>ERZ1740056.67-NODE-67-length-13446-cov-8.976925_pt1 | contig 13446 bp, 11 predicted proteins | sample MGYA00581746_ERZ1740056 | MGnify/ENA primary metagenome ERZ1740056 (study PRJEB43018, sample SAMN04849745) | marine metagenome | isolation source: floating plastic debris | place: Pacific Ocean | collected 2008-09-01 | study: EMG produced TPA metagenomics assembly...
CTTATATCAGCAAAAGTACTAAATATTTTGATATATTGTTACTACTTACTTGTGAGGAGGTCCTCCATGCACCTACTGTCCAAATTAGAGCTCAAAATTCCACCATCTTAACCCCAAACAACCTTGTAAATTCGTAATGGAGGAATGGCAGACTATTAGAAGGACCTCCTCACAAGTAAGTAGTAACAGTATATCAAAATATTTAGTACTTTTGCTTATATAAGTAGTTGTTTGAAGTGACACCCATGTTTTGGCAAAATGGCTGACAGACCCAGGGTTAGTGATATATAGATGGGAGCAATGAATGGAAGGCTTTACATGCACTGCAGGCCCACCATGAGTTGAAGCAAGAAATAATATGCTTGCACAGTGTTCTTTTCCAAAAAACTTTCAGGCATCCATATCTATCTTGTTGCTCTATTTGAGTTTTAGCTTAAGTTAGTAGGCCTAAGTAAAGTATAGTTTAAGTTAAGTTTCTTGAGCAGGCTTCTTTGTTTTTGGTTAGTAGAAAAAAATCAGCCCCAGGCACACTAGTAGCTTTCATTTGTCCTGAGTCAAAGGCACTACGAGACAGAAACTGCACACTGATGGCAGTCTTGAAGGGCTAGCACAGAGTTAGAAGGAGAAAGATGATGTTAAAGTTAAACTTGTGAACAAGGGCTGTCGTGAATTACTTACCACCTCCTTGCCTGCAACTTGTATGTGAGTGCAACTGAGTGAGACATTGTCAAAATGATCACCATTGGACATACCATTACAATATAGCCAATCATAATTAGTTTAACAAATTCTCTATTTAAAAACCTCAGTTGGAAACAGCTGGAGTTGTGTTCTCTTTTGAGATGAAGAACAACTCTCACTTTATCAATGACAAATAAATGTAAATATCAGTCATTGCAGATATCCTGGGCATGCTTCTTGGCTGCATTGCAGATATGGCTATTATTATATTATATTATATTATATTATATTATATTGTATTCTATTATATTATATTATATTATATGGCATCATTATAATGGCCTATAATTATAATGAAGCCCTCCCAGTTTATACAATAGAGAAATCCCGTGAAACACAATACCATAGATAGCCATCATGATACCAGATCAGCGTAATAAACAATAATCAATGGAATACCCTTGTTGCAATAATATGCATAAAAATATATCTGATTGATTGTGGATTTTTCAATGATGCGATGACATGGATCTTTTTGTCCTTCTTTGCATCATACCAGATCACTTCACTAAAGATCTTCGCAAAGTTTTTGTTGCAGATTGCAATTCACTCTAAAATTGCTTGGGTTGGTACGATAATACCTCACTTATAAGGCACCGGCCTTATAGGTGAATCGCCTCCATCTCAAAATATAAAAATACTTCGATTACAAGGTGCTTACAGCCATAAGGCACCCTTCAGTTATCAGGCACCCTCAGGAATTAGCATTCTGTCACCACGCTTCACAATTGTAATGAGTTTGGCGCTCTTGAGGCTGTTTATGTATAATGTATTATGCGGGTTTTATCTTCATTGCAATAGGCTAGCCAGTAGCCTTCAGTGAAAAATCAGTGTTTCGAGCTGGGGAAATATAAAAATGCTGCAATTATATACCCCACTATATGAGGCACCCTCACTTATAAGGCCAGTGCCTTATAGGTGAGGTATTGCGGTATATAGTGCCAGTTCAGTGTGAACGATTCGGAGTTGGCGCAACCAGGAAACGAGTTGTCTTCATGAAAGAACCCCCATCTCTTGGTCACCTAACACTGACAAGGTCAACGGGTCCAGTAAGAAACAGTTTTGTGGCATTATAAATCAAATCTAAAGCATCTATTGTTGAAAATTCTGTATGGCTGTGTCATAATACTAAGTAAGCAGCAAAACTTGTGGAATTCATGAGAAATCACATTCCGTATCTACTTACACTGACAATTTTACATGCAATGGTTAGAAACCAGCCGCACAATGACAAGCTAAAGCTTACATGTATGTCACCAAGGAGTTTTCAAACTTCTTGAGGTCACTATCACTCTTATACTAGGAGGCCTGGATTTATCCACATTGCTTTGGAGTCGTCATCCCAAGGATATTGGGTAAATAACTCTTACAAAATGAAGGGCTCTTGTCTCTGAATTAAGACTACTTGCGCCGCTACAATAGGTGCCACAACAAAAATCACAAAATAATTTCAACAGCAACATCCTCCGTAACCTTTTTGATTTAGGTGAATTATGTACATGACAGTTGACAATTGCTCATAAAGGGCAGTCAGCTGATTACACTTATCATTTCTCATTCTTCATATAATAAATGTGGGATTTTTCACAGGCCGCTTTAAAAATAGAGCTGTTAGCAAGCTCTAAACACATTTCACCAATTAAATGGAGCGAGACTTTTTACGGAAAACTCTGCCAAGGCTAGGCTGTGGGTTATCCATAGGGTTTCGAGGCTAGCTGCTCCCCAAGAAGAAAGCAACTGGTTTGACTAAGAGCCGCAGTCCAGTGCAGAAATTCTCCCACTTTGATCTTAGCCCCCATGCAGAGAAGCGATCTTTCACAGGACACATAAAACCAGAATGCTTGTGATATCAATTTAATATGATTACTGATCAGCATCTTGTAAAATGCCATTAAGAGGTATCTATGTGTTAAAAAAAAACATAAATTAAAGATCGCATTTTAAGTACATGTAAGTGGCAATAAAAATTCAATGGACTATATGGTCAAAAAAATGAATTTAGAGTCCCAAAGATTCAACAATAATTACGCATAGGAAGACAACAACACATTATTGTCTTGTGCATGGAGAATATGCGGGTTATAAATGAGTGCTAGTAAACTAAAAAGCCCCACAAGTTTATACAGAATACAGGATAAGATAAGCCATAAATAAGACTGATGATGATAGCACAGAAGTAATGGAATATACAAAACAGGTAGACGAGGCAAGAGCCATAAAAATTTCCGTGCTACTTCTGCGGGTAACATAAAGATTTCCAATTTCCAGACATAAGAGTTCTTGGAAGGGAATCAAATCGAGGGGGAAAAATTATTGATCAAATCCACTCTGCCCTCACTGAAACAATCACAAGCAATACAGAGGCACTTGATAGGATGGATCGCCCAGCGGCAGTTCAGGCCTACTCCTAAATCCATTAAATCACAACTCTTGTCAAGCAATCATTTCTATAATAAGTCTGTTAATTCTCAACAATTGAACTATTGCGAGAGTGATTGGTTTTTATCCATTCAAATATTGCCCACATGGTGGACAAAGAAATTCCTTATACAATTCTGTTCCAGTGGTCAGCACTTGTGGCGAGTACATTTAGATTATTATGCAGGATCTTTAGCAGGTACCCATATCGTGGGTCCGGAATGTTCTTGTATTGTTTCTCTGCATCTTTTATAAATGTCATTGACTGTATCGCCTTCCACCACGGCTGTAAACAAAATACTCATAGGATAAGAAAGAACAGTTCTTATCGACTGCAATGTGGTTGAAATTAGCATTAAAAATTGGAGTTGTCGGCCAATTTACCTCTTGATTGGGAAAGACAACTCAAGTGTTATTTCGTGTCTCGCGCCTCCAGTGAGCAATGAGCAGGAGCATTAACTTTACAAAATTTTTTATCTCGTTGCAATGATGGAGGGTGATGATATAAATTATATTTTCAAGAATATCTAGCTTGCACATACATCCACAATTGTGTTTTTGCTAATTTGTTGATTCGAATTAGCTAGTCTGAGCACTTGGACTTTGCCAGCCCCAGAAAGCGGAGCGAGCAAAGAAATTTGCCAAAGATTCACTTCCAACTGGCAGGTCTGACTAAATTTAAAATCTACCAGTATTCAAATCTATTTACCCTAATAGGTCAAGTCTCTGATACACAACAATCATACTATACACTTAAATACTCTTAAACTGATTATTTGTCCTTTGGTTAGTCGGAACTTTCCTCTTCCTAGGTCAGCTTGACCTATTTATTCCATCACTATGAATGAATTGTTAATAGGTCACGATTGTGTACACATGATTTATAGGTCACATGATAACAATGATATGACCTAGAAGGTGGCTTTCCGATTCAGCCAATCAGTCTATGAGTATCAATGATCTGAGAATCATACCTGTAAAGTACTCGCTGAATTCAGCCTCCAGTTTTAGAGCTTTCTGATATTCCTGATTTATTTGCTGATCTGATAACCTCTTATTTGCTTCTCTACAACACAACATTTCTTTTCACATGAAATTGTCATCAGCCTTACAGTAATGCTGCACATGGTATATTGCCTATATTTTCAACATTTTTCGACATAAATAGCTTGAATGGCAGTAAAGAGTAGGCCAATGCCAAGGTTACAAATAGACCAGAGTTGGTCATCACCACAGACAAAAACTTCTATCTTAAGGACTGTTATGACATTTTCATTTTTGAGTAAATAGTATTAGCAACACCATAGTTTGCGTGCTTTCTCTGTGAGAAATACATTAACTTATTACATTGTTGGTGATTAATCAGAAGAATTACGGATAATTTTTCTGTACCTTTACTTACCTTATTTGTTCGATATCTTTTGGTCGTATAAATATAGCTACGGGGAATAAATTAGCAGCCTGTAGTCGTTTGATGGCGTTACCGCTGACATCCAGTACGCAATGCTTACCACTCTCCGCTACCTGATTAACAGCATAACAAAAACAGTGTAATAAATCATTCAAACACATTTTGAAACTCATATGATTTCTAATTTGTGAGAGCGTCAGCCCAGCATCAGAAGTGTAGTAGAATGTGATAAGGAGTATCCCACAATGCATTGTTTCGGAATTCCCAGGACTCAGGCACACAATAATAGCATGAGTAAGTTTATGACAGAGTCTCAGAGAGGATTTTGGCAAAACATTGCATTGTCCAAATGTTGATAACATAACATGCGAAATGTTCAAAAACACACTGGCACATTTGATATGACTTGTAACTTCTCAGAACAAACCACTATGATTGCTAATGCCCAATTATTGTAGCAACAGTGACAGGGCATGCAACACTCATAGTAGAATGCCGTGAAAAAACACATACAACCCTGTGATTAGTCTGAGAACAAAGACAGACAGGTAGATAAGAAACAGGAAATACACAAATCTCAGACTAACCTCTCTTACTGAGGCCACACTAGTACCATATAAGTTATTATTGTACTGTCCGGCTTCTATAAACATGTGATTAGCTATGTCTTTTTCCATCTCCTCGCGTGAAGAGACAAAATGATAGTCACGTTTATCCACCTCATGTTCACGCTGCTCTCTGGTTGTGTCTGCAATACATCATATCGCGTAAACATAAATGTGAACAAGGAAAATACAGTGTGTAAATTCATTCCATTCCAAATGTAGAAAGTTTTCCTTAGCACTAGAACTTTGTTAAATTTTGCCAATGGAAAATTCGTTAAATCTAAATTCCCTTTATTTTGACTTACTTTTTTATAATGATAGCTTACAATCATTTGGAATTCAAAAATCAAAATTTGCTGATTTTTCATTCCTCGTGCAGTACCATTTTGAGCCAGGTTAAAATCTGCGTGTGTTCCCATCCAACAGCTAACATATAGAGTTTATTGCAATGTTTGCGAGAAATCTGTTGCAATAATCTTCCAGCCAAACAAAAATATTGTTTTCAATAACTCATTGAATTATTTGCACTTTCTTGGTACGCTGATTACAATGAACTTTTGGATTTGGGAGTGCTTTCAAAAATATTAGTAAAAAGTGAAAATTTAACAGCTCAAAATAATGATTTGATTGGAATGAACTATTGTTTTGTTGATTTCAGAGAAAAAATATGAGAGAAAGTTAATTTATTCAAACTGAATGTCACTAGATCAAATCAATACGTAGCTGGTAATCTCAATGTGACTGTTGATAATTTTCAATGAGCATTTTTAATCATAGATCACTACAAAACAGACAATAATCGACAGGAAGGGGAATTCCTCAAAGATATCAATGTATAACCCAACCTGGAACACTGAAAAGGAACACTGGAAAAGGCAAAGTTGGTAATTAATTTCTGGTGGCATGAAACTGAGATCAAAATCTACCACGGAATATATAAACACTAATACATACGAGGGACACAACTTCCAAATTGGTCGGGAGCGTCGTTGATGAGATCATCATTGATTCTGTCTTTTAGATGTCCAAGTATTATTACTGGTCGTGTGTAGTTTACTAAAAATAAACATAAATATGAAAATCACACCGATATCTCAGGGATATTTAAATCATGGCCAATCATACTGTTACTTCAAAACTATTTAGCCTTTCTGGGTATTGTAAGTTGATCAAATGAGGATGATTTCGCCGGAGTGATTGAAGAAGTATCATGACCTTGTGATTTTCAAGTGCAGAACACTCTATCAGTTGCACAATTTACCAGCAACTCCAATTCTACCCATCTATTTATAACTCTATTTAAAAACCGCAATCAAGGATTGACAGTAAAATGTCTTTTACAACTCAAATGCATCAATCTAACCTACCTTTTAGACTAACGTTCAACAATCAGTAGCTGAATGAAACTAAGCCTACTGGAAGAAACTTTCAGGTTGTAATTTAAATTTTGCTATTTGCTAATGAAAGACTCGCTAATTTTAAATTCCGCTTATTATATTTAAACATATCTTTCAACAACAATTTATACAAGTTAATATCAAATATCATAATTCGCAAATGTAGTTCAGTGAATTTGACAACTTGTGAAATGAGTATAATTTTCATTCATCATTCTGCTAAACTTACAGTCTTGTTGGATCACAGTTTCATATGACAAGATAGGCTCATCAACTCCTGAAAACAGAGAATAAAATTTATACAGAATTCACGAACAGCATTAAACATGAGCATACAATCAATGAGGTTAAATATACCATGATACAGATTGTTTCACAAGTCACTATTTTTGATTTTTCCGAAACCGCGCCACATTAATGATGTGTGTGCTTTGAAATTCAGGTATAAAGTTGCACCATGGCAGCAATATTATCACGTCTTACAGCAAGATTTCCAACTACATCTAGCAAAAACTTTTATTATTATTCTCATAGCGGCGGAGGGAAATATCCCGAATTACATCGTTTTGGGAAAGTTGGAAACATTCATATAATGGATTCAATGTGTTGGGAGGTGGAATTCGGACGTAGGACATAAGTTAATAGCAACTCTGAAAGTTTGTTAGATACACAGAGTGCGCTTGTACAGAGTAAATAAGAGTGATAAAAGTAGCGATCTGATCATTATATATTTGGTATAATGTCTGCAAAAATGTCTGCAAAATCTGGCATAAAGAGTTCAGCAATCACCACATGAGGATTTCCGGGTTCAGGACTCTCTAACAGAAAGCTGTAGGGTACTTGTAGAGCTAGCAGATAATAGAACATATCAAAGAGTATCCCACAATGCATTATTTTGGAATTCCCAGCCATACTCAGTCAATGATAGAAAAAAATAGTTTCACTGGGTATGCCTGGGAATCCCAGTTAATAAATTGAATCATGGAAAGGTTGATAACATGCCCTATTTAAGGATTGCCAGCTGTCACAAATACCTACAAACCCTGTTTGGAGTCCATAAACTGGAGGAATTTAAGCATGAAAACCAGGGAAAAAAACATTAAGGTAGTCTGATAAATAATCTATTGCCTGCGCACACAAACTGTTTACTTACGAGCATCTTCAAGCATGTTACCTACAGTACACGGCACACAGGCAATGCAGTTATAGTAGGAAATGGATGGATTGTTGGGTTTGGATAGCATGCAAAAAACGTGATTGGGGGCAAAATCTCCAAGAGGTAATATTGGAATCTTGAAGTGGGAACAAGAATAATTTCATAATAAATGTTTGTATTCCGCCAGCTTTACACGATTGGATTGACCTCAGTTTATTGTCTCCCCCTTGTCGGAGGTCAATATTTACAGCTACACATGTAGTCGTCAATTATTATGCATTATTCTAACGGCACCTGCACCCTAAAATGCTCAAAATGCACCTTTCTATCTGAAAAAACTAAAGCAAAATGCAAGTCACTGCAACCTAATGGGTCCAACTCTCATCTACTTATGGCCTAAAATGGCCTTCCGGTTGTATGAGAGTTAGGCCAGAATAAAATGAAAGCATCTCAGGTTCAAAGCAGTGCACTGTAGACTTTGGTTTACAGCCAGAATTTCCATATTAGACAGATAACCGATAAAGAGGGTGAACTGAACAAAACAACTGTAATATGGCAAAGCGACACATAAAAAAACCGAAGACACTCTTTGAATCAAAAATGCCTTCACTAAATTTGAGAGTAACCAGCCCACCTCGCCTGCGACGATTTCCTAAAAAATCCAGGCCAATACTCACTGAGTTCACAATGAATACGTAATATATACTTTTTTTTACCCCACTCACGCTGATACTTATCAAATCATGTTTTCCCTGCATAGAATAGCAGCGGAGATTTTCACCAATCAAAGGCAAAGAGAGTAAATTTGACCAACCTACTGTTGTTTTCGCTGTCTGACAGTACACCCGACATAGAAATAAATATTAAAAGTTATAAAATGTGTATAATCGTATACTATGTTTAATGCTGAGAACATTATTGTTTCATACTTACTATCATCACAAAGGTCTTCTGTACTGGAGTCTTTATTCTTTTTCATAGATTTCTTAAATATTCCTTTCTTTTTCTTTTCTAAAAACAGTGTGTACAAAAATTTTATATTTATATTTTTAATTCTTTCAATATTTTTCTAATTTGGCAAAAACTAGTGCTGCACTGTGTTGACACTATTGAGTCGTGAACAGATAAATACCAGCCATCTCAGTATGGTACCTTGATAAGCCCAAAAAATGGCGTAAATATGGGCCTTATTAGTAGTTGTCTCATAAATACGCCATTTGTGAAACATAAGAAGTTGTCTACCCATGTACTCACCATCGCCTGGCTGTCCATCTTTTTTACCGCTGAATAAAACTTTCTTTAACCTTGACCTTTCTTTTCTTTCTACTCTCTGTTTACTTGGAATGATGCCAGTAGTCTCATAAGTGCCACTCGGACTCAAAACTTTACCTTCAAGTAGAAAGCAGAGCACATATCATGATTTAATGAGTACAACAGTCATGCATGTCATTGAAGTCCCTAACACTGGAATTTCCACTTTCATCTAGTAAAGCTCTGATTATTAACAGTAGAAAACTGAGTATCTTGAGGAGTTCTGCTCAAAATTTCATTGTGGGAATGTTGTAAACATGCATTTTTAGCTGAGAATTCCAAGATGGTTCATTGAGGGATTCTAACTAGCACGCCCTACTGAACTATTGCAAAATGCAAATGGAACGAGTCCAAAAACAAGCGGGAAACTACATAGTGTTTGTGCGAGGCTCATGACAATATATATCCGCATGCCTTGCCCTGAAGATTACAGCCTTCTATACTCTGTAACTCTTTGTATCCCTAGTGCTAACTCCAGCATTCTACAGAGGTCCGCTACCACCCATACAGACCTTGATTAGCACACATGCATGTGGGTTGGGCCAGGATGGATTGACCCCCAGGCACCAACTAGACGCCCTGGCACTTGCTGGGCTTCCATTCCGATCTGTCTGCACTAGCCCCACCACAATCATTATACACACAGCTGGGAAGTGAGGAAATGTTACATGGCCAGAAAAAAATCATTATCCAAGAATGTGTGGATAATAACTTTCCACAGAAGAATTTGTTACAGGCTGGAGAGCCTATAAATTACCAAACTGACATGTTTGATTTATGTGAAATTCTCTGATCAATGGCATGGGCCTCAGGGATCAATGGCATGATCCTTTAGAGCTTTTAGTAGTAGTCTAACCGTTGCCAAATAGAAAACGCATGCTTTTGACATTGTTTTTGAATAATTTTAGAATATACATTGTAAGGTATAAATTCAAACATTAGTCAGCAGCAATAGCGGAATCAGGATCTGGCTGCTACTATAGTCAGGTTTTGATGACTTGTGAGTGGTGGCCATAAAGATAACAGAATATAAAAGTAATATAACATCTCTATGGTGGCTGGTGTTGGTAAGGTGGTTGCAAAGCAGCTACAATCCAATTTCAACTTTTGGCTTTCAATGGTTCTTGCTGCCAGTGGAGTATTTTTCCCGATTACTATTTGCTTGGTTGGTGGGATAGAAGTAACGGAGTCCCCTGGTTTTTCAACACCGGTAGCTATCAACATTGCATGTGTGTGTACAATCATCTAAATTTTGTCATAATTGTTGGAACAGTTTCAATTTAAACTTCAAACACAATTTGGAATTTTCAATGATTTCACTTAGTGATGATAAATTGTGCGTCAGAACCAAACAAAGTTAAATTCTGATTCCAGAAATACAATGTATCTATCAATCAATCTTTTTCCCTAACTTTCAACCCCCCAAATTTTGGAAACTCCAGAGATGAAATCAAATTTTTTTTAAACAAAACACACTTTCCACAGTATACTCAGACCCCATCGATGTGAAAAAGGGGACAAAGTCGGACAACAGAAATTTCGGGTCTAAGCCTCCAACCAAAGTATTCATACACTTTGATATTATATTTGGCAGAGAATTGAATCGCTTGACCAATAAATAAATGGGTCCACAAGCTTGGCCTCGTTAGGGTAAGGATAAATGCAGCACCGAAAAGTAAATAGGTCGAGATGACCTAGGAAGTGGAAACACTCAGTCTATGGCTATGGGTATCTTTAGTTTGAGCATTTGGACTAGCCTACACACAACATTACCTTGCCACCACTCATCATCGGATGCGTTAGTGACGTGCAGAATATCTCCGTATCTGAATGCCAATCCTCGACTCGGTAAGCCCGAATCTTTAGTTGGGTCGTAATCAAATAATGCCCTGTAATAGTAAACACAAAGCAGTCAAAAACTACTGAATAATCAACTGCAAAGACTATGCCTATGGCAGAGTGTAAAGTCTACCAACAAAAAATAATGTCACATTATCCCTTGCTAAAGCTGATCCAACATACCCGTTGTTGTTTTGGTGAGCTTGATAGACCAGACCAAGCGAAACCTTGGGTCGTTAGGCAAGGTAGGACAACCCAAAACGCTAGCTCAGTGGACACAATGATCTAACCTAGGCCTTCATCTAACCATTCCTCCTTCCAGTGTGTACAACCAATATCTTTTCACACTACTTACGATTTGGAACTAGGGCAAATGCTGGAGGGCTACCCAAAAGACATTCAACGTACCTATCATGTTTACCTAGGTTAGGTCTTATTCGTAACGTTTAGTCAGGTCAGTTTAATCAACGAGTGACTCAAAAGGAAGTCCAGCCCAGTTCATTGATAACATTGATGTGAAAAGTCAAAGATCTGTCTTAGATTGTGGGAATATCATTTTGGAAATGATGAATGGTTTATCAGATGTATTGTCTAGACTTCCCTCGTGGGCTTTGATCTCGTCAAATACAGCAGCTTGTTAGTGACTCATTAGCTAATCATGAAGTCCGTAATCCTTAACTTCTGCATCAACTTTTTGACTTTAGTCATCAATGACTGAACATTTTGATTACTTTTGAATACTGCACCTACATGTATTTTAATGTCATGACTACATGTGCCACAAGTAGGCCCTATGTCATTTCAAGAAAATTTGTCCAAATGCTTTGATTCTGACTTTTACAACTTGTCATTACCAGTCAACATCACTTGTGTAGTTTGACACCTCCCCACTCATCTTTAGGTATTAAGGCACTACTGGCAATTATTTTTGTCGTGACCGGAATGCGCTCAGGGGCACAAGCTTCTATGATGACGATATATGAATATTAAAATCTGCCACCAGTTCACCAGAAGATAAAAGTTACAAATGGAATCGGGCTTCATATTATCTTTAGTAACTGCTGTGACAAATTCTAAAATTTGGAGCGTAGCCTCATTTCTCAAATTCCAGCTTTTCAGTGCAAGCTATAGCTTCAGGTACTAAAGATATGTTATGATCGGTAGTAAACAAACAGAATGTTAATCCGAAATCTTGAATGACTTCAGCCCTAACCTCAAGAAAATTTGCACCTCAAAACTAAAGTATGGCCCCGATTCCAGATCTCTAGCTATGGTCTTATATTTTGGGCAGAGAACTTAAAGTTCTTTTGTTCGTTTTCAGTTTATTGAAGGCTAAATGGCAATTTATTGTGAATGCTCTCTGACCAACAACCGGCTTTACTCAGAGAAAATTTGGCATGTAATTCAACCAACCATCCATAATCTGGGGGTAAATTTATGACCAGATCTCCTGAATTGTCAATATCTTGGCAAGGCGCTGGGGGGAGGAGGTTTGCTTCGTAACTGTGACTAATACTCAAAGTGAATAATAACAAGTTAAACCGAAATTGAGCATTGGTGTCAGAGAATGCAGAAGGGTATCTTATTTAACGAACAACCTATAAACGGTGTGAAATCTAGATAGGAGGGAGGGATTAGTCTTCTTGCTCAGATTCCATTAAGGGTGCAGTTGTACCACTATGTATCCAACCCATAACAATTCACCACAGCACCATCTGATTTAGAGTCTGAGCGATTTGACAAGGGAAGGATATGAATTTCAGTTTGAAGATTTGGGGAGCCGGGGTCTCATAAGACCAAGTCGGCCTGTCGCACAAGTCCCATGTCATTTTACATCTGTGGTCCAAATTTGAAGTCTTTGTGACCACCCTGTCAGAACTTATGGCTGGATGAATTTTAAAGTTTAGTGGGCTATTAGAGTTGTCCTCTCTCATTTTATGATGTCAGAACTTTGCTTGCCAATCAACAATAATTGGTAACATTGTCAACTAACTAGTCTAAGTACTCAGACTGGTCTGAGCACTTTCTACTAACCTGACATAGAGTGTTTTCATTTGTGTTGTAGTTAAACTACCAGTTTTACTGTTAGCCATTTTTTCTCTTCTCTCGTATATTTTACTCTCAAACTCATGGTATTCTTTAGGCTTGTACTGAGCCACTAACTCCACTGAGTCTCCAGAGTGCTTCAATATGTTAGCTGCTTCTTCATGTGTTGCTACAATACAATACATAATAATATAATATAAAAAAACATAATATAATATAATACATAATACAATACATAATTTATATATTATAATCAGGGGCGTATTTGGCAAACAATTTGACCTACTAGTTTTTGGGAGATTTTCAAAGTTTGCAACAAAAAGAGCCAAAATGACAGTGAAGGAGTAGGCCTAGCTCAAAAATAAGGCCAGATTTGGACTCAGCAGGGTCAATTACCCCTATATAGACTATCTTTTTGACAATATCTGTCAATTTTTAAATTTAAACTTATGAGTTGTCCCCTTTTTAGGGGTGTCACCCCCGAAATTTCGTGACTTGTGGGTGGCTAAATACGCCCCTGAT
>ERZ1740056.68-NODE-68-length-13417-cov-8.039440_pt1 | contig 13417 bp, 8 predicted proteins | sample MGYA00581746_ERZ1740056 | MGnify/ENA primary metagenome ERZ1740056 (study PRJEB43018, sample SAMN04849745) | marine metagenome | isolation source: floating plastic debris | place: Pacific Ocean | collected 2008-09-01 | study: EMG produced TPA metagenomics assembly of...
TGTTCATGTTCATGTTCATCAAATTGACGGAACCTTTGGCACTTTTAAGTTTTGGAAATTTTATCATGTTTTGACAGAGATGAAGTATGCTTATTTTTGAATGATTAAAATTAATGGTTAAGGTTTTTGTTAGAGAAAAATTGCAATTCAGAACACCCAGCTAAACGCTACAAACTATTTTTATTGGAGAAAGGGTTTGTTCAATGCATTGATTATTGTTTCTCAAAATAAAAGCTAATTACCATTTTATTAAATCATTGGTAATAGTAAAACACTTTACCCCGGATGAAGGCATGAGTTTTCTTTCCATGACAGGAAATTAGCTCAATCGAGATCCCAGCTTATGAAAAATTGATAGCTGCTACTGTGCGTGACCGGTCGTAACAATCACCCCCGACATTGTCAATTTTAGATTTCAGGAACTACTTACAGGCCCTACTTTGTTATGGATGTTTGAATCATTGGAAGAAAGTTTTTTTTTAAAATGTCACATTTTTGTTCAACAACTTTTCTGACCAGTCAAGGGGATTTCAAAGGACATGAAAAGCGAAGATTATTTTTATGTTTACGTGTTTTATGATAGTCCCGAAAACATGAAGTTCTCACTTCTCGTAAAAATAAGGGCTGAGCTAACATTATTGTTTCCATTCAGCAATGCCATGCCAAGAAAAATTATATGTACATGAACATTATCATGATCCAAAAATAAAGACTGTATTGGCACAAAATATGTTGGTCCCCTGGTGAATATAGTTAGGCATGGTAATTGACCTTCTGACAGCGAAGAACAGCAGCATTTTATACTAATCCCCTTTGTCGACGGCATTCTGAGAATTAATGTCTGCAGCTATACTTCTACAGTCTGCTAAGTGTAACTTGAATATAATATTTATGTACGTACTAAGGTTGAATTGATAATATTTTGATGGTTCTCTTATTGAGAAGCTCATTAATGTTTATCCCTCAAGATCCTGCAATCTGGTATTGAGAAATGATCAGTTGGAACATGCAGAAACATACACCAGTGGTAGCAGCTCAGATGTAGAACACAATCAAGGGTAATCGGCTTTTAAAATCAGGGTGGAGTTATCTGTGAACTGTGTTTGAGAGCTGCGTGGTTGATGTTAATGTCGACCGAAGTTCCATATCATTTATTAAAGTAGAAATTTATGGTCTTAATGTCAATGGTTGCATGGCGGGTTATAATGATTTTCTCTCTGCCAGCATGACATTGAATGCTGCCAATCTAACAAAAATATCATTCCCATGCAAACATTCGTACACATATTTCAGCTATAATGGAGATTCCAGATGTCTAAATTTTGATTCTCTAGCCATATATGAAATATATACAGTAAGCGATGAAAAACAGGCGATCACTTACCTATGTCAGGTTTAGATTTACGATAGTAGTTGAGTTCTGTGATAAGACGAGTATTCTCACTCTCTATCTCGTTATATTTCTGCTGCTGCTCTTTTCCTCCCTCTGTTGTCGACTGCTTGTCTAATTTATCTAATAACAGAGAGTTTTCTTTTTCTAGAGTGTCCAATCTGCTCAGCATCTTATCAGTATTATTTGTTGTCTCCTGGGATTGTGCCCGGCTATTAGATGGTGATTGTAGTCTCTGATTTTCTTTTAATAGCCTATCATTATCTCTTTCTAGCTGTTGCAGTTTGTCTTTCAAAATATCAGCTTCTTGTTGCACGATGTCAAGCTGCTTTTTTGTATCCAGGGATTCACCATCGATTGATATGGCACGCCTGAATTGGTCTCTTCGTGGTGATTTTCCTTTCGTTTCTTCGCGTAACCTTTTGTAATCATTGTCACGGTCTTGGAGTTGTTTTCTCAGGTCATCAATCTCCTGAGTCATGAGTTCAAACTTCGTCTCGTAATATATTGAGTTCTTGTTCATAGATAGAGGCCCTTCATGCTGCTCATCATGTAGCAATGTCAGTTTCTGCTGAAGAGATTTTATCTAGAGAACGAGGAACATAAAAAAGCATCTATAAAGATGAAAAGCAAGCTAAATCAGAATTGATAACATGGTTTTGGCCGTCCTTACTCGAGAACTGGCAACTTGGTCACTAACACAGACTGCTTACTTAAACACTAGTTGGACAAAGATAGCTCCAAAAACTAAAAATTGGTTTTTGTTATGAACTGTGCAGCAATCATGAAAACAACAGTGTAATGCGCCGGAGGTATATAAAGATATTCTTTTTGCAAATTTAACTGACTTCAATAGGATATATTTATTGCGAGGGGGGGTTTGAATAGAATATAATTATCCCGAGGGTTTTCAATAGAATATATTTATTCCGAGGATTTTCAATAGAATTTTGGGAGGATTTTACCCTTAGCTGACTTTTCTTGAACAAACTCTTAATTTGATGCCTCCTTCCATTGGAGTAGTTGGAAATAATAAGATTATACTTGGTAACCTCGACCCCTTCCACCACAGATCAAAAACGCTTTTGTTTTCAATGTATGTACCAAAACTCAAAACCTAAGAAACAATATGTATCACATTTCCTAAACAAACAGGGCATTATCCACATATCTTACTACAATCACACTACATTATATCATGAAGTGAATAGGCAGTTTGGCATGCCATCTATCACTTAGTCGTGAATCTGGAATTCTAATGTACTGCTAATGACAGCTTAACAGCGCCCAATTCTTCTCTGATGATTGGCATGGATTTTTACTTCTTTTAGAACAGGGTACTTAATTGGATTAATGTCAATTAATTAGCGGTAGGATATAGCCCTAACATTTCTCATTTTCTGGCTCTGCTAAATAATGCTGCAGGTATGTTTATGAACATTTGAACGGGTCAGCATTCTGCATCCGGCAAACAGCCAAAGCTCATTCAGGGTCTATAAGAATGAAAACTATGCCAATGAAGTACAAAAAAATTAAGTGGTCACAACTTTCGATGACCTTTTCCAGATTGAAGTCAAGAGAGTGGTATGTTTTGTTTTTCAGGGTTGTCTTACCCTTTTCTAACAATTTTTAATACATGTATTTGTTTCAGTTTCGTGAATTGCTGAATCTCATCTCTACATATATGAGATAAGACAGTTAGAAAAGACCTACCTGTGTCTTTAGTGTGTCAATATCATGATGCAGTTTGTCATTGTTTCGCCTCAGTTCAACGTTTTCTAGCTGTATGACCTCAGTTTGGATCTGGTCGCTGGTAAGTTTAGCGCCTGTAGCCACTGCTCCTTTGTTGTTTGCTGCCTGAGAAAGCTTCTTTAGCTGCTTAGTCAGAGCCTCATTTTCATGTTCTATGTCTCTCAGTCGCTTCCTAAACATCTTTGCCTCTTCCTCTGCTTGCAGCAGTTGCTCTTTTATGTCATTCTCCCTCTCAATACTTGCTTCTAGGTTACTTTTCAACGTTTCAAGGTCTGCTGAGCTACCCTGACGCACCAACGCCATCTATCAATTAAAGATGTGACTTAGCCTCGAAGAAATGAGTATCCAACCAGCAGGGTACATTCAATGCTGTTAAGTACACTCAACACTTGCTCCCAATCATACTCAGGATATCTCTACTCACGCTACGATCAACATCATTGATTAGAGTGTATGAACCTAGTCAAGTTTCCAATTTTCTGCTTTACATGCCCTAAAGGCAGATATTTTAATTTGATTGAAGAAATAGGAGTTGGTAAGAGCAGAAAATTCAATCAAACGCCCTCAAGATTTTAATAAGATCATGACACAGTTTTATATCAAGCATCATTAAGGATGTTATCAGCTCTAATCCATCGATTTCTTGTAGTACAAAGAAAATACATGGTATGTGTAACATGTATATTGGACATTGGCAGCGTCTGTGCTAGATGAAGATGGCATAGGTGATTTGAACAGCAGAAGCACTGCTAAAAAACTTCATATGTGTATGATTATTCTATGTTCTAATTTCTAAATGAAATAAAATGGATCAAATTTAGCTGTTAATGACCAACTCTCAATCTCTGTGTTTTCTTATAAACTATCTCTTTGCAAAATCTGCAGCACCCTGAATTGAGCTAGAATTTCCTGATGTCAATAGTTTATTATTGACCTCTTTCTCCACCCACAAATCTCTTGGGAAGTCAAACATACAATAACTCAATAGTTATGAAGTTTGAACATAATTGCATGCGATGTTAATGTTGCAATAACAATGCTCCAAAAGGGTGTTAGATACGTTTTAATCCGTTCTAAGTCATTAGCACCAGGCAGTAATCAAACCAAACCTCAATAATATATGAATAAGGTAAAGAAGGTTTACAAACAGATTTACAAGGGAAAGACTGAAGCAGTGTATACGTATAATTTTTTTTGCGGTCATCACATGATGATCCTAGCAAATACTATTGTCTTACCATTGGTTTCAAGGTGGCTACATCGGATCCACCATTCATCTAAAAGCAATTTAATGAACAGGGTCATCACTCATTAAATAATAAAACATGCTTCTATACAGCAAACAATTAAAGCTTCAGCAGGCTTTAGCAGTGTTGGAAAATATAAGATATTTTACAGCTGCAGCCGCTAGCTACGGAATTGAGTAAATTATTTATGCTACATGAAAGGTCGTCCGTGCTATTGTAGAAGGAAATTGTGATGTCAAAAACTTTCAGCAGTATTTTGGGCTGCTACTATGTTTGGCTTTGCTGCCCATGAGGACTAGATTTGAACGGGATGTGCAAAAGTTCATCCTTCCCAGTCGATGCTAATTATGGAAATGAGCAGGTGAAAGGTGTGAGTGGTTAGCCAGTCTAGTAATGAATAAAATAGCTTGCTGAGAATAAAAATACTCGATAATCAGAGATCAATCCCCCTAAACAGCCCCAGACAAGCGAAAATAACGTTTCCAATATCAATAAATGAAAACATGAGAACTGGTTTTATGTTGGCATGATTTTCTTTGCCTAGTTTATATCACATATTTCCTTCGACCCTATGTTGTAACTACTACTCCACCACCTGTGGGCTATGGTGATTGAAACACTATGCTGATGAGACATCATTATGTATTAATCAACCTCAAGACTACTTGGTTCGTAATCCTGGTGTGTGGGTTTCGATCATCCTAGGGGGTCCTACCAGGACAACTGTGCTTCACATCAGTCTCGGTTATGCTAGTTATTTTCCCACTTATCTGTCATTATTGGCAAATTTTTGCTCTCGTCAGTCTTCATCTTCACATTTAGACCCACAATTTTGCAAAGTTTCATTTCTTCACAGTTAACAACATGGTTTTGTCACTATTCCCAAAAGACCAGTATTCCCCCCATCCTATGTGCCCAATGTTTTCCTCTGTGAGTTACTCCAAACATTCTAATTCCCTAGTTTGGTTGGACCATGACTACTCGAGATGTAAAAGACTAACTAAGGCCCTAAGAGCATAACAATCTTTGCTTCGGTAAATAAAACACTACTGCTAAACTACCAATACGTCGTGCACCATGGTGAAGAAAAAAAAAACATGTTGGATGTGTGTATAGATAGATACACTGTATAATAGGAGGGAGGTGTATTACCTGATCTCTGAGGTGTATGATGTTATTTTTCAGCCTCTCATTCTCCATATCCATAGACTTGACCTCTTCTCGTAGCTGTGTTGACTCAGCCTCTAGTTTCTCACGCCGCTCCTCTGATCTCTCCAGCTGATTATGCAGCTCTACAGACACCTCTTTGGCAGCTTGAAGATCACCTTCTAAAGACTGCATCCTACGAATCTCCTCGTCAGTGAAGGTGCCTCCTTGCAAAAGTTTGATCTCTTCTAACAATGTCTCTTTTTCTCGTTCAGTCTCTTGAAGTTTAGCGTCAGCTTTTTTCAGACGGAAATGTATAATTCTCAGACTTCGAGCCATATCGTCTAAGCGCTGCTGCAGAATTATAGTCTCATGAACCTCATCATCATGGAACTGGTCTCTCATCTCATTCATAACAAGCTTGAGTTCTTCGATCTCCTCCAGATAGTGCTGGTTTAGCTCCTCCAGCTCCTCACACCTTTCTTCACTCTCACGTAAGGCTTCTTTGAAGACCATCAGTTCGTTTATTTGCTCCTGAGCTTCCTTTAATTGTTCCGCGGTGGTATCAAGCTTCGTACGGAGAGACTGGTTGATAGATTCTATATCAGACTTATCAAGCTGAGATTTCAAATTCTCTATAGAGTCTTTCATGTCATTATTCTCTTTTTTCATTGTCTCAAACATGGTAATGAGTTGTTTCATTGGAACATGTTGATCATTGTCAATAGCCGCTATGAGTTCTTCCATAAAATGTCGTGCCGTGTCATGATCATGAATATCAGTAATTTTCTTCTCCTTTTTGATGGTACTGTGGTTATTGTTGTCTATTGATTTACTTTCAGACTTTCCTCGAGGGACTTTTGCATCAGATTTCACGCTTGACGCGCCTCTCTTTTGATTAGATTCTATTTTGGAAGTCACTGGTGGGTGTTTATGTTCCACGTTGTTGTTATCAGTGGGGTGTGGTATGGTTTTAGAAGAAAAGTTCTTTTGTTCAGAGAGTGAATGCGTGCCGTTTGGTTTCCCCTGCCCCTCATTATGAGTGTCACTCTTTTTGGTAGAGGATGGAGAATGGCTAAATACTGGGAATTTATCTGCTATAGAATGAGTTTTATGTTTCTCAACAGTTTCTGCTGAGCATTTCTGCGTTGAGAAAGTTGACTTGATGTCTTTGATTTTGGCTGCAGCTTTCTCATCCAGAACAGGCTGTACTTTTTCACTAGGAACTTTCTTTTCTTCAACGCCTGACTTGTATTTATTAATCCTCTCTGATAGAGTCTCGACTTTCTCATCTCGCTTACCTGTCAATTTCTCAGTACCCAGCTGTTTCCTTTCTAATGTCGGACTTGCAGTCGCTGATTTCGGATCTAGTGATTGAGCCCGCTGATCTGCCCCTAGCTGTTCATATATCTTGGTTCTGGCCTTGAACCAGTTTTTCTCAGCTGCACTGTTACTTCTTACGCGAGATCTAGGTCTATTCAGGCTCTCAATGTCATCTTTGTTTACATTAGACTCACTTGCTGCGCGGCGTATAGTAGACTTACTTTCAGACGCTTGAGGCTTTGGTGCAGAGAATTGTTCAAACTTCTCCTTGAATGCCGAGATGTTGGCAACACTCGCTGTGCTGCCCGATTTCTTCAGAAGAGGAGTTCGAGCCGTCATTTTCACTGGAGCTGGAGAAGGTGCTCGCTGCCGTCTCACTCCATTCTCGAAAATTGCTTTAGCACCCTTCACATTTAGCTGTGCTGCCTTGTCTTTGGCAGTTTGCTTAATGGAATTCATGATTAGCTGGCTGGCTCAGGCTGTCAGTATTTTAGTCAATTATTTTGTTCTGTAATTTGGATTGATGAGAATATAATAACTGATTAGAGAATATTAATAAGTTGTGATGATTGTATAATTTAGGCACTTGAATCCACTTTCTCCTAGGATAGATGTATCGATGAAGTCCACTTCAAGACAGATTGATAATCCATTATCTACGTATAAGATGCCTTGAAAAGTTCCGATTTCTTTTCATATTTACTTTCCACTCATTTTACGGGGTAACACTTTTACAACTTCAATGTCAGATAGTTTGGTGTAGAATTTGGAATTTTTGTCTCACCACTGTTGTCTGTTCTGAATCACAGATGATAATAGTAGTTGCTCGGGTATCCAGATAAGTTCAGAATAATAATATAAATAGCATGACCGGTTTTATCACTGTTGCATCTGCAGTGTGCTGATTTTATATGTTAACGAAGTAGCTGCCAGGTATAAACGTTCATTTACTCAGTACATCAACAACCATGCTCATTAGCTTAAAATGTGCTCCACAGTACATCATCACAACATGAAGAACGATGGCTCAAGATTGCTAACAATAATCTATTAGCTATCAACACGCGCTGTCTTCAATTACGATAATCTGGAGGCCCGATGTTGAAAGAGGGGACATTGGTTCTGACAGCAAAACGTTACCCTATGGGAATCAAATACAATGAAAGTGTTGAATTATTGTATCTAGCCATCTCAAACGTATTTCAAAGTCGGAGCCATGTAGAGAAAAGGTCAATATAGATGTACAAAATGCAGTGCAAGTCAGCATGGTACACTTATCAGTTAGCTTATTTATTTATTGGCCTAATTTTGTATAGACTGGTTTGACTATAGGACTAGTTAAAGAGATGCTGCCATTGCATGTTCCACATACACAAAAAATATAAAGGCAAATCACCATGTCAAATCATTTCATAGCCGTGGGACAAACATCTAGCAGTTATTGCTGCGGCTGAATGGAATTAGTTATGTTGATGTGGACGTGTGTTGTCAGTTTAGCAGTGTATTGTTTGTTAAACATTTATTTGCCACCATTTTTGGGTACGTTGAAATGAGATAACGCAACGATTTTGATTTCAACATGAAAACAATTTTAATGAATTTTTCAAAAATAAGTAGGCCTATTTATACAAAAATATACAGCAAGCAAAGTTGTCACTGATGAAAACCTGATTGCGTCTGCTTTAAAACTCCCATATCTTCTTTACATACGTGTAACAGAGGAAAAATTTAAATAAAAAAATTTAAGTTCAACCAAAGCCTCAAGTTGGCTTAATATTTAACCGCAAAATATGCAATAATTATTATGAGGCATATGGAAGATGAATCCTTAGTGAACTGCGATAAGGGTGTACATTAATAAATACAGCAGGGGCCATAGCCTTGCCATTATAAATTTATTACAGTTATAGTGAATCTATGGGCACGTATGTGTAGTACGTTTTCTCAATTTGCTGCAATCAGCTTAAATGTAAAATGACAAACAATACATCCACAAAAATTGGACTCGATCGATTCATCTCGGAAATATAGAATGTTATTAGTTGCGTTTTTTACCAAAAAAAATATTTACATGTAGGTACATACATGGCATGTCTTGTTGTGGTTGAGGAGTATTCACAGTTGGGAAGACTTAAAGAGTCAATTTGTCAATAAAAAATGATTCAGCTCGTTTTGAGATGTTGTTCAATAATGCCATCATCTTCTATCTCAACGATACAAGAATCCTGACTGGTAATTGTGTGTGTTGGGGATTGTCCAACCATGCTCTCATCATCATCATTATCACCCTCGTAGCCAAAGTTAGCGTATCCATTTAGTAACTTTGGTGATTTGTTTGTTGATTTGTATGTCTCTACTATGGAAGCTTTGCCATCTTTTATCAGAGTTGACAGTTGTCTCAACCTCAATGTTTGAGGCGAATCAACCTGCACTTCTTTACAGTTCACTCTCACTAATATGAAGCCATCATCGTCTGAGTCCTGTCTGGAACTGCTAGCTTCTGGCTGTACCTGGGAATTAAGAGAGCTGGATGGGTTGGATATATTAAGTACAGATTCCTCCTGCTCCTGAGCTGTTGGTGTTTGTGTATCTTGACATCTCTGTACTGTGAAGTCTGTATGCTGACCGGAGATGTCAAGGTTGTTTTGCTCATCGGTCAGAGAAAATCGGGCTGGTTCTCCTAACCATTGATTGAGTCCGACAGTATGTGTAAGGCACTCTATCGCAGATGGAGTTCGAGGGCTCTGTAATTATAAATGAAATAAACAAAATTAGATTAAGATGACAAGGATCTGTGATCTTACCTATAAGATTTTTACCAATATATATCGATATTAAACACATTATGACTTTCGTTAACTGTGTCTTCATATTTGAAAAAAGGTTCAGGCCATTGCATTTATTTTTTGTAAAGGAATCAAGCATCATATTCCATTCACTTTTAAATTATTAGAAAAATACATCCCTTATTCTGTTTTGGTTCCACATGGACTGTTTAACATAAAACCTTCTTATGCTTCTACTGCTACTTCAGCGTACCACTCTATGATGTTTGGTAAATATATAACCTCGAAAAGTCTACTTTACAAGGTTACAAACTGAATTCAATACCCTAATGGGCTCAAGTAATTACGCTGAGTAAATTATCAGTAAATTCTGTTTTTGAATACATGAGTTGTGTGCCCCTACATATAGGGATAGTAACTCCTAGTTATATTTTCATAAACCTTCAAAAACATAAAGGTGTCAATATCTAGCTTACATGTATACATATTCAGTTATGCACCCTGTCCCTAACTAGGGCTGGAACAGGTACTTGGATCTGACCAGGGAGTACGGATGATTGCTCCTAATACCCGACCCGAAAGGGTAGAGTATTAGGTCAGCTGTGGTACTTACCGTCGCAAAGACAAAACTGATTGATTTGAACGTCGTCACATGATAAAAATGCTGAACAATTCTGTGGCCATGGAGAATTTGGCGTTGTCGTAGACACATATTCCAAGCCTTTGTGTCTATGGATCACTTCGCTAGTGATGCTAGTGTTTTCTGGTAGAGTTTTACGTGGACTCGAACCCGACTCGTACTTGAATTTTTTTAAATACCCGTTACCCGACCAGTACATGATTTTTCATACCCGTTCCATCCCTATCCAATAACCATATCCATGTTTATTTTTCAGCCTCAACACCCGCATGACTGCATAAAGATATGTCACATCACTAAGAGCGTTGAGTTCTCCTATATTTAAAGACATTAGGCTATTGAATGAGTTAATTTTTTACTTGATTGTGTTTTTTTACCCTGGCCTACATTTTGGTGAAATATCATCACTAACATTATTCAGAGAGGATGTATGTTGCAACACAGAACAACGATAGCCATATGTACATTTTTGCAACTCACCTGTTCAGCGGGGGGTATACAGATACTGGGTCTCCGACTGTTTGTAGCACTCATAGTTTTACTGAGTTCTGCTGCACTGCATATTGGTGTCTCTACAGCTACAGTTGCATGGAAGCGAGTGTAGTCAAACAGATACTTGCCATCGTCTCTCTGGTTTGTCACAAGACGCTCAAACCGATGGCCCCAACTAATTTCCTCAGGCAGATATGAAGTCATTGCTTGGGTGCTGGCTCCAGTGGACGGCACACTACCTGCAAACATATATCAGGTTTTTACTCTGATGTCTTATGAGTTAAAATCATTTTGCTGAATAAATAGAGCATGGCAAGTGGCGTGAAAGAGTGGTCTGTAATTATTTTAAGTCATAAAAACATACAATCATAAAACGTACAAAAACATGGTTATTTGTAATCTAGAATCACAGACTTAGTTTGAGTCTGTACCTTCAAGAATGACGAATATTTCAAAATTCTCCCTTTCCAGATCGTCTTTGCTCAAACTCCATAGTGGTGAATTTTCGTTGATGCGATGCTCAATAATGACTGGCCACCGTAGTAGCAGACGGTTATTGGCACATCCTAAGTCTATATTCTCTGTCTCTAATGGTATGACTTCACCTTCCAGTGTCACTCTACGTCTTATCAGTAATGCATCCATATGAGCACCTGTTGGAAAAATACAAATAAAAAATTAATCAAAGCAAGCCAATAAAATGTGGTACAACGAAATGGTATGTTTCATGTATCTATCTACACACGCTATGCGTAGCTGCATACCTCTATTTTGTGCACAAATAAAGTTTAAAGAAATCCGTAAAAAATCAACTAAGTTTAAAATGTTTGCCTCAGACAACCCTAGATTAAGCAACACTATCCATGCTATGCATTATTGATAAACGGCCATAAACAGGATTTGCAGTTGATTTTCACAACTGGTGTTTCTTTTCACCAAATCAACATTACCACTTGTGTTACGCAGTTTATCATAAGGTGGGCGAAGTATGGTGTCGCATAGCCTACACAGCTTAGGCTGGAAATTTCTTATCTGAGACGCTACAAGTTAGATGAGCCACTGACGTTTGCAGGGCTGCTCCCATGGATTACACATGTATATAGATATTAAAAGGGTGTGTTAGTAATACAAAGGCAAACTGACGCTGATGCACCAGGCACATATCTAAACATAGTTACTGTTGTGCGGCTCCGTATACAAAGTCTGTTACAGAGTAGGGGACCTTGTAGCTGAGGCCAATCCGTCTCATAACATTTAATAATCTTAAGTATCAGAAGCAGGAATAGGCCTAAAGCCTCCTGTTAAAAAGGGGCCTTTTACTACCTGATAATGGACGTCAATCAGTACTACTGCACTGAACTTTGTATCCTATAGAATTTTGCTAAGATTTGAAACCCAGCTATGAAAATATTGAATCCAACTGAAGAATAATATGCAAAACATTTAAAAATATGCTGCTGCTTCAATAATTAACCCTTTTTTGTGTTTCATATCTACATACATATAGATGTGTGATATTAAATTTAGCTCAAGGCCAATGTTTCTCAGGGCTGAACTTATAGGGGTAAAACAAAGATGATACACATCCATAATAGCAGCCATGAATGCGTCAGCTCTAATCATTAGAATATACATTATATCAGTACAGATAATACACTACTAGATACAGATGTATATGTAGATATTGATATATGTATATATACATGTAGATATAGATGCATGTACATATACATGTATATAAATACGATTTATTCTATTATTGGGTCTACTGACTCACCTATGATATGAGATGACCTCATGTCTCCCACCCTCATGAGTAGCACCAGTTGATTATCTCGTTTACATATGCATGCTCTCTTACTGAACATCAGTGTCTCAGCCCTCTTCTTTGGTCTGGCCAGCTTTGCAAATATCAGACCTTCAATAAATACATGTATAAATATAGATTTCACTGATTTAGTGTGCGCTGTGTACGAGGCATGACAAGCTGCTCAGTGGACATTACTTATAGACAGGGTTCCGCCTCTCGGTGTAAAAAGTTAGTTCTCAAATTAATTATTTTAAAAGCTGTGTTCAACAAGTTATGAAAACAAGTTATTCATAGATGAGATTTTACAGCGCAGTTTTTATCAACAGGGCGCCATTTTTGTTGCAAGAAATTGAGCGCTTTCTTTTCTGCTGGGTGGTTTCAGTTATCACCTGATATTCTGCACTGTGCTGGATTATTGCTATTGCCAACACTTCTTCATTTCAGTTATTTCTCATAACACTGTATATTCACAACACTGTTGCTTTTGTGTGTTATTAGTGTAATTTATATAATTTCAACAATGAATTTCAACAGAACCAGAAAATTACCATTTAAAAACAAAAGGCTTTTGTTAAAGTTTGTCTAAATAAATTAAATTATTTGAATGGTACTTAGGGGTGATAATTAATAATATTAGCTCTGCTTTCACTGTTAATTCCACTTCAGTGGCTGGATACTGTAATCTACTACTAATATTATGGTCTATGAGGGGTTTTGGTGCTCAATATGGTGTATGGTCTATAAGAAACATACAGAAGCAGAAACCTATGTATTTGGTTGTATGGCTGTATGGCAATAATATGGGTGTCACTGGAGTAACCCATTAGTAGC
>ERZ1740056.69-NODE-69-length-13280-cov-35.874480_pt1 | contig 13280 bp, 8 predicted proteins | sample MGYA00581746_ERZ1740056 | MGnify/ENA primary metagenome ERZ1740056 (study PRJEB43018, sample SAMN04849745) | marine metagenome | isolation source: floating plastic debris | place: Pacific Ocean | collected 2008-09-01 | study: EMG produced TPA metagenomics assembly...
AGGCTATGTTATTGTTTGCCACTTTTGCTTTTTCAAAAACTTTTTGCCCCCATTTTGCCCCCCCCCCCCCCCCTCTATAGTGCATGCGCCTTCAATTCACCTAGCCTGGTCCAAGCAAGAGGTTCAATATTGTCCTAAAAATGAAGATAATCCCCACAACAGCTGACTCGATCAAACTTAGTTTCATAGATTGGTATATCTACATGACCATGATAAAGTTCTAACCTTGGGCGGGGGACTTGACCAAAATCCACCATAAGGCTCAGTCACCACTTGAGGTTCTCAACCCATTCCAGATCATTTTGGCATCCCTATTAACTTGTTGGTGCAGGGTAGATTTACCTAAGCTAAGGATCAGGGTTGATGATGTCCATAAAGTGTAGTTTTTCCTAATGACATCCAAAAACTAGCAATGCCCACAACGCCATCTGTTCTAGGACTGATCGAAACTTTTTTGGATGCCGCCATCAGATGCAGAGAGATCTAATCAATCAACTTAGAGATTTGTTGTGATAATAGGTTATACTAGTTTTTCCTGGTTACTGTTCAAAACTGGGCTGTTTGTATTGAAATATATAGGCATAGGGACTCTGGAATTGCTCTGTAGCAGAATACGAATTTCCAGCCAACTTCCTTTTACTACCTGTACAGATTAAGCCCCAAACATGCGCCTCAGGCTCGCTGTTAATTTTTTCTACGACACCAGAACTGATTATAATGATTCTAGATTTTTATAAAGTTAGGGGAAAACATATTGTTTAAAAGTCTGAATATTCTTTGCATCACCCAATATATGCGAAACAGCTAGGGAATGATGTTGTTTCATAATTTATTTTTCAGATGATACAATGTAGTGACCTCTGAAAATCTGGAGTTATCACTCAACCGAAATGCTGGGATACTCTTGTCTCCAAAGCACGGTCAATACATGTACTGTCAATATGTGTTGCTGAAGCTCCAATTAGAAAAAGTAAAGTATTCAGACTACATATAGCTGCTAACCTCAGATGGGGCATTAAGAGTGAGATTTGTTATAGTGCTTCTACAATAGTACCTGATCAATCAGTCTGCTTCTGTTGGACTTATATTCTCACCCTGTCATTCCCTGTGAGTGAAACTCTTTACCTTGCCAGGAAAAGGCTGATTGGTCTATATAAGCAATGAACTTCATTGATATAAGATAGGCATATGAAGCGTGCAACAAAGTGTGGGGCAACGTAAAGCAGTTCTCACTTGCTTGCTGACAGTTGGCTGTTTAGAGCCTTGCCTTGCCTACCATTGTTGAGTTTGTATCACTAGCATCTCAAAAAGTATCTGCCCAATTTGTGTCCTTGTGCTTTTCCATGAATGAAAAAAAATTATCGTAAGAAGTTAAACCATGCCGAACCACGTCATCTCATGGTAGTTTACATTCAAGTGTATTGCCAGCATCCCCAAAGCCTAAACATTAGGTAAATTGTAATCAGCACATGTATTGAGTTTTGCATGGTGTGATTGCAGGCCCAATTCAAGGCTGTTGCTGCCAGCCATGCTGTTTGCTGATATAATTTTTAAATTTTCCCAATCAAACTGTATTAACTTTAATTTTTGCTGCATGTATCCTAACTCATTATAATCTCTTCCATACGTTTTCACTGAAAACTAACACACACTCTTTGTGTATACAGTGTCTGAGTGGGGTCACACAGTCGATTAGCTGAATTAATTTTTCTCTAATGATTCCCTTTGTGTCTGAAATTTTACCCTCTCAAAGCAATTGTATACTTACCATTTCTCATGATTATCATGATTATTGTACGGGCCGTCTCGACTATTAGTACAATCCTGTTCATGGTCTGAATCTAAAACTGGAGTTGTGCGCCGCTGGATACTTAGAAAATACGGTAGGCAACTCCAATTTGCAGATACGGACATTTATTATCATTTATTATCATCTCCAGCTGACTTCATTCTGTAATTGGTGTGATTCTTATTGTAGGTTGTTCTGCGTAGTATGCTTGCAACGCATGATTGTTAGAAAGTTCTTGTGAACTGCTGTTCGAACGCAGAAGCAGGAGATGATCACAAGAAATTCAAAGGTCAGGGTGCTCGTCATGATATAAAAGCAGATTCACGGTAATCCTGAAATGTCTCCCTATGATTATTGTGAACAGAAGTATCAGCAGCAGAGATATTGCTTATGAGTGAAAATGCTGCTGCAGAAGTCTATGAGCGAGCAAATGTTAACCAAAATGATTTGGCACCATTTTAAATTTTATTTCCATGGTTTGCGTTATAAGCTTATAGAATATAGCGCCATTTAAAACATATTTCAATTCCAACTGTTCATAAATAAAGAGTATTGGATAATTTATTATCACAACTTCTGCAGGCTATATCATCTAATATGAAATAAAACAAAGGAAATCGAGATGAACACGGTATGAACAGATTTTTTTACGTGATAACTCACATTAGTTTTCTATTACCTTCATTTCTTGAGAGATTGTAGAGGTTTTATTGATTTGGCCATTTTCAACTATTGAAGCTCACGGTGCCTCGATTTATGAATTTTGTTGGAAGTGTAATAGATGTTACCTCATTGTATAATTTATATTCATCTTGTAGATAAAGCTGAGAGGGTGATTCACACAGACTGTAAACATCAAGAGCCCAAGAAAAATGCTACAGTCATGTGGGTGGATTTGTTTGAACACTTTTGATGTGGAAATGCTAATTTATAAATGCATAGCTTGTTGTAATGAACAGGTTGCTAGCGCGTTAACTCTTGCAATGATTGCTAGTTGTCTTATCAGTTGGAATGAGAGGACAACTAAAGTCTTAGCTTTAACTTTCCCCTAAGTAACTGATGACTGCATACTTGACAAAAATATTCGGATTGCATATATATGTGCTTGAGATTACATCAGTAGGTAACGTATACAGTGATTCACCAACAAATATTGATGACCACCCTATTTGTTTAGAGTTTGTACAAGATAAAATTGCGGTAATGAAGATCACTCCTGTAGTGAACAGATGTTCAACTGGTTGGAAGTGATAGTCTGTTACTCCATGATGTATCATCAAGAATTATCTGAAACGAGTTGAAAAGGTATGGACTATCAGCGTGAATAATAGGTTGAGCATCAATTAATCTATCAGATCTGGTTATTTTATTCAAGGCTGATTGGTTTCCCTTACCCAATATGGTTTTGCTTATTTAAAAGCAACCAATTTTCAATTGACAATTATGACATTAAACAATCATTGTGGCATTGATTCTGCTTAGTTTTGTTGGTACAATGTGTCACATAGGTTTGAAAATTGGTTCAAAAACAAGTTCCAGTTTACAATGACGTTGTGCAATTGGGACTTGGAGAATTAGATTTCCTGGCACGCAACAGTCTACATGAAAAGGAATGCATTGGTGTTATATCCGTAGACAAAACTGCGCAGTTATCTTCTCGCTGTAGATGTCTAATACACTGTATTTCTTGTATTTTTGTAATGCTAGAGAGTTTGTGCATTGGAGAAAATGCAGCTAAATGCTGATTGCAGTGCTTAGACCAAGTTACAAAGCAGAGATCTCGGTTGTTTTGGAACAAAACCAAAGTTTGAACAATGTTGTCATAAGTTGATGCTTGCAACATATTCTAAGATTATGTCTCTGTCCAGATAACAGTGTTTTGGATCTATACAAAGTTTTAGAGATTGTTCAGTTGTATTCTGGTTTTGATATGCAAGTTGTTTTATTTATGTTAAGATTGTTTTATTTACAGGATGAGGAAAGCTTCGGAGATTTACATGCCTATTATGAATAAATGTTATATAAAGTAAGATGAAAGGAGGTGAGCAATATATATGTAGATTATGAAATGATTCACCCTCTATAGTTCATGTATAGATTATAAATAGCGTATAAGCTGCATAAAGTAATAAAACAAAAATGCAATATGTAGAGTTCTATGTAGGAATAAAATGTTCCGTCAGGCAAACTATGATTATTAATCAAGAAGTTGAATTACTGGCATAGTAGAAGAACATGAAAAGAGAAGGAAAAACTCCTGTTTTTGTCTAATACACCTGCATAAATAATAATTAAATAACTACAAAGTGAGGCAAAGCAATAAGGCTAGAGTTCTGGCAGGAATGGAGCGAGTTTTTTCCACGAGGGAGATACAACTACTCTTAGAGGAGTGGATTACGTGGTGGAAATATCACTCCTGCTCCGGGCGTAAACCCAGTCTAATGTTTCTTCCTACTGCGCGTAGAAACTCATCCAGCTGGATGTTGTCATCTCTATATCTTTGGCACAGGTTTAATAGTCTGTTATGAAGGCGGCGTGTTTGTACACGGACACGTTTTCGCACTATGTTCCCTTGGGCAAAGCTTCTCACCAGGGCCCGCTCCTCCATGTCCTCCTTACGTAGCTTATCTATTAGTTTCCATATAGTAGGATGGTCTTGACCGACAAGAGTTTTCACCCTGAAATCATAAAGTATTGATGAATGGTGTCACAATTCTAAAATCAGTGACAAGTTGCTGAAACTGAATATTTTGCTCGATTTGCCCAATTCTGTCAGTGAAGTGTCGCATTCAATGCTTTGTAATTTATCTTTGATGAGTTTCTGATTGTTTATACGTAGATATTTGTTGATGTCAAAGAGTAAGGAAAATGTACTGTTGATGCATGCTACACTGACTGCACTATGACGTTAACACAAGAAGTGAGCACAATGCTTGGGATGGCCGACTTATTTCTCTGAATTACGGAAATGCACGGTATGGTTTTGGTAATCACCTCATGTTCCAGGATTCACAGTTGTTGTTTGTCCTGTGTCCGTTTGCCAAAGTCACAGCATTCATGTTCCAGGAGGCTGGTGGAAACGTCGGCGGCCTCTGCAGAACCATCTGGATACCTTGTTGGCCCGGTTGGGCTCCCCACAGTCCTGTGACGTAATGTACGTCGAAGTAATCAACCAGCTCCTGGAACCCTGCAATTACCATTAGATATTTGAGTTACGTTGTAAATGAAAAAATAGTGTGTGGGTATATATTAAAAGATTGATTCTTCCCCTCAAGCCCCCATCATATTTAGCAATAAATAGCACAAAATAGTAGCGAAGAGTATTTTATATAAAAAATTAGGACATTCAATTTAACTATTGCAAAAACTTACCCCGTAACAACCAAAAAGTAATCCCAAATGAAAACAGGTAGGGAGTTTTGTATTTTTACATGGAAATGAATCGTTCCTACTTAATAAGGATAATAATAAGTGAATTCCGTCATTTAAGTGATTTAATCAAGACACGCAAGATAGCCCATAGCAGTATTGAGATGAATGCAATGCATCTTTCTCACAGTTATTGTATTTTTTTCCAGATAACAATCATGCGATGTGCACGCTGTCATAGCTGTGGCTGCTCACCATTTGGAGTGTTGTTGCGAATGAATGCGAGACCTGCTTCGACATCATTCACCGGCAAAAAGGCAAGGCCGTCCAACATTCCTGTAAATATGCGAATGTCCTCATCTTGCCTGTATCTTCTTACTAGCCCCAACTCCTGGATTTTCCTCCAAGTAGACTACAACAATCAGTTACATACATTTAAAACACTCTGCTTATTCAAGACAGTATTTGCCAAATCCAGTTGATTTCAGACAACTCAAGCTGTTTACGACTATGCAATGTAAGACTCACTGAAACTCGACCTTGCTTACTTCTGTTGTAAGAGTAACAAACATCAAAGGTGTGGCTCATAGTTAAATTTCATTATTCCCTGTTGGAGCTATTTGCTGTCATCTCAATGATTTTGAAAGCCAAAGTGAAAATGGATTTGGTTCTTATTGTCGCGGGAGTGTTAGGGTATACACTAGCAAGTATTTCATGTTCCGGAGGCTTTCTAGGCTAGATAATAGCAATGTTTCAGCCATGAAAGTGGTTTAAAACAATGGTTTACGAAACGAAATTGTATATATATACCTGTGTCAGATGATAGAAGCAGCCAGTCACTTGTGAGTTTGGAAACACGTCCCTTATAGCCTGGTGCATGGCTATCTCGAAGTCGCAGTGAATCCTCTGAGGATGTGGATGATTGTGGCCTAGGTTCAGGCAGTTGTTGATGACAGTCCTCAGCAGCTCACTGTAAGAGTTCCTGGTTTTCCTTTGCATTATGCAGTATGCTGCGGTGATGCAGGTCTCACTTAATGGCACTCGGATGATATAGAGCTGTAGGAAGTGTCTGGGTGCCATGCTGAAGTTGCCATCAACGAACCAGTCGGCGGCTTGTGATAACAGCCGCAGGCAAGGTGGAGAGGCAAAAGTGATTAGCCTTTGGTCATTGTTCAAATTGTCCTCTAGCAGGAATGCTTGTGGATGGTCTTCTATAGTGTTTGAGAGAGCAGCTGGAATTTGTAAATCAGCCAGTTCAACATTGCCGGGAAATTCATGTTCTCGGACCCTCTCTACCATCCTTGCCACAGCCCCTCGTCCTCCTAGCTCCTAAAAATACACAACCTCATATTGAGTTGATGCAACAGACATCATTAATACTTAGTTACCCAATTTTATCCAATCTCCAACTGCTGTATACATGTGTTGTGTGCATGAATAAGCTTTTGGAAAATGCATGGAGTTGTGCTGTTATGTTGTAGGATGAGATAATACCCATTTATGACAATGATCATGGAATATGTCTGATAAAAAAGCATTGCTCCACTTTGCAAGTGGGCAAAACTTATGCATTGTGAAACTATGAACAAGGCGTCACTTAGGAATAGCAAAGGCAAGTACAGTGTATAAAGGATGTGAAACCCATCATCATTCCACATTGATGCAATTTTTGATCAGATATTATGCTACTCAAATTCTTATTCTTTATTTTAGATTGACAGAAATGAGCTTTCTACTCACATCTCTGCTCCTGTCGTCTGGCATGTTTGCCATCACCTCCGCCCGTATCACTGCTGGAGCATCTTGTGATTCCCTGGCCCTCTGTCGGATATCCTGGTTGGCTTCCTGCACATTTATTCTAGCTTCATCCGGTAGATGGTTATGTTCAGTTGTCACCTTGAAAAGAAAGAAAAATAATAAATATTGTATTTGCTGTAATTTTTTGGTATCAGCAGCAAATGCTTGAATTGCGTGCATGACTTATGTGTTGTAAATATAGCAGTAGTTTTTTATAGAGTGTTGAATAAAACTTGTTTATAATTTTATTCTTGTATAAACTACAGTGCAGATCCCGCTGCATTCTTTATCGGGTTGTTAACAGTTGAAATGTGGATGTAAAAGGTGGAGTGTTGTATCTGTAGATGACGGATTTAGTACGGCAAGGGTAACCTCATGAACTGGTTCGTAATAGGTGTAATATATTGAACAATTTTACTCCTTCGAAAAAGTTGATAAACACAGACAAATACTATGAAAGCAAACAAGTATTTTAAATGCAAATAATTGTAGTGTATAGGGTTTTATTATGTGTATAAATCATTGCCATCTTACCCGTGGTTCTCCTTCCAGATCTGCAGCTGTCTTTAGTGCTCCTCTGCAGCCTGTAGTTTCTCTTTGATCACAATACCAGTAAATTGTAGTTGCTGATTGGTTTTTTTTCTGATACGAAAACCCCTCATGGCATAACTTTCTGTTGCCTCTCTTTGAACTTACAAAGCGCAGTTGTTGAGCCATTTATGAAAATGTAACTAATATGCATGTAAACAAAAACTCTTGTTGATCGTAGCCTGCTCTGCATCTGAGTTGAATTTGGAAAATATTGTGCCTTTATATATGTTCTCGCGCACTGAGTGAAGGGGTGGATTTGGATGAGCAACATGCTAAAAAAAGAATCATGTCCATATGAAAGTTTAACATTTCCAAGTTACCCCTGTCCAATGCTGTACTACACCTTTGGTGTTACTATTGGCATAGTTATCACAAAGACAGATTAATCTTTAAGATTGACCAATGGAAACAATGCATTATTCAATAATTATTTGAGATAAACTGCAATAAGTTCCAATTGCCCATCTGTATGGCAACATGACTCTTTTACATACTTAGCCCCCCCCCCTTCCCGCTGAAAGGTCACTCTAGATGCGGCAAATCATTTTTTACATGCAGGAAACTTTTGCTTGCAGGAATTTTTTCATTATTATTTATTTACAACAAAAATGAGAACTTGATCAGTTTAGATAAGCGGAGTTCATTCAAACGGACAGCACAGGAAAGCAAGTTTATGGCAAGGGTGGGACAATCCTATTGTAGAAGTAAATTTAAACTTTAATTTGCATTGTATTAAAGACAGATTCGGGTGCATCAAGGGTTTTAATGCCATGCATATTTCAGGGAGTCCAAAAAATGGCGCGACTTTTAATCAGTCATGATTTTAAAGGGTCGCGTATCCACATGTAACTTCACACCAGACAATTTCAACATGTTTATAACTAGCTTGTAAATTATAAAAGACTATGGAAAAAACTTGAATATCGCATAATGAGCAATACTAAATAACTAAACTACAGCAATTTTCAATTTGTGCCTCAAACACATTTCTTTAGGAAATGCGAATAAATATTTTCTCTTTAGTGAGTAACCTTGAAACACCTTATTATTTAGGCAGCGATTATTGATGATTCATTCAATCATTTTTGAGGCAACTCTGTGACAATCCTGTTGCAAATGAAAACCACATTTCATAGAAGTAAAATACTACACGTAGTTACCAAAATACGCTTAAACATATTTTTCGTCGACTAGACAAGTTATATCACAAATCTAGCTAAGATGTCAATTCCATTCTTATACACAAAATGTATTTTAGTCATATTGATTGTAACATTTTCAAGGGAATGGTAAAATTAGTTCAAAACAAAGTCATAGCAGCTTACTTCATGCCCCAAAACAACAATTTATTAATTGTATTCGCAATGTTGAGTATGAAAATTAGCATCATGAAAAAACCTTTATCACAACAGTATGGCATGCATATCATATACATTCAACACTACTGGTATACACAGTATTAGATTTTTGGACACAATATTTTCAAACAGCGCCTGTCTTTTCCGAACATCCAATCCAATAGCTTTGAAAAAAACAACGTATGCATATAAATCAGTTAAAATATTGTGTGCAAGTTTAATTGAAGTTTTCGGAGCAGTTTTTAAATTATGTTCAACTAAAAGTTGTGCTATTTTTTAAGAGAACCTGACATATACGTACTTTTCCACAGAGAAGCAAAATATGAATGTACATACTCCTAAAAGCAGTGACATGGCCTGACATCAATGTTTTTAGTGTGTACGCCTATTCATTTCAAACTCAGCTTCCCACACAAACTTATGTAAATAAATAGAATCATTCCAAAAATACATGTACGTGACTTAACATGGATTGATTGGATGCAACCAGGAATATGGTTTCAGTTTGATTCTGAGTCAGGCGGCCCATACAGTTATGGGGTTAGCCTGCCCCCAAGCCCTAAGGATATCTCTGGGCTTAGCCATGGCAGAGTTTGCCATATGAAGTTTCAGTCTGTATATGGTAAAGGGTGTGTGAAGCTTTCTCAGAGATCTGTTCTTAAACAGAACCATAGGCCTATTTAATGGTCTCTAACTCTCTAATAATAAGAGAGTTGAAGCATTACAAGCTGGAGACCAGAGTTCTTATCTTTTGTTAGTATTTCGAGGACTAAATCAGCTCTTCAAAAGCTAGCTTTATATACTAATCTACTCGAATCACTGCTTCCAAGCTAATCTCCAAGCAATATATATTCATACTTTTATTGGCATCAATACATCAGTAAAGATTATCGAACCAATCACTATTTTTGGACTTGAATTGTAAAATGTGGTAAAAAATGAGGCCGTGGAACTTCTGCGTTAGCGCTCTGAATACCTCAGTATTTGCAAAAATTGCAGAGTTGGTTGCACAGATTGAATACGCCTATAATCCGAACATTACTTGCCAAGGGTGTACTGACTTTAAAACTACTTTGTTTTAAGTAGTGTAACCTTTACCACGGATAAGTTTGGTTCAGCACTGAAAGATACATTTAAGTAATATCTATCGTGTCACAGTAAACATTCCCAGACATTACATGTAAGAGTTGTCCTTCCTTATGACAAGAGTAGACAATAAATTGCCAAGGTTAAAACTATAATTTGATTAGTTAAGACAAGAATAAATTGAATTTTCAGTTTATTTATGTGTAACTCACTCTGTAATCAACTTAAGGATATCTTTTGCAGTATTGTGATTGGATCGCCGTTCTTTCCATGCATGAGAATGACTGAGATATTTTCTGCTGTAACCTAGCAGCTAATATGTACATTCTGAACATGGACTCCTTGTGAATTCAATTACGCTGCAAGAACGATGGCCAATGATGAGACTCGAGACCACACCATAAAAACAAAAACTATAGTTGTGTTTTAAACGAATGGAGACCCAAGACATGATGCCAGAACTGCATGATATTAGCATGATTAAATCATAAAAAATATGAAGTTTGCGTAATGGATAGAGCTGGTGTCTGCTCAACATCTGATGCCTATATCAAACCACAAATAAAAAGTTCTAATAAAAGACCGACAACAATAATTTAGTTGTGCCTCTTGAGGTACATCACAAAGCTGAAATAAAGGCAAATATGGTCAGCACTTTCAAACACTCACTGACATAGGCGACCAATCCTTTAGCGGAAAACTAGTAGTGGCATATTAAATGAAACACCCAATCATGCAGCCCCTGTTTTAATCTTTAATAAAATGGAGATGGAATGAGGCAGATTGTGTCTCTTGTGATATAAAGGCAAATGATTTATGCGCAGATATGGCAATGGTCCCATCACTGTGGTACAACCTGAACTAGATATCCAGTAGTGATTACAAGAATAACAAGTATATAGTGCAATGTTAATTCAATGATGTGGAAATTTCTTTGCGGATTGATAAAAAAATGACTGAAATTTTATGTAGAAGCAATATTAATGAAATAAAATAACATTTCATAAAAAAATGACAGATTACTGATTCCATGAGTTTTGAAAATGATTTTTTCTGCCTACAGCCTTATATCATCTGAAATTGTAGTTTCATTCGTACTTTATGCTGGTAATATGAAGATACGTTAAACAAAACACTGTACTGCTGATTGAAGTGAGTACAGTAATCATGGTCAAAGATGAGGCGCCTTTGAAAAAATCAGAAAAAAAAACAAAATGTCATTTACAGGATATCCAAATTTCTTCATAAAGCTATCATTGGGTAAATTAAATTTTCCCATTGAATAAATAAATATAGTAATTTATTTTTGGAGACGCCACACCTTTGACCAATGTGTTACAATGACTACTGTCTTGTTTCCGATATTCATAACTGTTGCCACAGAAATTTCCTCTTCCCTAAATCTTCATTTGTTGTTGATGAGTTATTTTTATATCCAAGTAAATTTATTTTCTGATATGCTTCATGATTGGTGCAATATTAAATATATGTCTTTGGGAGCGTATATAGCCAGTACTATTGCTACCTATTGCAAAGTGAAAAGGAAAGTAAAACAAATGTGTAGATTATTATACTCCTATAAATATACATGTCAACAAAGGTAACTGAATATGGTAACTGAATTTGGGCCCAGGGGTCATCTTGCTGGAAGGGAGGCGTGAAAGAATTTTGAAAGTATTCTGGAAATATTTATTACACATGGAATGTAACTTAACCCTCAATCTGGGTGGTCAGTCCTGTGGAGATTAGGCTGAAAAAGTTATATAATTTGTATCAATTAGGCAAATGGATTAGTGACTTACACCAGTCATGCACTTGATATAATAATTTTTTGAAGTGCCGTGACACCAATATAAATATTCATGAAAATTATTAATATCGTCAAAAACCATCAATCTGAGCTCAACCCCCTTCAGCCATTTCCCATTTACCCAAAGTTATTTTCTAGGGGAGGATATAGATATGTGTCCCCCTCAGCCCCAATGGTAAGTCGGCACAATGCTCTATCGAGCTTTCCAAAGTATTTTTGGCATTGAATATGGATCCGCTTTCACGATAAATGTGACTTGTACATCCAAACTACTGTCAAAATAGCAGAAAACAGCTGCAAATATAAGTGTTTTCGTATGCGGGAACCGGTTGGAGCTAAGAACTTTGCAATCTGGTTTTGCAGGTGGTGCCAGTTAAGCCATTTTTGTAAAAACATTAATTTAACTCATCATGACATCCCGATAAAGATTGCTGTCTGTCTAATACACTTAGTTGATCACAATAAAAAATTTTACGTTTATGAAATTAAAATGATAAAATTCAGGATATTATTATGATCTTTTTTGGTCAGAGTTGAAATAATTGGAAACATTGAAATCAATTTTGATATTGCGCTCATATTTTAATATCTACTTTTGCAACTTTGACTTATTCTTTGCCCAGTTGGCATAATCATTTATTGATGTTTTTTATCGTAATCAAACATGTTATGATGTCATCCCAGTAATTTTAAGTGAACATTTCCTCATTTCATTGACCAGCTAGCTGCATGTTTTATTGCAGAGGAATTTTCAAGAGGCTGCAATAAGCTGCTGACATTGTTTGCCCATGGGTAGTAGGTATTTAATCCAAGCTAATGCTGTCAACCGTTGCTACCAGGTATTGTCCAATATTTCAATATATCGAATTGATACATGTATGATTGTGTCTAACACACATGCACTGAACACGGTCTGGCTTCTACCAAATGTCTACTTATAATTAAAGAACAATTGTTGGTGTAGAAAATCGTTATCAAAATCAAAATGGTATAGCCCAAATAATTGTCTTCCTGTTTGATATAGAATTGGTATTAAAACCAATTCCAAAAATTTAATGTTTTTTTATGGCACAGCTGTTTTGGCTTTTTTTCTGTCACATCATGAAAAACATCCACCAGGATGATGTTGATGACAATAAAGTAATAAAAAAAAGCTTGAGGCTTCTATTAATCCATGTGATCCTTGAAAATTTGTTGACCTGTTGTAAAAAGAGAGCATGCATAATTTCAGCCATAGATTCCTGCTCTCTCTCTCTCGCATTGCTGATAGTATTTGGCAGCACCATCAAAGTTTGTGCGAACCTCCTGCTATCTCTTTTCAATGCCATTGCTACGAACACTTTATATCTGTGCCCACCTGTCTCATCTCAATTTGCAGAGCCATGAAGTGAAAATGCCTCATAGTAATCACTTCAAAAATTACTTCATTTTACATCTCTAAATTGTTTCTATGTAAAATGAAAGCTGTCTCATCTTAATT
>ERZ1740056.70-NODE-70-length-13219-cov-25.124962_pt1 | contig 13219 bp, 6 predicted proteins | sample MGYA00581746_ERZ1740056 | MGnify/ENA primary metagenome ERZ1740056 (study PRJEB43018, sample SAMN04849745) | marine metagenome | isolation source: floating plastic debris | place: Pacific Ocean | collected 2008-09-01 | study: EMG produced TPA metagenomics assembly...
CTCAGTCCAATCCCAACAGCCTAAACCCAACAGATTGGACTGAGAGTCAGTCTACTTAAACAGTATGATATGAAAGTTTGATCATGATCAGACAAATAGCCACAGAGTTATAATCAAAAGCTTTGGTGTAGAATGAATGCTTGTCATACATTAGGTATCATGTTTCCAAAGTACATGTAGGCCTGCTGTTGTTTGTCACTTCCAGTGCATGGACTCATTGGGTTTATAAGTACGTGTATTTTGCTATCAGAACCAAAAAAATACTAACAATAATACAAACAACAAAACACACGGAAGTGCAAAAGTTCTGTTCGGTAAGGGACTTTCGTACAGTAGAACTGAATTGCCTGAGGTTGTTTTTTTAGGCTTATTGATTTGTTGGCAATGTAGACATGCCTTTCAACCCCATCAGTGCATGTTATCGAGGTCCAGTTACTGGTTACTGATCTGGAGAGTGAATGAAATATTTTACTTACTAGTATAGCTGCATTTGGGATAATAATGGTATTTGTACCATGGGGCCTTTCAAAAAGTGAACTCTGTAATATTAACCTTTGGGTAAGAACAAGGGCTCAGCAATACTAATTTCATTGGATTACAATTTTCCTCATAGTTATGGCAGTTATTGTGCTTTGGCTATCATGCATTCAAAGCTCAAATCCGCAATCGGAATCAGCGTAGCTGTGTGCATGATATGATGATCTTTTAAAAGATACAGCATTTAATGATTTAGTATTTGTCCTAGGTGATTGGTTGCTAATGATTCCGCAGAAATAATTGACCTATGAAACAAAGATCCTAGGCCAGCATCCTTTATCCTTAGGGGGCTGCCTCAACAAACCACTGAAGATGCTCATCTCTCATTCATGAATACAGATCTGTGACTAATTTGTTTCATCAAGTTAAGAGAAAGATGTTAAGGGCTACCCCTACAGGCACCATGAAGTACTCACTTGGGTTTTCTTATCAAGCTGCAACTTTTAAGGCTCGATGTTCTAGTTTGGCCATCAGCACCTCATGTGACTGATTCTGAAATTCTCTTCTCAGTCTGAATGGTTTTGGTTCCTGTTAGTCAAAACTTGAACCAGACAATTGGTCCCAAATGGATCCGCCCCTATGCGATTGTCACCCATTCCCTGAGCGTTCTCAAAAAATACAACTATGAAACAAAAGGGATTACTGTTCTGGAAAATTTGTTATCACATATCCTATCAAGTGCATGAATCAAAGCTGTATGCAGAGGAGTAGCCCTTATGGTTTAATGGTATGTGAAGAGGGGGTCTGTGAGAGCCTTAATAGCCCGCTATTTGGATTCCACAAGTCTTTATGCCAAAGGTCAGGGTGCTACATTGGCATAATACTTCATAATCCATGAGCAATATTCCTCACAGGGTTTCCACCCCCAGGCTATCCCAAGATTGTGGCAGGCTGTGTGCAATATAAACCTCATTATCAGTGAAAGACCACCTGGCATGTATTTCAATGAAACTTTGTTTATAAAGCCACTTACATGTACATGGTCTCAGATCATCACATGTCTTGTTGAAAAATTGCATTGATTTCCTCACAAAAATCCAAACTAAGCCCCGTAATGCCACTGGAAACAAATTTGGATTCCATTCCATGTGTGGATAAAATACTCCATGCGCAAATTTTCAGAGCTATCGAGTCAACCTATGGCTTTGAGCCGCATTTTGCAATATTCATCTAATGACACGTGTAGGCAACTTTCAGCCCAAACTTCAAAAAATATCTATAATAATATCGCGTTTTGTGTTCTGTTATGGTGTTGTGTTATTTGTGCTGTCAACTCTCATGTCCATAATTTATATCCACATCCTCTTTTTAACAGTATTGTTTTTTATTCTATGCTGTTATAATCATTTGGGAATCTCTGGAACAAGTCCAGAAAGTATGCACAGAAATTGTTTATACTCGAATACAATTATGTAACCCTGAGGGCCTGGATTCTGATCCCATCGCAACCCTTATTCCACAAGAATATTTATTATCAGTATCATTGAGGTACTGTCTATGAGGATTTTATACCCTTCTTGTGCTGCAAGCACCATTCTATTGTTTAGTGTATAAAATTCTTGTTATAGCCCTGTTTGATGCTGAACTGCATACGTGTCTTTGTGCCATCAATATTTCTGTTTTGTTTGTCTACAGATAACAACATGGAGCATTCTACTGAGTTGTGATGTATCACATCCTGTCTGATGGAGCAGACTTCATACTTATGCCAGCCCAGAGAAGTGATCCTAAGGCTAGTCTGGGCTGTGTAATCGCTAACCGAGGTGAGATGTGGTTGGTCAATGTATCCGCCAATTCTTACCTTGATTGCAATATAATAGTTTCCTACCTGTGGATCTGCGGCTGGTCCCACAATCACACCAATATACAAAAGGTTGAATGCAATATACAAAGGATCGAACGGGTCAGATAGAAAGAAGCTAAAAAGGTCTAGAGTATCCTATTGCACATGATTTTATAATGTGATATCATCAGTTATATCGATGCAGGCCGGTATTCTCATGTGATATTTCCAAACAGATATGAGATAATAATTTATAATGTATTGATGCATGACTTCCAAACTGCATTGTATGGCAGTCATCACTCCATGTTTGATAATATCACAGGTGTTCTATGTCCAGATGGGTCAGCTCTGTCAACTCTTGGATAAACTTAGATCAACACCTGCTGGAATCCTCCCTGGGCATCTCTAGGTAAGTCACTGTACTATGATAGCCTATCCCTGGCTCTCTGTGTGTATTGGGTAGGACCATTGACTTAATAATAATTATGATTATGGAAACTGCGGCTTATGTTAAGCCCTCCAAAAACTGATCAATGTGACATGCTTGGTGCTTAGACTCCAACTAGGATAAGGATTCCATTGACAGAGTGTGATGGGGGTTTCACTCCCGCCAGTTGAAATGTTTGCGGTAATGTAGATTAAGCGTGTAATTTGATTGAGTACCATAACATTGAAGAGGGATTTGTGTGCATGACATCGTCTTGTGGTATGACATCATCGGTACAGGCCTGGATTCTCAGGTCCAAACTCAACTTCAGCTTACCACTGAATCTCACATTGGTGACCCGGGAATGACATATGTTATTCACGTTACAAAGGTCAGCAAATTGTTGGGAGAAGAGTTATTTGTATGTAAACGGCTAACGATATAATAATATTTGATCAGTATTGTCTTCTCTTGAGCCTTTTCTTTGCAACAGAGGCCAACTTCAATTTGTAATTTATTCCCTCAAATCTGATGGTGATGATATAAACTTGCTACGTGCATGATAACATGGGTATGGATTTCAACATCCCATTTATAGATACATTGTGTAGAGGGTGCCTATGAAAAAATTGAGTGCCAAACAGCAGTCATGAAATTTTTGTTTGCATATTTTAATATTTGTAGTTTGTCTAACCCAAATGTGTTATTATGGAAGATTGGTTATCATCAACTTCATCAACAATGATCGCACTCACATCACACAGCCAAGCTACTAACGATGTTGACTGAGCTACTCCTTGGAAATACATTGTGTGTGAACTAATCCTGGAAATTATCTAAATGTTAAATATCAAAGGAGTTTTTTGAATTGGAGGATATGTAATGCAAAGATGCCATTCTTCCTGAAACCCCTTTAAATTTAGGGTTGAAACTTTCTACGTTTTTACAGACAGATATTTTTGGTCTGGACAGATATGCTTTATGACCCTACAGCATGACTGTTTCATACAGATTTTGACTATGTTCTGCGTTACAGGTAGTATGTGAGAATACAACTCCGATAACAAAGTAGTAAAATATCTCAGTTGTGTCACAGCAAACAGCTTTAGTGGTCGCAGCCTATGGCAAGTGTAGATGTCAAGTCATTCGTCGTACCCCCTTCACACATTGCTAAACCTGGTATGTAAGTCTTGTTTTTTTATCAATGCAGACATTCGCTCCATCCAGAACAAATGTCCCCAAATAAAATGTCTAAAAGTGAGGATCCGCCCCAAGGTTTTTTAATCATTCTTTCCGTTATACCGCATCCAAAGTATACTGGTCTGCCCCAAAGACGTTGAGTCCTGGCAACATCCCTGTACAGAGTTAAATTTCAGCTACACGTTCCAGCGCGGGAAGAAAATTTTCATACTATTTACAACTTTGTATCTTGGCCAAAAACAAATTCCTCAATTATTTTATTTACACATATTCAACTTCTTTAGTTACTGAAATTAGCTAAATAACTTTCATTCCATCAGTTTTAAATTATTTTGATCAAAGCCGTTAACGTTAATTTAATAGACTATTCCATCATGCGGGATCTATTTCAATTTCCAAAAAATTAACAGTTGACGTAAGCTTATTTAGAATTCCCAACGGTGGGATGTCTGAGCTATCAAACATGGAGCTGTTTTTGAGAATTCTGGCTATCAGGAGATTGGAGACTAAACTCACCAATCTCAATTTTTGTGGATTAGAATTATAAATATGACGGCGTTGCAAGTTTACCGATCAAACTGTGTGCATGTGTGTCTTCATTGCCAACTCTCCGATTTCAAATATTTAGTCATTCCTTTTACAATTCATGCTACAGCAACGAACATTCTTGATTCAAATGACATATGTTTCGACTGAAGCTGGAGGGCTGACTAGTGGTATTGTTTCCAATTTTTATCCATAATTCGAATTGGAAGACACCATTTTTTTGGCAATTTGAGAGAGGAGGCACCATTATATTGGATAAATTTGGTAACACACTGCTGGTGTTCCATTCGACGGTCCATGTGCTACCCATGTGCTACCATGAGCACTAGGCGTTTAGATCAAGTTATGTTATTGGTGTGGTGTGATGCAATATTCACAGCTGGCTGGTTGGCTATATCAAGAATGTAATCTATATCACAAATACGCCTTGCTCCTCGTGTGTCAGTGACAAGCTTATTTAGTTATTTGTTAGCCTGCTATTAGTGGAAAGTTGAAGTTGAAATCCCTCTGAAATAGTCAATTGATCAATAGATTATTATTATTGTGCAACTCCGACAAGGGCACATTGCTTTATGATTTTAAGAATCACCTGACCCAGCATAGTTTTCATGGAAATTCGGATTATTTATGATTTTTATTTTCAGGAAATGTGAGTATGCTTGGATTAAAGATCATATATCAAATCAGGCACTCCTCTGAGAATCAGACTTGCTGGTATAACAATGAGCTTCTATGAAAGATTAGAAAGGAACCGCAACAAGGCACATGTGCGCAAACTGTTTGGTGAAGACCCCAATGATATTGGAATATGTACTTTTGCATATAGCAGCGTTGTTCTATCCGGTGACAGTACCTAGTTATAGAGCATTGTGATTATGGACTATGTGGCAGTATTGTGTTTGAGTAACATAATGATTAAGGCCTGCTAATAATGCAGCAGCCAAGTATGTTGATAGGCTGATGTTATCTAAGTAGGTTTTAGGATTGGGTCTTTTAATCTTTATAAAGATGTGATATTTATGCTTTCACTGATGCTGATTCACTGATAATCTGCTAAATACTTTCATCTCGTCGAGGTAGTTACACTATCTTTGGTCGCTTTTTATTTCTTTCATGGCCAAAAACTTTTATCTATATGGAATCTGACAACATTTTTGTAACTTTGGTTTGTAAGTTATGCTTTGTTAGTCCTGTTTTATTGGATTTCATAATGTGCAAAGGATTCAGTGATTTGCATATTACAAATAGTTGAGTTATTCTCCCCTGTAAAATGAGAGCGCGACTCCAGCTTTAGTAGATTCGTCTCAATGAGATAAATAAATAACAGTGAATTATTCTTCTTATTGTTTGAATGCTCTCTGTGAGAATTTCACCAACTCATAAAGATTAGGAAATGATAAGTAAAAATCAGCAAATAACATTGCTGTGCTGAAAACTATCTGTGAGGCGATGTCTGCTGGTTAGGTGGTCTGTATTGGATGTCTTACACAAGAGCTTGTTAGATTACATTCCTCCAAACCAGCCAACACCAAACATCAATGATCTCATTGACTGGGCTAACCGAAGGGTAAAGCTGTAACCTTTCTGATAGTTTTGTTTTGTTTGGATTGCAGGTCATGTTCTAAGAATGTGTAGTAGGATTATGAGGGATTTGTCACCAAGACTGAGAGTTTGAACTGATGAAATAGACGGTAATATACGTCTACATGTATATGGATATGTGTAGGATGGTATTGAGAACTGTCGCCGTGATTTTCTTACAGTTGCCAATGTTTATGTTCAGTGTCTAGAACCTGTCAGAGCCTACAGCTGACCTCAGTGTTTGGTTTTACCGTTATGTGTTCAATTGATGCTTAGTATTTACTACGCGGTCTACTGATAAATATAAATTATTATGCATTCTACTGTTAAATGTAATTGACTGACTTGGCTGTCAAGAAAATAATTTTTTGAGGTTTAATTACAAGACTGGTAGAGGGTACCGATCCAACTCCGTTCATACTTGCTTTGAGCAGCTTTACATGACCGATAGGGAATGTTAACATTGGAGTTATCTTCTATTGCATTGGAAATTCCCAATCATGCATATACAACGCTCAGTCGAAATCCGATTGGCTGTTCAACACCCAGTAAACAGTACTGCAAGCCGATTGGTTGAGATTTGAAAATAATGAGAAGGCAACTTTGAACATTAACATGCCCTATGATAACCACTGTCAGCAATTTGGCTAAAATTTAATCAGTAATTTTTGATTACCAGAATTATGCCATCTTCGTGTAGTATGACAGCAAAACTGAGCCCTGAGCTTACTTTTTCAACTACAGGTCTCAAAACTGATCTTTCTTTGTCAATGCTTGCAATGTTTTTTTCCAGTGTAACAGATGCCAAATATTCACCCTGCCCCATTACACATGAATGAAGTACTCAATTAATAAACTGACATTTCACATCGCGTTGAAAGCACCTCATTATATAATGTAGACATGTAAGCACCGTGCCAAAGACTGCGTGCCAAAGAAGATACAGCTTCTTGCATAGCGACAACTAGTGCGGGAAATGCTGAGAATACGACACAACTAACAGATATTCTATTCCCTTGATAAGGCAGGATAACTCCATCAAGACAAATAATTGTCTTTTTTCCCATTCTCAAGAATATGGAGAGAACTTCTGTGGTGCCAACAACATCATGAGCAATTTTCAATCAGATGTAGTACTTCAATTTTTAATGGCATTTTACCTACATAAGGCTGTGTGACTTAGCAGAGAATTCCTCTACCGCTAAAACGTTTGACACCTTTTCTGCATCACTACTGACAGCCAAAATATCTCTCATACGGAAGGCATGGATCATGCAGTGAGGCAACTAGCTACTCAATATCATTACGGAAAAATTCAAAGCAAAATCCAAGATTGCATGGTCTAACCACCTTGTATTAAGTTTATATTTTGCAGATGAATTGAGATGGAAGACCCTAATCTAAAATTATTAATTTATGTTGAAGTTATTAGATACTTTTAAGCTGAAAGTAAAATTTTATAGCAAAGAGCAGGTAGCAATAAATTTACAACCAAGTAAAACCAATAGCAAAACGGTTGGGACTTTATCCGACATTATTCCGTGCTGCATAATACAAAGGCGAGGGTGTACTAGTGATTTAAAATATTTTGCAAGGCGTGAATATATAGATTTACCAAAGGCTAAAAATAACAATACTAAAACGACAGCACAATTTACCTGACAGTATTATTCCCAGGTTAGGAAATAAAAGTAATATAAAATCAAAACTATTTAGCAAAACATGTTGAAAAAGGCAATGGAAGGGACATATTGCATAAAATTAATACAGGTAGCAATGCATGTTGAAATTGTCTCGCAAGAAACACACTAAAAAGCCAAGATAAGTAAAGAGTCTGTAAAATTGATTCCATTAACTGCTTATGTCACTGTATCTACACCTACCCATAATCTAAAAAACGCTAAACTAGCTATCTATGTACTGTATTCAATACCTAACTTATTCAACTCCGACTGAATTGACTCATTTATATCCTCGCATATATGGATCTTGTCTGTTTTTTCAAAGCAACCCAGGTGGTAGTATACATACTGCTTTTTGAAGCTTATCTTGGTTTTGCGAGCTGCTTTATCAAAATACGATCGATACGTATATTCTGCTATCGAAACACCATTTGCGTTATTACTGGTAATACAAGAACGACATTTGTAGCATATAGAGTTTCGTGGATGGTTAACTAGATAACATAGTCTGCTAACATTCTCATGGTCCACAGGGCATATTATTTTGGTCTTTTTAGCTGCGCTCAAGGACTGGGGACTCTCTGTGTTATTGCGTTTCCTGCGGGTCTGGTTGTCTTTAAGCCCTGCCCTGTTATTGTTTGCTGCAGCGGTATATGTGCCTACAGCCACAGGTCGTCTTGATGGGTATTTAGCACGATGCCATCGTATGTAGTCGAAGAGAGTGCCATTATAGTGTGCCGCAGCTATCGTATGGGAACACATCTTATGGGTAGTGTACCCTCGGCAGGTACAGATAACCTGCCCACCAAGTCTAATTTTTACATGATAATTTGCCGTGCTCTCTGCAGAGCAGCACGAATAAATCTTAGACTCATCTGCCGATGGTGCAGGCAGGATCTTTTCATCTTGGATGATATCGTCTGCCTTCCTGAATATCATTTTTAAGACATCGCAGCTGACACTAACCTTCATATTCTCAGGCTTTATGTCAAAGTCTGTTCTGATAGCCTCGAGACAGGAATGGTCAGTAATAGTAATATCTCGTGGAGAAACAGAATTGAATTCTTTGAGCATCTGTCCCCGCTTTCTTATCGATAAGGTATTCCAGTCGAACTCTCCAAATTTATTTCTAAATAAAGCGGATGGCTGATATACGGTATGCTTGCTAGTGTAGCCATCAATGGCTGATCCAAGCTCATTGGCAAAGAAAGTTTTTAGTTTGCATATCATAGTGTATAGAGAGGATTCTTTGTGCTGTACATGTCGTTTCAGTTTAGCATTTATAGATTCTGAGCAGTTAGTGTAGAACAATTCTCCACCATTGTTAGACGCATGAAGGGAAGTTTTGATCATTGATCTGTTTTTCTCAAGGTAGTCACCTACACTAGGCCATTGCATATGGATTTCTTCAACTTTGTCATCAAAGTCATCTATGGGGATGGTGAGTAAGTCTCTAACAGTAGCTATCACCTGTCTTTTGCGAGCCTCAGAAGAGAAACCTGACTGAGAAAGAACATTCTTTTCAAAGTGATAGCAACATCTCAGCTGTTTAGCCATAGGATACACGGAGTCCAAAGCGTCGAACAATGCAACTTCTCCATCAGTTCCATATGCTGTAATGTTTTTGATTTCTGGCATCAGATGGTTGATACACTCAAAAAACTTTTGGTAACTTGCTTTGTTCTTTTTATAGTGAATCAGCACTGGGCCACAGAACGATGCATCATTACCACGTTGACGGTTAGTTAGAAGAGTGTTTCGATATGTTATAGGCGTTATGAAGAATCTGCCCAAATTGAAGGTAGGGTCTACAGATATAGGTTTAGAATCCGGAGCTGTAAAGAGAAACAGAAGAATCTACATAAATCTCTGTCAATACTTATCAGGTTTTCCAAAGCTGGTTAGAAAGTCCTACCTGTATACAAATTATGCGCAGTTCCAAATCTTATAGGCTAATCAATTTTAAACGTCGCTGCAAAAGTTACACTGTAGCTCATTTCACAAATCCCAAAGGCTTTGGGAAGATTTTTAAAATGAGGGCAGAACATCAGTTTTGTTTTATGAACAACAATAGCATTGGTTTTCATGAGATGTTTGGGGGGGGAAACAGCACAAAGATTTGATGTGGAGAGACATGTCACAGATCATTTTTACTAACATTACTTGATAGTTTGGAGTTTTGGGTTTGAAGTTAGGGTTTCCGACATGACTATTTTCTGTAAATCAACAGTTTACTCCTACATTAAATCAAGTCTAATAGTGAACCGCTGTTACGCCATGGCTAGCAGGACCCTTGTTTAAGACGCTAAACTGTTTGTCTGGCTTGTTGCAACCTGAAGGTATTGAGATGGTACAGTTGTGGCAACGACCACTAGACCCACTTGATATACTAGAAGAGCAACAACCAAATTAAAGTCCCTAACGCTACACTATATTGTGTCAAGCACTTAACCGGCGCACATGGGTTACGACTGTAAACAAGCGCCAGAACAACTCAATATCGTTGCCCTCGAGGCGGAGAAAATATGACCCAAAAACCTTGCTGCCAAGTTAAGCTACAAAACTCCGGCAGCGCTTGATATATTGGTTTTGTGTTCTTATGTCGGCTTTGTTGGATAGCATACAAAATTATGCAACGCTATGTAGCATGTCATAACGCTACACGCATTAAAAGTACCGTTGCTGTAGCTATAGCTGTGCGACAGCGGTCGATGGCTCAATTTTTGCTCAGGGTTCCTGAAATCCTGACCTGGCCTGGGCACACTTACTTTTCCAGTCTCAAGAAGCATAGGGAGCAAAGGTCTAAAAAATTTGGACTCTCTGTTAAAAGTTGTCCTCTTTTGCTCAACTTTGGGGAGCAGATGGTCAACTTTTGGATTCCCGACGTGCCCAACCATATACTCTACTCATGACTTGAAAAGTAATTGCATGGAAAAGTATAATAAGGATGATGGGGAGCGCTCTACTAGAAGCTGGCACTTTTATTGGACTTATCATGACCCCAGGATTCTACATAATTTCAGACTGCTGATGAGCTTCTGACAGTTAATTCATAAAGTTGCACAAACCGCGATTAGCACACTTTTGCAGCGTTATCTAACTATAACCGCATAGGATCATCAACGACTTATTATGCAAACTGCTCTGTCATGCCCAACTTTGTGTGCAATACAGTATACATTTGTGACAACAATACCCGGTACAGACACACAAAAACCAGAAAGGTTGGAGTGCTGAGTAAAAGGTTTGAAATCCCAGGCATTACTGCTTCCAGTATTTGTAAGCGCTGTATAGTATTTTCAATGCGGCATCGGACATTATCCTGAAACTGCGGAGCATTTAGCTGACCGGGGTGTGTTTCATGTATATTCAAGCCTCCCTATAGGGTTAATGATATGTTATACTGCTTCTATTGTCAATCATACATACCAGTACAGAAACGTCTCATATCACGCAGTTGTTGCTCTGTGGCGAGAATTAAGTATGGATCAGGAAGAGCTTGTACATCTCTGACCAGCCCCGGGTTTTCTCTGGCGTATTCGAGTACCGCCTCAAAGTCGTCAGCATTGCTGTCTTTACTGGTTCTTTTATTGTAGATGGATTGTTTACTGGGCCTCATCTCGGGTAAAATGGTATCGCGGCCACCATTTTGACTTATGTGGGTCTCGACGGCCTGGGTTACAGTCATATTTTGAGTCAAATTCAGCACATTGTTTATTGCCACAGGTTTCACCCTAGTGTATGAATTTGGGTTTTTGGTCGAATTTCCATGTTTTTTTGGATGTAGCAAAGTCTCATGACTAAATATATACCCAATGGCACATATGTTGTTGACATACGGCTGCCTGGAAGATTCAATGTGCATTACACACCTCTTGATTGTTGAATTTTCTTCTACCCTTTTATAATATGTCTTCACTAGAACATAAACACCTTTAGTTAAGTCACCTCTTGGAATAGGCCTGCGGTATTTCTCGCGAATACATTTGAACGAATTCCCCTCATGCTTGTAGTGCCATCTAAATGTTCCGTCATTTTTCCAGCTCCCTGTTCCATCAATAGTGACATCCAGTAATGACTTGCCACACATGTCAACATAGTAGACGTGGGACTTCTCAATCCCTGATGGACCAACATTTTGTATGTCCAGGTTGTCATGGTCATTTATTATAGCCTTCAATACTGCGATGTTGGACACTGCTCCCTCTGCTTGTCTCCTCCGAGAAGCTGCAGCCTCAGAAGACTGCTTACAACTACAAAAGCACATGTAGAGTCAGCAAAGAAGTGACCATCGATCTGGTGCAAAAACCGGAAGCAATTGAAAAGTATATATGGCTGCTCTCTGCAGGCTTACATACTAGTTATCTGCCCTTGATCCATGAAAGACCAACCGACGTTGAGAATGATGATAGGGATAGGGATTGAGAGGGATATGGGAGCCAAAAAATCAGTGATGATTGAAGTCAACGAATTAGGTTTTTAGGGGTGAGGCGTAAATAACTCTTCTCAGTATCTCAAAATATCAGCGTAGTTTTGAAAATTTTGACCAAGGCATAGGCTTTATCATTTTGTTGGGCTTCAAATGGGGATGAGGGTGGCCACGCAGATCTAGAGCCAAAGCTTCTGACGTTATTTGTGATCTGTGTAATGAGATTATGTTAGCCATAGCCTCCAACTCTTCTATAATCTTTGCAGATATAACTGGTCGCCCGATTAGTTTGCGAGTTAAAAAACCTATTTCATAAATAACTGTAATTTACTAATGATAAATTATAATTGTGATGTGACCCTTCAACCATCCTGAAAAGCAAGATATCTTTCCGCCTAGACCCATATATAGCAAACAATGAGGACACTACTCACCTTGACCTGGTTGGAGATTTCTCCTCTTCTTCGCTCTCATATACCTTATCATCTTTAGTAGCAATCAGCGGACTGTCTCTGTAAATAGAATATTTCTTCTTATACACTAATGATGAGTGCCAAGTTGCCATAGCTGCTACTCTCAGCTGCGGTTCGTAACGGCAGAAATGACAAGGCAAATACAAATCTTAAATTAGATTAGATCTGTGTCACCTCCTCGTCTGATACTCTGAGGCAATAAAATAAATACTACCCCTGCCCCTATAATGTATTTGACTAAATAACCTGAAAAACAGTCCCCTGCCTCATCAACTAAACTGAGTAGTTGCTCTATTTTATAGTAAAACTAAAAATAAAATGGCTCACTGCCTCATGCCTAATTAAGGTGTTTTCTGACACAGATCTAATGCCTCAGTTTTGCTTGCCTAAAGCTAGGTTCTTATTTTCTACAATACCAAGAGATGAGTATACATATAGGTAGGTTGATAATGGATAAATAAAACTTATAAAAATTGATGTCCACTGTGCTCGCAACCTATTTGCCCCCAAGCCAAAACTGATGATAGGGGTGACAGTGTTGTACATACATTGAAACAA
>ERZ1740056.71-NODE-71-length-13164-cov-6.708750_pt1 | contig 13164 bp, 12 predicted proteins | sample MGYA00581746_ERZ1740056 | MGnify/ENA primary metagenome ERZ1740056 (study PRJEB43018, sample SAMN04849745) | marine metagenome | isolation source: floating plastic debris | place: Pacific Ocean | collected 2008-09-01 | study: EMG produced TPA metagenomics assembly...
CGAGAGTTATGATCCTCATATATTTAGGCTACACATCATTGACTTATTTCTTGCTCCATTTCAACATGTGTATCAGATTGCCTCATTTAGGAACAGGAATCTTACCAAAGGAGCGGCTATCAGTACCTGCGCACCATAAGCATTCTTTATTAAATTCATTAGTTCTACCGTAAAGCAGGAGTATAAAACCGTATATTAGCTGTGCAATGGTTTCTTTCACTGAGCAGGTTGTGAAGCGTAAATAAAACCTATTTTTCTTTTGCAGGAAGAGCGAACCCAGGTCATGAAAACAAATAACTGGATTCGAATGGTATGCATTAGATGTAATTTATTAAAATTTCTGGCTTTGATGTGCAAATATTTACTCGTTATTAAAATCTTTAGTGACTTTGTTTTGTTTTAAAATTACCGCCTCCAGCTCATATGTAAGATTTCATTGAATATAGGAATCCATTCCATTGATAAATCAGTCAATGTTAAGTGCAGTGCAATTGACAGATAAATGCTGCCCTCTCACTAGTGTGAGAGTGTACCACAGGGATGTAGTCTGTTCAGCTCAACATTCCACTGCTCGTTACAAACCCAGCCCAAAGCCTTGTAGTCAATGAACGGCTTTGACCAGCCTATGTAAGACCCCTGACCAGGCCTAAGTCATACATGATCACCCTTGGTAGTGTGTGGGGGTTGGGCAGTGTGGATTTGTTGTATTGCTTGGCAACAGTTAGTCTACGTGCTCGGTCTACAAATCAAATGTAGTATTTGGAGTATAAGCTATTGGCCTATAGGCTAATAGGCAACAGCCGCGTCTTTTGATATATGTAATCATAATCACAGTATAAGTGATCATATATTATTTTGCAGGCATGGTGGGACTATCAATTAATCTGGGATCCAGAAGAGTATGGCGGAATACAACAAATAAGGCTACCTTGTCAACAGGTCTGGAAACCCGACATCGTATTACTCAACAAGTAAGCTCCTCTCATTCTCTTCTAGTTAATCCACACTCATGTTTTCAGTTGGTCTTGATATGTAGAATGTTGGTTCTAAATTTCTGGCTATTCCAAAACTTGACCAAAAATGTTGTAGACAGAAGAAATTGAGCAGATTGGGTATGGACGTAAACCCTCATGAATAAACAACTCAAGCAGGCCAATACAATACTCTTCTCAGACATTGGAGAAATCTCACGAGATATATGAAAGCCCTCTCAGTATTATTATAGGATGAGACAGTATTGCTTAACATGGTCCTTGAAATGCAAGACTGAGAGAGGAAGAAATTGATCTTTAGGAAAGCCAATTAAGAGAAACAATAGAAAGTCACTATAACTCATACAACAAAACAAATACCATTATAGTTCTTAATCAATAATCATATCTTACAATAAATATGAATATCCACAATATGGTGACTGCAAAGGTGCATTATACAAAGTTTTGAAGGGTTTCTGTGATGATTTCCAGTAATAACAGTATATAAATGCAATAATACATAATTGTATAATGGCCTGGTCCTCCAAAATAACAACCGATTTGGACAATCCATGTACCGCTTGACACCCCTTGACTCATAGATTACAAAATTAGATTTTAAATTTCAACGTGACAAAAGGGTGTCTAAACGGTATATGGATTGTCCAAAATTTGTTAATATTTTGGAGGATGCCTTCATGGCCAAAATAATCTTTGATAACAGTTTTTCTGTCTATCGTTGCAGCGCAGACGGGAAATATGAGCAGTCATTCTGTTGCCACACTGTTATAAGTAGTGATGGTTCAGTGATGTGGATTCCTCCCTCCATATACAAAAGTTCCTGTACCATTGACGTACGTTACTTCCCGTTTGACGAACAAGAATGTAGTATGATATTTGGATCCTGGACTTTCAGCTCATCACAAGTCCAGCTAAAACTTTATGGCAATGCCATGTGTGACCTGAGTAACTATGTGTTCAGTGGTACCTGGGACTTAATAGAATGCCCTGCAGATCTTTTCAACACCGAAAAGAAATACAGCGAAATTCGCTATACTATTCGATTACGACGGAAGACGTTATTCTACACAGTGAACCTACTCACGCCGTGTGTGCTGATATCATTTCTAAGTGTGCTAACATTTTATCTACCTGCCGATGCCCAGGAGAAGGTGACTCTATGCATTTCCATTCTGCTTGCCTTAGTTGTGTTCCTATTGCTTGTGTCGAAAAGTTTGCCACCAACATCCGTAACAATGCCATTGATATCTAAATATCTCTTCTTTACCTTCATTATGAACATAGTGACAGTGATCGTGTCCGTGGCCATCATCAATATTAACTTCAGGTCACCACGTACATATAAAATGCCTCGCTGGATACGAGTTATATTCCTCAATTGGCTTCCAATAGTTATGTTTATGAAGAGGCCGGACCACAAAGAAAAATATGCCAAGTGGAAGCAAAGGAAAGAAGCTGTGAAAGCGGCCAACGTTGCCCCCTCTAGAGCAAACTCCACTGCTAACGGACTTCAACCAGGATTCTCCAATATTGAGATGAATGAATTTAAAATCAGTGACACCGAGAGTAATCACACTTTTATCTCTGTGCCAAGGGAGGTAACTCCAATGTCTCCAAAAGTGGCCAAAGCAGTAGAAGCGGTGGAGTTTATCACAGAGCATCTCAAGTCTGTAGATGATTACGATGAGGTGAGTTTTAAGAGTTGGTACTGCCCACACCAAATTACATACTGTTGGAAAGTCCTTGACTCCTATTTATTTAAAAATCAGCATATGCATGTATATATAGCATAAAGTTTAGGGTCTTTGTTCAACCATTAGAGGAGCTCTTCAACGGTTAAATGCTAGATCAAACTAATCCAACAACCAATGACCTCCCTTTCACAAGTCTAGTGTTTATACAAGTACTGGTACCTAAAATATGTATGGATGTACTTTACCTCATGCAGCTAGCCATCGGCAATTTTTCCACAGTAGAATCACCACCTGTAAGCTATTTGAACCTAGCGTCTGTCTCTAGTAATTGATTTGTCTGGTGGCATTTTGCCTCCAATTACAAAAATGTGAATGTCAACCACACTGACGCATCGCCTTGAGCTCAAGCACACAATGAAAGTCCACTGTTGTATTGCCTTGCACCAGGTCTATACAAAACGGTGGCTGACTCATCAACCTGTGACCTATTATTAATTGCCACTCTATTCGATCATCATTGTAGATTTGTAACGATTGGAAGTATGTGGCAGGAATCGTTGACAGATTTTTACTGTATTTATTCTTAATCATCACAATCGCAGGAACAGTCAGCATTATAGTCGATGCTCCACATATATTTGATAAGGTTGATCAGAAGGCTATCATTGATAGGCTGCTTGGGGGAGAATGACAAACCCTTTCAAACTAATCAATTTATGTTCATGCCGATGGAGCAACACTGTTCTCGGTGTTGTACGGCTCTTGAATACATCTTAATTTGCTCTGATACCTGATGATGACTGCACATATTCTCAATGAGGTCTCTTCTTTGTAAGCCCTCGGTTTTTTTTCAGTATAAATGAATGAAGAATTCACTGGAAGTATGACTTGACAAATGAAAATACTCAATTTTTTGATGATAAAATGAACAGACACATTTGATTTGCATGAGCAATACATTGGAAATGCGGCAGGGCTGTTTGTTAAACAAATCGCTGCACACTGAGTTATTTTACAATTTGTCATCTCAGACTTTCTAGAATTGGTCTTTGACGTATCTAAATGTACTATGTACAGGTTTTTTATTAAATTTCCTTTCACCTTTTACAAAGGAACATGATGATATGCGGCTGCTTCACTTCTATTGTTTTACACATTTGGTATGGAGTGAGTTAGATGTTGTATGAGTTGAAGGCCTTGTGGCAGAATGTCCGAATTCCATGACAAGATTTTATTTGATTGCATAGACATGTTTTATTTACTATATCAAGAGTTATCTTCTCACAATACATGTGAAGATGAATTCAACTATATCTGAATGAATACACTGTACCTGCGTCGTAGCATATAGAATGGCTACCATGTGACATCAATTATCAATATTTATATTACGTTATGTGATCTTATCATCCTTATGTGTGGGTTTGTGTAGCGTTTTGCTCTCTAACCATATAGTATCTACGAGTACATGTATATCGCACACAATAATTGGCCAGTGTTTAATTTTGATGTTTTTGCTTTATAATATAGAGCCAAAACACCTCTGAAATAGATTAATACTGGTTATGGGCAATAGGTCAATTTTATCGAGATGATAGGTTGTGATGTATATAAATATCATCACGAAGTGTTCTAACTACTTTTTTCTTAACCATCATGTAAATTGGTCCTGACGAAAAATGGTTCAAACTAAACAGAAGAAAACAGTATTAAAGAGGAAAATCATAGTTTGTCTGAAATGCTTGGCTATGGGATTGTATGTGTTGATTGCACCGGGGAGCTTTAAGATGACTCTTTTTGCTACTAAAAGATATCAAATTTCTCTTTGCTGTCTGGATAGTTAAAATCATCCAGCTCAATAACACATTACTGCATTTAACCAATCACGCTACAGCATTCACGTCTCTTATCCAATGAGAGGAGATTGCGCAAAGTATTACCAATAATATAATTGTCGTCATACATGGTGATAAAAGCTGTGAGGCAGCAGAAGCGTACACTGAGCTCACGCTGAATAGAACCTGAGGCAGCGGATTAATGTGGATAATTACGAGGATAGCTTAAAGACGTGCATGTAAGTATGGCAATACTATTTATTTATTTTTTTGTGGATAAGAGACATGGATATGAAAGTTGATAACTTAGGTTTGGAGACAAGCGCTGGTCAAATTTGATTTATAAAAACAGCAGAAGCCATGGACCCGATATGAACGATGACAAGCGAATTGAAATTTTGTTTGTTATCGTTCTTTTTTATTTCATTGCAGTCAAAAGTTCTGATGAGCTCATAAATCATGGATATGAGATTAATAATACCAGGTTAGTATGATTTTTCATAGTTGTATTCATGTAGCCCCTTGGCATTGTCCTCTCGCCCCCTAGTCTCCACGGAATCGACGAGGAGATATTTCTGGACACTGGGAGTATGTTAGGCAGAAAGCTACGTGTAGGTGGTGGCTACTGGCTAACTTTGCAATACATTCATACATCATCATGTAGTATTATTATGTTTAGCGAGATAACCCATGTTACAACATTGACATTTCATCAGGAAACATAACAATGTCATTAAATACATGGACGTGTTTATATCACGTTGACATGCCTTGTTCTCGCTCTGTTCTGTGTTCGCATGCGTATAATGTAAATTTAGCTGTTTTCAGCTAAATGCTGTCATCGTCAAAAGTATTTTTGTAAACTTTGCGGTATAAGTTAATGAGAGTTTCTAACTCTTTGTACAAATTCAGCAGCTGCTATGTTAAAGTTTTTAGTTTAATGGAAAATAATTTGTATAACGGCATCAAGAAACTTTCAGTATCTTGCACCCACAAAGTCACACAGAGGCATATACCTGGTCATGTATCGGTATGCTCTGATTCTTATCCAGCTCTTTACGGATGCGCATGATAAATAGTTAATGATTTTCAAACAATGAGGCCATTAGACTGTCTTTCAAATAGATATATTATTCTGCAGCCACAAACTATCAATTACAGTCGACTGACTACCTTACGTCTCTAAAACCTTTTAATTATTCATGACAAGCTGTCAGTTTCCAAAATCAGCGCTGCTGGAGCTTTTATTTTTAATAATTACGTGTCATTCCATGTCAGGTTAATCCGCTATGACAGGAAAATTATTATAACACCTTCCTTCCATAACAACCGCTGCAAAAATAATCATTATATGACTGCAGGAGTTTTGTTGAATACCAATGTGAACCTCTTTTAAAATGAAAGCAAACGGGTCCAGTAGATAGCGGAAAATGTTTACCTAATCTGTTTGGTATTATGGGAAATGTACCATGGGGCATGGGTACACAATAATGCATGTCAGGTATCTTAAAAGCAAAACTGTGCAAGGTTAGATTCAAAATTGATTTTGGGGCCATATGATCACAGTCATGGTATAGATTAAACCTAGTATTGGCAACCATGAGAGTCAATAGGATTATTATAGAAAGTAAATGGGTTTAATGATATATTCAATAACAAAACTTAAAATTACAGGTAGGAATCATGATAAGGTTATGAGAACCATATTTATATATAAACAAATACTGTGGTAATTCAGATTATTGGATTTGTTACATAAATGCTTTAAGGAGACACTTGAATGCTATCACTGCTTCCGTGGGCTAGACGGGCAGCATATGGCAGTGCGGATTTAATATGTGTGAAATAAATCTGGAGCCAATGTGCGCTTTTACAGTTCATGTGTGAATGCACTCAATTCAGTGCACGCCCTTGTAAAGAGTGAAACCAGGCAAATGCCTGCAGAGTCTCGCAAGTTGTGTGAATTTCGAGCTTAAAAAATAGCCGAAATTTTCAACAGCAAATCATCAACGTGCAAGTTCTGCTAATTTTTGCTAAATGGGACAACTTTGAATGCTGCCATTCACCATGAAACCTTAGGAATCTAGAATCAGTCCAAGCTAGCTTGGGGAAGGCTCTCTGTGCGGTTTGGGTCCCTACAACAACACACTATGCTATGTCCAAGCCCTACTTTTAGTCTGTAATGTAATTTATTTGTGTGGCAGTTTTAGTCACAGCGGTACTCTTGTTCATACATACCCCAGTACATGGAAACCCTGATGCTAAGATGCTCTACAACGACTTGCTGAGGAAGAACGGATACAATAAACTAATAAGGCCGGTGGGAAACAACTCCGATACTCTAACGGTCAAACTCGGGCTGAAACTCTCCCAACTAATCGACATTGTAAGTTAACATCTAGACAGACTTTGCTAATAAACGTCTCCCCATGTGATCATTACCGTTAGTGAAAATTCAGCAAGAAGCAGTTAATTCTGCCATCTCAAGCACAGAAAGATGCCTAGCCACAATAAAAGTTTTTTTGCAGCAAATCTAATCGAAGATCTCAATTCCATAAATCAATAGATAATACAATAACTGGCTATGATCCTCCACCTGTGGCATTCTAATCCTGGCTGACAAAACTTGCTACAGATATTGCCAAAGAATCACAAAAACATGACGTGTTTTTTGTTTCTCAGGATGAGAAAAATCAGATAATGACGACAAATGTGTGGTTGATACAGGTATGTGGTACACCTGACCTTGCTCCTATGTCATTGGGTGGTCACGCTAACACGTACACGCAATGTTTTACTGGAGTTTCTGATATTGCCCAGCCATGGACTGAATGTGCTTGGGCTTAAAATAATGCATTGTGGTATAGTCCCTAACATACTTTATTCAAGGAGTAATCCTATTACACCATCCTTTATTTATATCGTAGGGTTCCAGGCCCTTCATAGCAAATCTTTTAAATCAACCACGAATATCAAGGTCCAACTTCCCAACGCGTTGGTTTTCTTAAATTAAACTGTGCACATTTATGCAGTTAACAGTAACCGAGTAACAAACTACCAATTTAGTGGTCAATGAGAGCTGCCAGGAAAGCTAAACAGAATTAAACTCGGGTCACAGGTTTTACCAAACTTGGCGGCCGATTAATCGGTAAAAAAATGCCACTAGACCAATACAGTTTACATTCCCAAGTTACAATATTGATTGTGATACACAGCAATGGGAAGACTACATGCTCCAGTGGGATCCTCGCAAGTATGGAGGGGTCAAAGTATTATATGTACCTGCTGAGGAAATATGGCTACCTGATATTGTACTCTATAACAAGTAAGTGGAGGGAATTTCCAATCGGCCCTACAATGGTGAAAAAACCAGATGAAGGGGTGATTTGACCCTGTTCAAACACACCAGTGTCGTAGTGTGTTACAGTTACAGCCTAACAGTGTGTCTGCTCAAAATACTCGTTATTCTCTAACTACGTGTAGATTGAAGTTATATCGAAAAATAAGAGGAATCTGAACTAAAACAAGAATCAACTTGGTTGTGAATTTACTTAATACTTCTCAAAGTCCAATGCTAGGATTGGGTTTTTATGTACCTCGGCCCAAAAGGCATATACCCGATATAGGCTTTTGATTTATTAGTCCTTTCTAAACATGCTAGTATAAGGAAGTATTGACTGTGATGTGCGAGCATGTCGGGAGCATGTTTACAGTTCGTCATAGATTTATATATTTTTGAATTTTGTTTGATATGTATTATGTTACCTTCCATCTTTGCAAGTCTATTGCTATGTTGTAAATCTGTTTTTCTGTAAGTCTCATAATGTAGATCATAGCTGTACAAATGCATGTGCCCTCTGTATGTATTGTATTAGTGTACGTTGTGAATTTGTTGTCCCCTTATTTTGTTTATTAAGGTATGGGCAGATTGGAATCTAAGATGGAATCCCAAAAAATATGGCGGTATTCGGCAGATTTATCTTCCAGCTGAGCAACTATGGAAACCCGATATTGTTTTATATAACAAGTAGGTGGTGTGTTATAGTTGGGAAATCCAGAATGCATTATCTGTAAGGTGATTCCATTTTCTGTTAAACCATAGTACATGGAATATGAAGTAGTATCTATCCTTCTAAATGCACAACTTCATGTTTTATGGAATATTTTAGTTATATAAACCAAGACTTGATGAGAACCTTTGTGTTCCGTCCTGAAAATTTCCTTTCTTATCACCAATGACTGCTTGTATTCATGATGGCGCAGAGATTATTTGACGGAAAACAGGAAATTACTTGATGGTACGTGTACCTTACTGCGGAGGGGCAAACCTTGGGCCGATCATTCATTTTTCATCAAGCCAAATGAAGTAAAGGGGTGATCAGTCATTAAGAAAAGATAAGATTATCTTAACTGGAAGTCTGTGACCGTCTGATGACCATTAATTATTGATCTCATTGGGTTTAATGACCAGACGGCTAAATTAAGATATGAATGTGGTATCAAAATAGAATCCAGTATAATAAAACTACTGCCAACAGTTTTTGTTATAAACTCAGACAACAGGCTTATACTATAAAACTTATTTGTGATGTATTTATTATTTTCATCGTATTTGTTGTAATCCCATTGTTGAAATCTTTACTGAATCACATCCATCTCAGTGTTTTTGGTTTGGCAGCCAAAATGATTGTCTAAAATTAGATGATGGCAGACTAGACTCTAGACTCAGATCAGACTCCAAAAATATTGTTGACCAGTATATTCTCAGAAATGCGAGCAACACTTTGAAATGCAACAATTCACAGAAGAAAAGCGGCAGGGCCTTTTCCACTGAGACCCACTAATCTGTCTGCTTTTAGGGATCATTGGTAGAATTGAGAGTTTATAATCATATACACTCTGTTAGTTACTGGTATTGATTTGCCAGTATCAACTTTCAGCATCTTGTATAATCCCTGTGATGCCATTTCACTATGTTTCAGGTAGATCTAACGTTACTGTCTCTATTCACTATTGGCTTTCTCTATAACAAGTTTTGTGTTATTCTGTCCAACGCAAGAGCTTGGAATTTGTGTTCTAATTCCTAACTCTCTGTCTGACTGCACATTTTGTCTAGGTTTTTTACATGTCTTTCCTCGATGGAAGCTTGTATGCCATGATAGCAGATAGCATAATCTGTTCTGTTGTGTTGTCCCGTCACTTCTCTGAACACTCGCATACTGACCTCTGACCTGACTGTTCATATCATCTGCATCTTCCATAGAGAGCAAACCTGTGTTCTGTACAATACATGGCAGCAAACTTCACATTTCTCTAATTTCCTAACTCGTAGCAGTCTAACACTAGCTAGGTTAAGTGTCCTTCAAAATGTAGGAAGTTTGCGGGATATTTCCAACCTGTGAAGCAAAATATTCAAAATAAGCAACTGTTATTTGGGTCATTGATAGCACACCAAAAGTTTTCTTATGTTTGAACAATCATTCTTCATAACTTCATAACCTAGATCTAATAGACACTAGTATTTTGTCAGCTGTCTTTCTTTAACGTCTGAGTGGAACACTTTACAGCGAGCACCTCTTGGCATTATGGTGTAATCCATAGCGTAATTGTCACCACTTGTCAAGGTCCTGTCAAGCACACAGCACAGCGTTCGTACCTAACTTTGACTGTAAACTCATCTTTTGCCGTTTAAGACTTGCTACAATTGATGCAAACCCATAACTAATCAGCCAGACTGCAAATCTATGGAATTGTGCACCCCATACATCAATGTAAGACAACTCTCCCACCATGTTTGGCGATCTACCCCTACCTATAATTGATTGCTTTCCGTGTTCACTTGCCAAGAGTTATATTAATTTTTATTCTGAATCCTGGTAGTGGTAGAACTTTTGTGGATTTCTGTTGTTGCACAGTTTTGTAATATTAAAAAACGTGTGAAGAGCACTCAATATAGACAATATGGACATTACCTGTGTTTTCTTGTGTCTGGTAAAATGAATTTTTATTATAACAGTATATCTGAATATACTAAAGGATATGGATTATCAAACTAATAAAACCCTCCTTTCTGATTTCATGATCTAAGGTATATGCAGGCCGATGATTAAAACTATGAATCTCCCTATTTAACCACTGTTGTAACAACCCAATCATGTGAAAAATATTTGTAGCGCTGATGGGAACTACCAGGTCACGTTGATGACCAAAGCCACTGTCCATCACACAGGAAGGGTTGTATGGGAACCACCCGCAATCTACAAAAGTTCCTGCACCATAGATGTAGAATTCTTTCCATTTGATGAGCAAACCTGCTCAATGAAGTTCAGTTCCTGGACCTATGACGGCTACCATGTAGACCTGAAGCACATAGACCAGGCTGACGACATCGAAGGAGAAGTGGACATACCTATGGCTATCAATATGGCCGACTACTACCAATCCTTTGTGTGGGAAGTGATGGAGGTGCCAGCGAGAAGAAATGAAGTCTACTACCCATGCTGTCCAGAATCCTACCCTGATGTAACATTCCATGTAAAGATTAGAAGAAAGACACTTTTCTACACTGTTAACCTGATAATACCCTGCGTAGCTATTTCCTTTCTGACTGTGCTTGTGTTTTACCTTCCTTCGGATAGTGGTGAAAAGATTACTCTATGTATTTCCATCTTGCTCTCTCTGACTGTGTTCTTCTTACTTCTGAGTGACCTGATACCACCGACATCTCTGGTGGTCCCTCTGATTGGTAAATATCTTCTCTTCACTATGATACTAGTGACTCTTTCTATCATAATCACTGTGGTAGTCCTTAACGTACACTATCGCTCACCCACCACTCACGTCATGTCTCCCTGGGTACGTAAAGTCTTTCTGCACATCCTCCCTCGTCTACTGATGATGAAGCGACCCACTCTCTCACATGAGAAGATGGTGAAAAGCATCAAAATTCCTTCCAGAATGCCAGTGAGGAGACATGCAAATGGATTCGAAGGAAACAAACTGAGGTGGGTAGGAGAAAGTAACCCTGAATTGTTACAAATTCATGACTGCTTCTTCATAGTTGTTATCATCAAGCAGCTGGCAATGGCATGAACATTAATTTGCATTCTACCTTGGCAAACGCTTAAGACCCTCTAAACATCAAATTATTATCCAGTGATTTAGACCGGATGGCGAAAAGGCGGAAAATATGCTCGCTATCGTTGTGATAGTGGCCATTTCCAGCCTAGGTAGCATAGTGATACATCTTAGTTGCGGTTTTAATCACGTGCTGACTCTAGAAGAGATAATTATCATCATCATCATAGCAGTCTGTCGATATGACAATGATTGTCTTCACTTGGGTCTGATCATATATCTGCAGCCACCTCTGTGTTTTGTACAATTGCAGAGTTTAGCTACCCTTTTTTAGTAAGCTAGTGAGAACTTTTAATGACAACATAATAATGATGATATGTGGCAATGAGCCCAGGAAACAATTGTTTTATGAATAACCTCTTAATGCAGCATTTTTATGATCGTCTATGTTTCAAACAGGCCAGGAAGCACCACACTACACAACAGTGAGATAGAGGCACTGATACAGGAACAAAAGTCACATCACATTCGTTCTTCAGGTATACCTGACATCGATGAACTCTCCATTGATTGACTTTGGCAAAGTCTCAAAACCAGTTTTACTTAGCACAAAGAATAGTTGTTTATTTGTACGATCGAAATTTTCACTATTCTATAACATTACAGTCTAATAATATATTTCTCGGCGATCAAAATTATGGAATCCAAAGACCCAGATTTACTGATTTTAATAGTTTCCCGTTCTTGACCAGTACAGGACATATGTAACAGGCTGTATGATTGCTATAATTGGACAGGCGGAATGGCAGGAAATGGAATGAGTGCCAGAGAGGCATTGTGGGCCAGACAGCAGCAGAGAATGATGTATCATCCAGAGATAGAGAGAGCAATGGAGGGCGTCAAATTCATCGCAGACCATCTCAAGGATGATGACAGGGAGGAACAGGTCGGTAGCTGGTATTTTCTATCGAAATGGAAAATAATATTGTATAGTCTCGCCCATGAGCGCATGAGCTTATAGGTAGGACCATCGCAAAGAAAAAGAAAATAGGTCTCACTTTATAAGCACAAAGCACTATATGCACACTGTGCCTTTAGGTAGAACCAGTGAGCTTATATGTAGGACCATTTGCCTGCAATTATATAGCCCTTTGACAGTTTTCCAACCTAAATTGGGCTAAATCCTATGCAATGTGTATGACCTGATTATTGCATGGGAACCAGAAGCAGTGTATAAAAATCCAAAGTATGATTTTTGTGGAAATGTGTTAAATAAGTAAAATAAAGTGGAGAATATGCCCTTCATTCTACAGGGTCCTACCTATAAGCGCACCCCAAATCCTAAAGAAAACTGGTCTACAATACAAGCTCATGAGCTTATAGCTGGATTCCCTCACTCTATAACCTGGGTGCCCAACCTTTTGTTTTTGAGCCGCACTGGCTCATTTCTACTATTTTCATTTTTGATCACACACTCTCTTGTCGCGAATTTCACAGCTGCATAAGTTTTGTTTAAACATATTCCATCTTGGATAACTTATGGTTTTGTAACCTTCGATTAGA
>ERZ1740056.72-NODE-72-length-13052-cov-7.733631_pt1 | contig 13052 bp, 4 predicted proteins | sample MGYA00581746_ERZ1740056 | MGnify/ENA primary metagenome ERZ1740056 (study PRJEB43018, sample SAMN04849745) | marine metagenome | isolation source: floating plastic debris | place: Pacific Ocean | collected 2008-09-01 | study: EMG produced TPA metagenomics assembly of...
CGTTATCAATTGCCTCTCAGCAGATTTGTGATTTCATACAGCGTTGCTTCCCACAATATTACAGCTTAGTTTTCTGTTTCCAGTTCGCTTTACACTGGACAAGCATGCTTACTTTGCAAACCTGCTTCTAAAAGCTATGAAGGTTAGTTTACTATGCACAACTCAGAGAGTGAGTTGGTGATCGCTAAGTTTTGAGATTTTGTCAAAGTGAAGACTAGTTGTCAGTTGTTTCCATGTGATGTGATTATCTTGGCATTAATCTGATCATGAGAAAGATTGCCATCACTTCTCTCAATAATTAAAGAACTAAGATCTTAGTTTTTTATATATTCTTTGCATTTTGGTGTTAGATCGTTTGCATGCTCACCCGATCTGATTTGCGAGAGATAAAGGATTGTGATTGATTTGTTCTTTGTTGTATCTAGGGATTGGGTACAAATGAGAAAATGCTGATTAGAACTCTTGTTACAAGAAGTGAGATTGACCTGGAAAATATCAAACGAGCTTTCCAGAATATAAAAGGTGAAGGCAAGCCACTTCATCACTGGATTAAGGTATGTAGGATGTTTATTTTCTGTTCTTTTGTGGTATTTCGTGAGTTTGACTCCCCTGCGGAAAAATCCTAATTTTTGTGTGTGGCAAGATCTTGCTAACACCAATATTATTGGATGATGATACATATCATTTATGGAAAACTCAAGCCTTTCACCTCTGGCGCCATTGTCTCAAGAGCAATGACTGTAAAAATTCAAGACATTCATCCCATCATGCAAGAAGAGGATTTAAGTTCAGAGTTGCTCCCCCAATGAGAGCGAGTGGATAACCCCTTGTTCATAGCTACACATACCAATAAGCAATGAGACAAATTTATCTCATTGCACATACTTTTAATATTTCCATAATTTAGGCAATTTAGTATTACACTGTAATTGTTTTTTTTTGCTTGTAGAAAGAGACCAGTGGTCCTTTCAGAGACATATTAATCCACCTAATAGGAGATGCTCACTAAACAATAGCCAACTCTGTGTAATGCACTGAAATAAAAATGTCATCAAGAGTAGCACACCTTGCAAACTAATAAATTGCATCATTCATTATTGTACGCTTTGGAACACCATTTTAACTTACTAATTTGGATTTATGAATTTTCAATGTCAAGTGTAACGTATTTCATAAGGCAATTGAAACTGGGGTAATGGGATCAATGTCTGATATTAGTGTCTTAGCGATATAAGCCGATAATGTATCATACTGATTTCCCATTCATATGTTTTTTTACAAAAGTTTTTCATAGTTCTTCAATAACAATGGTCAAGTAATTGCATGCATAGATTTTCTTCTCATTTTTTGTGATATTAGATGTGGTGTTGCTGATTTCTAATTTTATCGTATTGGTGATTCTTATTAACATCATTCATATATATGTATATCTTGAGAAGTTATTTTTATATTATCTGTGCATGTTGATGCATTTTAGGTTTGAATGCATTTGAAACCAAACGAAACAATCTTGTTTTGTTTTTAATGCAGAGAGGGTAGTGGTATCAGACATAATCTCCAGAGTATAGGTGTTAACGCCCGTAGTACTTGGAGGCCGCGTGACAATTTTTGATTGAGACTGACAGGAAGCGGGACAGGAAGTGCCACCATGATGATATTAGGATGTAACAACTCCTCAGTACTGTTGTTAGTAGGAAGTGTGGTGATTGTAATCATACTTTGTGATTATTGTATACTGTGAGTTGGCTGGCTATCTTGGATATCCAATGGCTTGTGCACGAAGCAATTTTTTTCAGTCTGTCATAGAATATTGATTAGACATTTCTCCCTGCAGGAACTAGTTGGGTTGAACCAATGAACCAAAAGAGTTATAGTTCATTGGTTGAACCTGCTCAAGCGATGAACAATCAACATAGATATTGAGGCAACCTCAATATCTATGACAATCAACCGTTCTTTATTATACTTAGGGAGTTGTGTTCCATATGAAGTGTGAATTTATACTGAGTCCGTTTAATTACATTTCTGATTCCTTTAAAGTTTGTTATCTTTGATGTAATTGGACTGTATCACAAGCTCTGACCAATCCATGCAGTTGAAAGATAATAAATAGGAAGAATCCAAAAAGGGAATTTTGATGAGGGTGTTTTTTAGTATGAGGAAACACTTTCATGCCCTCCTTGCATCATTTTCTCTGTAAATTGGCAGACTTTGCAACTTTTACTCTCTTAGGTGTGAGTGACAGACATCTGTTCTTGCACTGTGCATGTAATGTTTGTTTGCTTGTCCAAACCAAGGATTCTAACTCCTTGTTTGTCCAAACTCATCAATATATATATATAATATATATATTCAATATCAATCAATCTATGAGATTGAGATGGTTTGAACTACCTACTACAACCTGTTCTAAACTTCATGGGTGCTGTAGCTGATTACTCTGCAGTGTACTTTGTTTTTACAATGTCAATAACTACCCCATGCCAAGCTAGTATAGATTGTAGAACAGTGTGTAATGCTGTAGCTGTCACAACCTCTAGTCTGGGCACCAACAAGCCAGTATACCCAGGCTAAGCAGTCTCCACACTTTAAAACTTTTATTCTTGTCAAAAATAAACTTGTGTATTTCACCTCCTCCCCTTACCTTTGTCAAGACCTTACCTCTCCTTCACCTCCTCTCCTTGCCCTGCCTTTGTCAAAGTGTTATTTTGTTATCATTTCAGGAACGAGGTCAAGCTGTTTCACACTGCATAGTGAATCCGTCTTCTCCACATATTAAATCTGCGATGGGCGATACATACAGACCATTCTCTAACCTAATCCAGAAGATCACAGTCTATGAGACAAAAGAGGTAAGTCTCCTAGTCAGAATCAGTGCACCCTTCACACAAAGAGTATTCTTCTGCAACTTATCACTTTCCTTAGAGGTGGCTACAATAATTTAAACTGGTCATTGGTATACTAATGTACTATAATTTTGGTGCGGGTAGCTCAAGTTTTATGTATGCGAGATACGAACATCCCTGAGATAATCATAAAATATGACATTCTTTTTCTGTATAATCACTGCAAGCCTTATCTCAGGTTGCTCCTGGATTCAACGTAAGTGTGCATTGAAATGTTCTGGCAATATCGCTCATTTGCATGAGGACAGCGGCTTGTGGTACACTGTTATACAGTCCACCCTTAATGGTTTTGGGTGGTGTGCCACACGCATCACTTAACCTCAAAGAGTGTGGACGGCGAAACAGTTTAGCCTTGTTTGTTGGAGTTTTTTAAATGTCAGTTTGGGCTGTACCGTTACTCCAAGATTTCGCTCAAAATTGTCATCTTGCGTATACTTGAAAGTCTGACTCTATTATCCGTCAGACAGACCTGTAGCATGTGCGGATGTTGCTCACAGAATGAATATTGCCAACCTTTTGCTAGCATACTGTTTATGCTGGTGATGATTATATCAGGATTATATCATGACTGCGTTATTTCCTAAAATTAATGTGCTCTGTTATTGCTCACAACTTCTATTTAGGTCTGACTTTGATTGCTGTGGCTTTTCTCTTAAAAAGTTTTACTGCTCACAGGTCACAATTCGTCAACATTTTGACAAATTCATGTATAATTCTTTTAGTCACATATTGTACTGGGTTCAGACGAAGCAGAGACTGTTTACAGAGTGTTGTTGATTAGCAGAAATGACAGAAAGGAACTGGTCATCCATGATGAAAAGGTATGTGATGTCAGGAAGTAAAGGATTTTGATTCTTGTAATTTTTAGTCTTATTTATTCTGCTCGTTGAATCCCTCACTATGTCGTGGTCAAAGTTAATACCGGTACTACGATGTAATGTGGGATTGGGAAGCAATGACAAGACTCACATCCTTCTCTAGGCATTGCATGAGGTAAATGTGACCAACTTACTTCGTTTTTTTCAGAGATCATTCACATTACCAGAGGTGAGACAATACCTGGATAAACACAAACAGAAGGAAGCTCAGAGAACTACCAAGAATAACAAAGTACACTTTCAAAAGATTGGGTCAGGCTACAGTTTGGCTGGTAAGAAGAGTTAGATGCTTACATGGCAAAAATCATCAATGGAGACATTTTTCTTGTTATGCGAAGTTGTGCACTTATACAATACCTGTACAGCTTGTTTTATGAAAAAATATAAAAAAAGAGAGCTTTGACCTTAACAGTTGTTTATGTGAAGGTCATGGTTAGCCAAATCTGGTTTTTGTAGCATCGCGGAGCAAATTAAAGATGCCGGAATTTTGGATTTACCTCATTAAATTCTGCTCTACGTAAAGGGGAGGCAACTTACAAACTATAACCAAACTAGATCAGTTAATTTCTCAACCATCTTATTTATTTTCCAGGCTTTGTACGCTTCACTGAGGGATACTACATGATACTAGTGACATCTCGTGCAAAGGTTGCTATGCTGGGAAGTCATGTGATATACAAGGTAGAAGGCACCAACATGATCTACATACCAAGTGATAAAGTCTCCAAAACTGAGGAGCAACGGTATGTTATGATCTGGTGCATAGATATTGCATTTTTTAAACCGGAGTCTCACACTGCATTGGGATGGATAATTTCTTTTTCTCCACCATGCGTTAATGGCAACGAACGTGAACAAAGTCTTGTGATTAGGATTAGGTACTGTTGTGATCTGTACATTCTTCAGTAAGATGTTGTACGCTGATAAAAATGATCAGAGTAAAATAATAGTATGATGTACATTGATAGAGACGATAGACAGATCTGACAGAACACATCCAAAATAAAACAGTGTAAGGTTGGCCGCATAAAATGTGAATGCTGAACGATAAATATTTGACATCAGAATATTGGCAAAAAACTTTTCATATTTCACTTACAAAATTGATGCCAGGATAGGATATTATTCCATCCAATATATAGTCGATGATTCATGATAAATGGAGGTGCATTGCATGTATTATGTATAGCTACCATATAGAGATAGTGTAAAGATTCTAGATAGAGGAGTGAGATCTTGATATGACAGGTAGAATCTCATGAACTATCCCATGTTGTACATAGATAAAATTGTCTCCATTTTACCGATGACAGACAGCTTACTAAATTTCAACTAGCTTGTTGACGTTGCAAGTCTAAGATTGTACAGTTTTAGTGTTCAGTACACAGATCAAGCTAGGATCATTACTTTGATCACAAAAGAAAGCTAATGCATTAAAAGCTGGCACTAGTCATGTATAGTGTAAATGTGTGTAATAATAATATTGTAATCACAATGTTTTTATAAAAATTATGACCATGATTGGTGCATACGAATACACACACATTGGCTTTCGGTAAATGTTATTTTATCTGTAACGATATAGATTGTGGATAAAGTGGCTGCTTATTGCATTGAACAATTGAGGTGCTAATGAGTACCAGCCGTAGTGCTACGATGGTCTTCTACGTCAAATGACGACCTGCCCGAAAGGAGTTGATGTCTTCAAAAACTATTCATATCCATCTGGCAATTACTATTTAAATTATGCCCTCCATGATCTGCAAAATATATCCACTCATTGATATATCAGTGGAGGCAGGGTGTGTGAACGTGTTTCTATTCTGTATTACAATCTTGATTACACATTTTATTTTGTAGGTATGCAAGACTGTTCGAAAATGTAGACTTTTCCAATAACTTTTACTTCAGGTAAATATGTCACTAGAGTAGAATCAAAACCGTTCGTTTATATTTTTTGAGGATATTACATAAATGTATTATGATTGTATTATTATGTTTTGACTGTGTTAGATGGTTTCTTCTATTTGTAAAATCTCTTTGTGTCCAAACTTCGTTGTCATACTATTCCCCGGGTACTACTCATGATGTGATAGTGATGCAGTTAGAATTTAAACCATTTGCAGTTCCACATTTCAGCAGGATTTTGTCAATTTTCTTTTTTGGAGAGATTGACTCGATTATGATAAATAAATATATTGTCTAACTGTCTAACTATGAATGGATATTAAGTTTGTACATTCACTCACATTATGCTTGTCTCGTGACTCTATTTTGACAGTTATACTTATGATCTGACACATACTCTACAATACAACAACACACCTATCACTAAGACTACTGGTACAGCATCTACTCCATCTCCTTCACATCGTGGGTTTCCTGAAGGTGAGCTCCATTGTGCCAATGTATCTCTGCAGTCTGCATGCGCTTTGTGGAAATCACTTGTTCTGCTGCTTCGCTGTGCTAACTATGATCATATGCATATATATACTATATCATTGTGCAACAAATTTTGATATCGTTAAATCAATCAGCTGATAATACAAGCTAGATAGATTTTAGGACTGCTATCAGTAAACATTTGATGGGGCATTGAGCGTTATCTTGTACTGTCTTGCTGCTGTTATGTGTGAAATGCTCTATGATTTTATCCTTGTACACGTTGCATGGCACTACTCTTTTTGCACTATATTGACATTCTTATATTCATCCTGGCATAAGCTATAACGCTGTTTAGGTTTATGTCTACTGCAATGAAATCCCCCACACGATTATAAGGTGGATCAAGGTCGGTGAAAACCTCACATCTATATGACACCCTGCCCGTATGTACTAATACCCTCGATGTTTTTAAATGTAGTGGATGTCTTACATTGATAATTTACAGTGTTGAGTGAAAATTGTTTCCCTACATGATCAGGAAGAAGTATGCTGGTTGATTGTACCCCTCTATGATTCACCTTATAGGTGAGGTATTACCAAGGTATTACGGTACGGGTACGGTACATATTAATATTGTGTGTCGTCGGTACGGTTTGATGCCTCTCTCCTGATAATCATAGTTAATTACAAAGTTGACTTTGTTGTTACTTTACAAGCGCTATTGTTTTTTAGCCAGACAAGAGCCAGCCTTGCAGTTTGTATGGAATGATTACTTACTGGAGCCCCTCAGAGGTCATGTACATGATGATTGGATTGTCCATCTCATCCATGGATTTCTCAATCAGCTTAGTAAGTGTAAACCCCAAATGACTCAAGTATTTGCTAGTGAAAATTTTTCATATATTACGTTACGGAGGAATTTTCAAATACGTGAAATAAAAACCCTGGCTAATAAAAACTCATAGCAAAATGATGAAATTGGACTCTATGTCCAGGTTATTTCTTAGTTGCTCCAAATGATGTATGCTGCGCTGATGATACATATTTACTTATAGTTTGTAAGAGAAAGACAGAATTATTGCTCTAAATTACTCACTTCATCTTGTTTTACCAATTTTTTTCAGATATGATAGTGTTTGGAAAGCATATTTATATAACACTGATAGCTCGAAGATCAAACCAGTATGCTGGGACTCGATTTATGAAGAGAGGCAGTAACCCTAGGGTATGGAGCTGTCATACACCTTAGTGGGATAGCTGGGATTATTTCTTAGTGTTGGCTCCTTTTAAGTCGCTTAATTTACTGACTTTCTTGAGTTCTAATCTCATTATCATAAAAACTGCTCAGATAGCTAACTCTTATACCCTCGACACATTAATTTTAGCTAGTAAAAAGTTTCACACTTTTGAGTTTATCAGGTTAATTAGCTAATTTTATTTTAGCAACTTTAGTTTCCCTCCATTATAACATATATAAAAATAGAGTGAAATTGGCTACTTTTAAAATTAGCTACCTCAACTTGCGGAAATGGAATGAGAATTAGTGCTGATGAATACTTTTTGTGTGTAGGGTATCTGTATAAACTTTTGCTTACTCATCTAGACTAAAAATAGTGAAAATAAGATCTAATTTATTTCAACTATGTCACTAATAAGGCTGGTTAAGTTTTATCACAGTTGGTTGACGACTTGGAGTGTAAGATTCCAGATGACTTACTATAATTGCTTCTTCTATGGCAGTCAATATCAAACCTTAATCGAAGATGTCTACTACCAAAGACGGTGTTATTTATAGTGACTGAGCCAAACTTTTTAACCAGTTCCTATTCTACAGGGGTTTGTTGCAAATGAAGTGGAGACTGAACAAATAGTACATGATGCATCACAGACCTCTCTGAATGGAGGAGCGTATACATCTTTCGTACAGCTGAGAGGGTCGATACCTCTGTACTGGTCTCAAGATCTAACCAAAGCTATGTCCAAACCTCTCATCTCATGTGAGTAGTAAATGAAATATGAATATCTTATAAAAAATCGCACTTGGTTTTCCGCCCACAATAGTTGTTGTATGGTGCACGAATCAAAAGCTTTTCAGATTGTTGTTTCAAAGTGAGCAAGTACACTTTGGCCAACAAAATCGGGTGGTAATGGGTTGCAGCTTGTATTAAGATGGTGATAGTGAGATTGGACATTTCCAACCACTTCAAATAAATATGAGGGGGGAGGGCAGTTACAAAATGTGGTGATGGTAGTTGTCCGTTCTATTTGTAATTTGGCATTGGATAGACAACTCCAATGCATTAACAAGTTTTTGCACCTTAATTTATGAGTTAGCCAAGTTTAATAGGCTGACTATTTACTGAATTGTAGTGGACTTCTCGGATCCGTATGGAGGCATCAGTAGCCTACACTTCAGGTCGCTGTTGATGCGATATGGTGCACCAACCATCATCCTCAGTTTGGTCAAGGTAAGCGTATCTCAGATCTAATGGGGGTGCATCCGGCTCAAAGTGTATTTCAGTAGCAAAAGATTCATTGTAAATCATTATTGTAGTGACCAATTTTAGTGGAATTTGGCAGAGAGGGTTCATTCAAAGGTCAAAAGATAAGATCTACAAGTACTTGTTGCAGGAACGATCACACTGTCAAAAATGTTGCACATCTGCAATTATTGTAGTCAGCCAAAAATTATTACTGCTTATAATGATAGGTCTGACCCTCATTGACCAGTCATATAATGACTGTTATAATAGAGCCAACCAGCATTAGAAACCCTTAGCTCCAGACCAGGGTGTCATTGACCATGACATTATGTGCTATTCTGAGTCTGGATAGGGAAATCATGCTCTTGAGAGTCGGAAGATGAACCATAACACCAGAGTTTTCATCGATTTACTTACAATACAATACAGACATGTTGTTTTCTAATAATAGCCACTATATTTGCAATAACGGAAGACCATAAACAATTTATAAACCTGCTCAAGTGTTCATGGCATTAGGAAGAAATCACTGAAGATACACAATGTGGTGCCAGGTTATACCATGGAATCAATTTAAGGCTTTTTATGTTACAAAACATGGATGCCAACAGCATCTTGTAATAATGTTGAATGCTAATCGCTGAATGTTTTAATATGAACAAGCAAACTGGCAAAATCAGGAATATGTAATGATAGCTATAATCATGTTTTGGCATCAGACCATGGATAAAGCGTACATACTAGCTGTAGGGAAGATCATTGTTGTCCTGTTAATGTCAAAACTAATCATAAAGAATATTATCATAAGGCTTGCCGATTGTAAGTCACCATTGTTTGCCAAAAATCTATCAGTGCCATACATGTATAATGTGCACGCACACAAATGGTGAGGAATCAAGTAGCAATGCTCTTATAGGCAGACATCTTGCGAAGTAAAGAATGTACAATCTGTTTGGATTAAAAAGTAGGTTCCGGCTTTAGCTGTGATGAAATGGATAATATGGTAAAAAAGAATGTGATAATAAATCAGCATAGAATCAACAGGAATTGTAAAAGTAAGATTAACATAACCACAGAGGTGTTATGTCTGGATTATATAAAAAGAATGAGACATATTGTTATAGCCAATACTGCTTTGCAGTAGATGTCCTTCAGAAAATTCAGAGGAAGGTTCTTGTGTACTAAAGTGGTTTGCATAGATCGAGATGAATCGGACTAAAGATGAGATAAAATGAATGCTGCATTGAAGCTAAGCTAGCTAGCAGGCGATGTTAAAGTTAGACAAATTGGTAGGTCTTAACTATGTTATGACTAAATAGTACTGCCATTAAACCGTCTTTTACTGAGATATACCAAGGTCTTTTCATCGCTTCTCTACCTTTGTCAGTAATACGACCCTTGAGCTGACCATCTTTGTTAAACATGTAGATGCAGTTGAGTGCTTTATCTACGACATAGACCATGCCCACTTCATCGACACACACTCCTTGCGGTGCCTTGAATTTCTTACTAGAATCACCTGAGTCTCCGAATGACCAGAGAACTTCTCCATTTAAATCCATTTTTAGCAGACAATGTGTTGCAGCACAAGTGACATAGAAACCGTCGTTGGTTGCGGCGACGTCGTAGGGTTCGCGCAACAAACTGTGAGTGATTGCGCGTGGTTTTGAATTACTCTTTCTGTTGTTTGGGTAGACGATTACTCGATGTCGTTCCTGATCGACTACTAAAAGCTCTCCTGAAGGCATAATATCCACTGCCTGAGGATCATTACAATAATCCAGCTTGAAATTTTTGACTTTTCTTCCATCAGCTGATCCGTACTCCTCGATTCGTTTCTTTGTTGTATTTAGTGCAAACAGAAAGCCAAGTTTGCTCAATGTAATTCCTGTAAAGCTCTGATGACCACTGTGTATGCATTTCATCTTTTTGCCATTTTGGTCAAAGGTGTCAATTGCGCCATCGTCATCGTATGTCCACCTAGTGACATGGATTTTGTTTTTGCTGGCAACTTCTATGTGACTGGCAGACTCTTTGACTGAGAAGCGAGATAGCTGTTCCACGAGTATTTCTGCCTCATCATCTTCTGAGGCATTTTGGGATGCGTTTGTTTCGACGGACTGCTGAGATCCCATTGAAACTGGAGGAGTCTGTAAAATAAGAATAGAATCTGATGAAGCTAATTAAAGATAGGCCTACCTGCATTTACAATTTGTTAAAGCTGTCAAATAGATGTATTATGATTTTTGTAGAAAAATTGCTTCCACAAGAATTTTCAATTTAGCACAGTTTTGATAGGAAAATGCATTATAATACCCCATCAATCATAGGTTTCAGATAACTTTATAAAACTTATAGGGTCTCTTCCACCAAAACCAAAGTTCAATCCATGCGGATTACAGGGCAGTTAACTAATTTGACATGACTCTCAGTGGTAGTTCACACCATTATCTCTAGATAGGTGTCATGGTGATGATAATAACAAATCTACCTCTCTTATCATGAGCCTTGAGGCACTTACTAAAAGGAATAGTCATTGTTTGAGTACTCACAAGCAGGGAGCTGGTGTTGCATGTGCACTGGGCACTATGGCAAGTGCCACACTGTCGTTGTGACTCGATGGCTAGCGCGACCTCTGATGGTTTAATTTCTGACGGTTTCATCTTGTAATCTGTCTCATCAAGATCTGGCTTTGCCTCCGGTGCAGATGGTTCTGGCAGAGGATCAGAGGTGTTGAGAGGTTTGAGATCAGGTTCATCTGTGTCTTTTGGAGTTGGACTGGCTGGCTATTCATCATCACTTCGCTCCGATTGCTCGATTGGCTCTCTCTGCAGGAGAATGGGCTCGATATCAACCTTTACCAGCAGGTCACCCGAGAGGGCTGGTGGTTCCTCCTGTTGTGCCGCAGGAGGTGACTGGTAATCTTCTGGGGGTTGGAGAATGCTGTCATCTGTGGTGCTGACCTCAGGCTCTTTTGGTGACTCTTCTGATTTTACCTCAGCTTCATCTTCAGGCTTAGAGCCAGTTATTGGCTCAATGACAAGCTCTGAAGGAGGCGGGGGAGGTGGTTCTATGGTGATGTCTGCTGATGGGTCCTGTTCTTGGACTGTTTCCACTGGTGGGGGTGAAGGAGGTGGTGGAGTGAACTCCATGTCCTCAGGTTCTTTGTCGGCTCTGTGAACCTCGGCTGTAATAACTGGTGTGAAATCATTGCTCTCTGTGGTCTGTGGGTAAACGTTGTCCTCTGGTGAATGTGGTGCCTTCTGTGCATCTATGTGTGGAGCGTCAGTCTCCACTGCAATGTTGGCAGCAGCAGGGCTCAGCACATTGTCTGGAACATGCCTCTCCATGTGTGGTTCTGTCTCTTGTTCTTGATGGGAAGTTGTGACATCATCTGCAGTACTCTGGTCATCCTCCGGTGCCGAGTCACCATTAGTTTGGGGAGGGTTGTCTGATTCTGGTGTATCTTCCTCTTCTTCCTCGCTTAGGGCTTGTTGATGATGTATTGTGCCGTTCATCATGAGGGGCATCTCAACATCACCATTCTCTATCTCCTGTCAATGTTGAAAAAAACCACAAGAATTAGGGTTAAATGCAGACCTGACAAAACTTGAATTCAAATATCTAGGTGGTGATGTTGCATGCGCGCTAAGTAGCACTACAGTTTGATATCGGTGTGAAATCTAAACAGCGCGTGCTGTCAGGTATATTGTAGTTCTTGTGATGATTTTGTTGTGTTTGGCTTAGAAGTACTCCTTAGTTTGGCATGTTCACTGTTGACATGACATCAATGCAAATTATATGTTTGTGTATACAATCTTGTTGAAGCACACATGAGGCAAATTCAAATGAAGATGATCATCAGAAAATATTTTGATTAAAATCTGACATTCAATACTGTTTGGTTAATTTGGCCATGCGTTATGTTGATTGCAATCGCACAGGTCATCCCATGTAAGAAGGCATACTTGTAAATTAATTGGACATGGAATCTGTGTAGATTCTAGAACATTATGATCTTAGCGTTAGGTCAACCAATGCTCAAAACTCGGTTGACCAGCATTCATAATAGCTAAGAATTCTGAAATAAATTAACGAATAAATTCATTTTGGGTGTATCCCCAAAATGCCTGAAATTTGGTATTATTGATGATTGGCTATTTTTGGCTACCACCTCTTCAGCAAAAGGAGGAAAGACTTAGGGATTTTGGGATCAACAGCTTGCTGGTTAGTGTCCCTCTTGAACAAGGGTGTATTTTGGATCCAAAGTCCAAATTTACAATGCAAATGTTACCCAGGGGGGGCACTTGCCCAAAATCACCCACCAGGCTCAACGAAATTTCCGCGTTTTAGGGGTCTTTTTCTCAGTTTGAGCACTCCAGAGTGTTTTCTAGAAAAAG
>ERZ1740056.73-NODE-73-length-12998-cov-26.302171_pt1 | contig 12998 bp, 10 predicted proteins | sample MGYA00581746_ERZ1740056 | MGnify/ENA primary metagenome ERZ1740056 (study PRJEB43018, sample SAMN04849745) | marine metagenome | isolation source: floating plastic debris | place: Pacific Ocean | collected 2008-09-01 | study: EMG produced TPA metagenomics assembly...
GTGCAAGGTTTTGCTTCCTATTATGGACTGCTCAAGATGATTATCTCATCATTCAGTTCAGTCATTACTCTAGTCTATATAAAATGGGATAAGAATATGAATACATACATGTTGTACATGTAAGTCAACAGTTCATTTCTTGCTGCGCTCAAGAGAATAGAGAAGGATGTGACAAGACAACTAGATTAGACCAGTAGCTGTGATAATCATATAAGCATGTGTGTACATATGTCCACTATACATTCTCTCCTGCAGGTATTTACAAGTAAATCTTTCTGTATTCAAAGAAATTTATTTTCTGTTCGCACTTGCAGGCTTAAAAGGAACTTCATATTGCGCCAGCCTGTGAACCACTACAGGCATATCTCCTCAGAAGTTTTGTACAATCGCTACAGGACAGCTGGTCCCGGCGGTGACAAGCTCAGCCGTATAGCCATAGGTAGGCTAGTGCATAAGGTGAGTGAAATCGCAATCTAAATTCCCATTCATATTCCTCAAGCTTGATAATCGCTGAGCGGCAAATAGATCTAGCTAGTTTCAGACTACCCCAAAACCGGGGGGGGGTGGATTAGTAGTACTATTTAAAAGCATATTTTGTAAAAAACATATGCAGAGAGGTAGGCTGAGAGGGATGGGCTTTATTGATAGAAGTATTCATACACTCAGACTCTTTGTAGCACTACTATTCGAATACAGTTACTCAACAGCGTCTTGCCAGCACCAGTTTCCATCAATTTTTTCCACAAATGTTATGCAAGGTACAGGCCTAATTTTTCCTCTGTGAACATCCATATTATTTATTTCAGACATTTTCTGGTGTAAAGAAGGTGGAGGAAAATACAAAGGCAGATGGGAGACGTTACATTTATCTTGGTCTGTCCTTCAAATTAGTTAATGTATCATCAGTGTGGCTCGATCATACATACTCAAGCCTCAGACAGGATATTGAAGTAAGTGGAAAATATAAAAGTCCCCCAATCTGTATTTTCCTGGCAAGCTATACTGACTCACCAGGAACAGACTGATTGCTCAGTATATCTTAAATGCACCATACATCTCAGTTTTTTGAGGTGTTTGTACTCTCTATGAGACTCAAAACATTGTGTTAGTTAAAGTAAGGATCAATTAATTAATAATCTTCCACTTTGAGCACCTTAACTGGAGTCTCATACAGGGACTTTGCTGAATGAGCAAAAGCCGATTTCACCATGAATAGCTACTAAAAGCTAAGTAGACCTGAGAAGGCATCATGACAACACATCCGAGTCTCCCTGTGAAGCAACACAAATGTATGGAATTTCTAAACCATCATTGACTAGTAGTCCACAAGAGATGCGTCAGCTTATTTATAATATGCACATGCACTGCACTAAGTAACCATTCCTTTCTTTATTCTTTTAAGGAGCCACCAATCCCTACAGTCCGAGCAAAGGAAGTACGAAAACCTCTTGGTGATATAACTAACTGCCCACCTGCAGCTGACAGCTCATTTGATGAGTCTGAGCATGATCTACCAGATGATGAGGACTGGCTGCCCTCAGAATCAGATGATGAAGAAGAGGAGGTTGCAATCAGCAACGATTCTACTGTGGACTGGAAGTCCCATTTACCAGCTGAGCTGGCGGCTGATGCTGACTGGCTGCATTTCTTCTTGCAGCAGGTTAAAAACTGCGGCAAGTATAAGAGATGGAGTGTGACGTAAGTTTAAAGCTGGTCGACAATAAATTATTATCAGCAGTCGCTCACTAATGACTGTTTCAGCCCAAACCATCAATTACAACCTTTTTTGTCCCACCATTAACTCACATCATTGATGATCATAAAAGCTGACAAAGATTAATTTGTGACTTTTCACAGTTTGCCTATTATAGCAGAAATGCTTTAAGTTTGCAGTATATTGAAGCACATGCATAATGCACATCCTCAACAGTGCTCACAACACTTCTCGCTCTATAAAACTATGGTTTGCATACACTCTTACTTTACCATACTGTACATGTTCATGATTTTGTTATAAATATCCCGAATGGCTTACAGCAACAAATTTTATGATTATAACTGCAGCACTCATTTGCTTCACCCATTGTTTTTTAACAGATTGATTCAAATAGCATTAGACCTTTTTACGCGCAGCCCTACTGCCTATACAAACCTGAAGAAGACATTAAGACTGCCAAGCTCCAAGCACCTCCAGCGATACAAAAACTATATAAAGCAGAAGCCTGGTATAGTTCCGGAAAATCTTCACTGGATGGCACTAGAAGCTAAGCGTAAGGGCCTGAGTAAGAGTGGGAGAGATGGCTTCATCGTGTTTGATGAAGTCGCTTTACAGGTATGTATGTCCTAGTGTGAAACTTTTAAAGTCTCTCTTTTTGGCTTTAAATCAGTCCATAGACCATAGTCATGGAATTATTGAGTGATACTCTCACCTAGTGGCTAGAATTTCTCTATGAAGTTGGATCAATATGCATCCCTTGTGAGCAGTACAAATCAGGGTTATCCCATTTATGTCAGAGAGAGGATTACTCTGCAAATGCAAAGGTGATGTCTTATTGTCTATTTGCCAATACAGTCTTAGTGTTGATCATGAAAGTTTTTTTGCAGCCTGACCTTCAACTGGAATCGTGGAAAGCTGACAGTGATATGTATGGCACTACTGACTACGGTGACGTGCAGGGCATGCACATGTTGAGGAAGTTTGGTAAGTCGATATCATAGACTTACCAATAATCAATTGTTATTGTTATATTGTGTGTTTGCTGAGACCTTTGATATGGTTTGTTGAAAACTGCAAATGTAGTGCTGCGACAATACATACCCACCTTTAACTTAACAATGTGATCATTTAACGACAGAATGATTGTCTTAATAATTCTAATTTTGTTTATTCTACCAGTACTTGCACTGTTGTATCTCTGGTTTGTAGGAGGTGTACATGTTCTGGCAACGCATGTTCTGCAGTTCATGTTTCTCGGTAGTACAGGGTTTAGGTGGCCTGTATGCTACTTTGCTACAACTGAAGCCCATGCTTCGGAGCTCGTCTTGCTGGTGTGGGAGGTGGTGAATGCTGTGCAGAGTTATGGCTTTAAGGTAAAAAGTTAGCCTACATTGCTTAAATTAATAAATGTGCAAAATGCTCACCTTGTTTTCCCATGGTGCCACTTATCGTTTTGGACAATCCCCATCAAGACAATAACAATCATGAATAGATGTTGCCTCTATATAGCGTCCATAACAGATAGTAGACATTATGTGTATTTCTATGACACACAGGTTTCAGGCCTACTGATGGATGGCAGTGCAAACAACAGAAAGTTCCTCGATATCCAGCAGAGAAAGATGTATCCAGACGTCATCACCCTGGATGACTACAGAATCACCAACCCAGTATACATCGACCACTATGTTCATGTTATGCTGGACCCTATGGTAAGAATTTAAAATATGGTATTCAGTCTTGCGTGCAATGCTTGTTATTTGCTTTGGAGTGCTTTATTTTTTGGGATCGTGTCATGCTTGCTGATAATTGGAAAAGATAATATATTGGTGTCATGTCCAATAACAGTGTGTAATGATATAATTGTCCGTTGTCCTCACAGACGTGGTAATATTATCAACATTAGAATTTTATCTCTAATTCTTCATGTACTTGTAGAGAAAAATATGTTAAAAAAATGGTAGGTATGTACTAATAGCAAATAGGGTCAGTCCTAATGATTGTGATAATAATAATTCTCTTTACTAATCACAAATAGATAACACTGGATGTGCCTTGGTTTGTGTGGTTTGAAAATTATTCTGGTTGTAGTGGTAGTGAATAGTCAAATTTTACATCAGGTAAACTCACAAATGAAAGTAAAACTAACAGCTTACAAATTAACCCAGTATATTTTTTATGATAACAGACATTTATATATAACATACATGTATATTAATCTCAACGTCACCGCCCACTGAGCACCATGTAAGGAGTATTTCCTGGTACGCACACAAAATGCACTGTTTGTTCCGTGATGTGATAGCATGGTACTGAGAAATAATAAGTGTTGTTCTGTATATAATAGCATGGTGTTAAGAAAGTCAGGAACTGTGAGAATAGTTCCAAAGTCGGCGAATATAGACGGCTTCGATGGGGGAGGTATCACTCCTACTGGTCCCATTACGAGGACGCATACGAGTGGGATAAAAAGACCAATCCTCTTGCAGTGTACCATCGACTCACAGAAGAGCATGTATACCTGAGTGATTCCGGGAAAATGAGGAACCACCTTGCAACAGATGTGTGTAACAAGGAGATGCTCCATCTCATGCAGGTAAGTCCTCTGCAATGAAAAAAAAAACTTTGTTTTTGAATGTAGCAAGCATATCAGATCAGTGCGGGTTGATCATACAAACTCAAGCCTCATACAGGATGTGAAAGTCAGTCAGCAGTATTGAAATATTTTGTGTCATGATAAACATCACCAATCCCAGTCTGTTCCTGACAAGGTTTACAGACTCACTAGCACAGATTGTGTCAATGTCTTCATTGGTAATGTTTTATACACTTCAAGTTGTTTTCTCATGACAATTGGGAAGATAAATCATGTTTTGTTTTATTTTCAGGAGTATAAGATAGCAAGCGGTAGGGAAGATCTAGAGCTTACACTGAAAATACTTGAGCACATATCTATCATAACTGAAAACTTCTTGAGAACCAAACCGATCACCAGTACCACAGATCCAGTATTTACAGAGAATCGGAAAGCGATACAATTCTTCATAGACTGGGAAGCCGCAACCAAGCATGACCCCAGGTAATTACAAACTTAATTGCATTTATCAAATTCTATAGAAGTTTTCATTTTTACTCTCTTACATGTGAGACTGGTGCACATGCTGATTTTGTATGTAGCGAATGTATGAACCGCCGCTTATTGGAATGTTTTTGTAATTTAGATGCTTTCTCACTACTGAGAGCTATGAAGACTTGATGTCCTCAGTACTGGTATTCGAACATATGGCACTGAAAAGGCTCCATGCATGTCCTGGAGCTCAAATCGTACCAGCCATCATGAACTCAGATGTCATAGAAAACCTTTTCTCTTCTCAGAGAGGTAGATGTAACGGTGCCAACACCAATCCTACCCTAAAGGTGTACTCCAAATCACTAAATACCATCATTCTCACATCTGAGAGATGTAATGTAAACAAACTATCTAAAAAAAACGCTGCCACTCAAGCCTCAGTTGGAGGTGCACACCCATACCATATCCTGGCTGGGAGAACATTTAGACAAAACGATCCATAGTCTATTATCAAGGCTGCTGTCACACTTACTTTTGCAGTTGATACAATTCCATTCCATGCTCTCTAGTTCAGAGTCTGATATATCATCTGATATCTCTGTACATTTCATGTGGTACCAATCATCACATGATGTACACGCAATCCATCTGACATTTCCTGATTTTCTTGATCTGCGTACAGAGCAACGATATGCACGACATTCATCATCTTCAGTTTTTGGCTTTCCCTGCAACAAAACATATTTATTCAGCAGTTGCATATTAAATTAATATTTTGTAGCAATTTCAGTTTCAGGATACCGGTAGTTTTTGTTATTATTATAACTAACATTGTTTTGACTTTTTTACACCATGTGTTAAACCTTTATGTGTCTCATTAATTACGTTCCCCAGGTTATTGACGGCAAAACAGCCTCCGCCTGTAACCACGCTGGAAGTTAACAACTTTACACCGATCAAACTAGAATTCCATTTCTTTATCTGAGATATTAACTTTAGCAAAATACATGTGTTGCGTTTTAATATTAATTTTAAACACACCTTTTTTGAAGCAGTTCTCTTTAGTCTCTTTGAGGTCGATGTCTCTGATGTTGCCTCAATCCTTTTCCTATGTGCAACAACTCTGCTCTTGTCGAGCGCCAAGTGCAGCTGCTTCCGGTAGGTGTTGTTACACACAGGAACATACTTAGCTAAGAGCAGCTCCCACAGCATTTGTATCGCCTCTGTGTTTTCTGTTAACCCTGTTGGTAGATTCTCATAGAGTGTATCTTTCAGATGCTGATTCATCAGCAGTGACAAGTAGGTGTTTTTAACAACATCAGCGCCTTGTAGCAGACCATTACTGATTGTCTGGAGCTTGGCTCTTTCTTTCTCTATTTCTATGAATAGCTCGAATGTTCCATCAGTAATATGGGTTAAACCCCCACCTGTTCTGGTACGTCGCGTAGTTTCCCTGATGGTCTCTGGATATAATCCGTTCAACACATCATGCAGGGAGGCCTTCATAGAGAATAAACACTCTTTCACCGCTTTGTAGAGATTCCACTTGTCTCCTAGGACATCAGTTGGCTTAATAAAGCTGAGACGTCGTGTCATCTCCTTAGTCATAAGATATAGTGTCCTTCCACCAACACGACGGATAGTGCCTCGCCCAGCATCTGAGGGATCTATTTCTGTTGAAGCACTATACTTCTTTGCGACTGTCTCCTTGCCGAGTAGCTCAGCCTCTCTCTTAGTATAATTATTCATCATGTCAATAAACATTTGATGAATGTAGTGATGGTATTTTTGGTCGAGTTGATGTTCGTGGTTGAGGATGGTTGGCAAGTTATCTGTCAGGAAAGAATAGGCGTTGGTTACAAAATCATTAAATATAGGCCCATTGGGACTATCAGACTCGATGTTTCCGCTAATTGTCGCAGTGTAGATCGATGTCAATCTTTCCTCCAACATAGTGTGTATTGGTACTAAGCTGTATGAGGAGCTGAGATATTTGATGTCGTCATTATTAGTCTTGTGTTTGAATGTCACAGCCTGTTTGATGATTTGTTGTTCCAGAAGAAGTATCACTTTAGTAGTGTTAGTAGAGGATGGATCTGAAGAGGTCGATGGGAGATCAGTAGATGAGGCGCCAGCACTTGTATGAGCAAAGGGGTCACCTGTAGATTGATCATCGTCTTCTTCCTCGGACACGTAGCCAACAACAAACTCTGTATCCGAAACAGTTGAATCCTCGACTAAACAGCACTGAAGAGTTGTCTTCTTTTGGCATCCGTGATTCGATATTGCCTTGATGACATCTGGATCAGGAGGTATGACCGATTGTTTGTTGAATCCATGAACTCTTAAACCATCAGGGGATGTAACTCGGCTTACTGCCACAGGTAGAAGAGCTGGGAAGTACATATCAGCTGTATGTACTTCCACAAAGTCTGCTGTTAGCCCCTGCGCCTTGTGGACTGTAGTGGCATAACATAAAACTAGAGGAATCTGTGAACGGCAGCATATCTCGGCACCGGACGAGTTATACCTGAAAAAGTAAGAGTCCTGTTTGATTTTTGCTATTTTTTCTAACCACAAACTTGGGAATTACAAGTTCTGCTAATTAGCGAATATTTGATACCTTGCAGTCATAGCGAATTTAAAAACAGACATGCAATAGAAAAATCAGATTCAGGAATTGCTTCAGATTAAATTCAGCCTTTCAACTGAATCATGAGTTGAATAATTATATTTTTATATTATATATTTCTCAGTTCTCAATCGAGGATACCGGGGTTATTGATTAATACAGCAAGAAACATAGTATATTCAACGGTTCATAATCTGGCAGCAGAGGAGCTGAAGTTTTTTTTGGATTTGTGAATTGAATCGACTGCCTCTTGGTGAAAGTGAATGTTGTTTATAATCCTGGTAAATGTAACTCGATTGAATTCAGGTAAAGCAGCGGTTTTGAATTGGACAAATTTATAAATCCAAAAATATTGCAGCGCTGCATCTCTGTTCAAAAACCAAAATTTAGCAAAATATAAATCTGTGATTCCAACCAATTTAATTGTCGGAGATAAATCAATTCTGTATATATTTTGGTCATGCAGGGTATGTCAGCTCACCGTTTGAAGTCGACTGCAGTGAATGTATGATTTCTATTCAGTGATGGGAAATTAACAACCACAGAACTATCCTGTAATTCTGCAACATTGCCTTTCAGACCATTCACAAACACATCTGTAATGTTACGGATAAGCATTACAGGTGCTCCGAGTTTCAGAATCAGCCTCTAAAAAAGATAGGAAAACTGTATGTTCACTATTTTGATTATTAACGCTTTTATTGGGCCAATTTATCACAGAATCAGCTATACCTGGCCATGTCTTATGGGTATCCTTATAATCTCAATAAATATCACATGTTGGTGATGTTGCTTGTGTAACACTGCAATCCCAAAATCCAATTGGTACGTTTTACCAATTGTGTGCCTTGATCATGTTTACACCTCTAGTTAGACCATACGCCCTACAGGAACTTGCCTATGGGAGGAGAAAAAGATCAGAAGCAAACAAACATTTATGTAGCTACATGAACAAGTGATTTACATGAACACGAGAGTTGAAGAAAAGGTTGTTTACAGTTTTAGCATTATTATTCTTATCTGTCCACAGCATCAACTGAATGGGATAGGGTTTAAATTTTCAATCATCCGGCTACATATACTATTATACTGCATAATCCATTTGGGGCCAGATCAGCATAATACTGTCTCTAAATTAAATGGCACAAATCACATCAGTATACTGCACTGCACAAACAAGGGATTTACACAAGCTGAATAACTTTTTTGCCCATGGATGGATTGAGAGCAAATAATGCTGCATTAAGCGATATGAAGGCTTCAATGGCTCAAGTAAAAGTAAAGAATGCTGCATCAGGCGAACAACAACATGAAGCTATCACAACCCATGCTTGAGCGATCCTGGCACTGTGCTACCACTCTGCATGCCAATACAAGAATGTGATGTGAGAAAAGGTGCCTGTCAGCAAAGACATAGCAACAGCATTGCCTGTCACAAAGTTAATGCAAGGATATTTGCAGCAGAGCAAGGCCGCCTAGAATATGCTGCTGTTTTCAATTTAATGGTTGTATCTGCAAATAACAAGTGCCAATGGTAATGTTTGTTCTTCCCATATTTTAGCGTCAACTGTCAATCTTTATCACAAATCTGCGCGTGTTCAATCAAAAAATCAACCAATACTTGTATTTATATCTTTGATTTCCTACAGAATGCGCAGGTTGCGCTCAGATCAGAACAATCCTTAACTAAAAGGTCGACGGATAAAAGTTATGACGCGATGGCCAAAGGAGTATTAAATGGTCTCATACTCTCTAATATTAGAGAGTTGAAAAGCTAGTGTGTTGAGACCAAAGCAGTCTAGAACAAATTTTGGGTCTTGTTTTACTCTTATAACGACAAAATCAAGCATTTAACATAATTTTCACAAAGTAATTTTGCTTGAATTCTTGCTATTATTGGACTCGAAGCCCAAAAATGCAGTAAAATTAGGCCATAAAACTTGCAGAATGTTTTTTACCAGAGAGAGATAAATTATGCAAATGCATGACACCGTACTATGCCCATGGGATACATTACCTTTTCTGCCAACAGTTTGTCAAACAGTGTGCGTGCTGCAGTTACAGGAAAGTCTTTGCTTTCATATGTGACATAATCACCAGGATGAGCTGCCAGACACTCAATATTGTGCATATCTACATTTACCCGCTGCCCATATAACACCAGGATTTCCTCTGCAAATATATATCAAAATATAGCATAGAGCACCTCAAATTGATATCGACACTTGATATCTTACTTTTTTCAACCTTGATTTAAATGAGGTAGGCCTACCTCATCTGTGTTCATGTGTGCCTGAACTCTGCAAAGTAGCGATACAAATCTTAATTCAACTATGTTTTTAAATTTAGGCCTAGTTAAGTGTTCATAAGTTATACTTGACAATGTATTGATGATTGATTTTGATTAAAATTCTGCATACTCCAGTGGAGACGATAACGAATGCTGTTGAGCTCTGTAAAAATGTGACTAAAAATTTTTATCTCTTATACATAAAACCATTATCAGTGTAACTCATAAAAAATTGGAAAAAACTACGTGACCTCTTCTCAGTTCGGCATTTCTTTGGGCGGAATACACATTGCACGCGGGAAGACGTTCTATTCTTATTAAAAACTAGTCTGTCAAAAAGTGGGTGCCCCTCATCATGTCTTATCTTGTTAAAATGTGACAAAGAAAGCTCAAATAAAAACTCAGACAGCATAGTCATATTTAGGATAGCTAATCTATCAGGATACTCTGATTCAGGAAGCATAATTTTAGTACATGATCGCTGAATTCTCTCTAAACGCTCTCTATTGTGCTCACCTAAGAGAGAAAACCAAGCCTGTGCTGCATAGCTAATGACAGACCTAATATTACTGTAATAAAAAGTTTTCAGCCCTTGCACATCAAGCCCGATAGTTCTTAGTTTGCGCATTAGAAAAACTCTTGAATTACATTTAGTGATCAATGAATCCACATGTTGGTTAAAAGAAAGCTTATTGTCAATAAAAACACCTAAAAATTTTGTACAAGGACTAGGAGATATACTAAGATCATCAATTACCACATCGTCGTCATAATTACATTTATAACTCAAACAGGTGTTCATCACTTCTGTTTTATCAGCATTGAGCATCATGCTGTTATCGGTAGCCCATTGCTGTGTAGACAGGACGGCTGGAGCTATGGCTGATGGGTTAAGGTCAGAGCTGCGTACCGGAGTATAGAATGTGGTATCATCCGCGTACTTTATATGATTATAGTCCTTAGCACTGAGGTCATTAGAGTAGAGTAACCATAGTATTGGGCCTAACTTCGTGCCCTGAGGCGCCCCGACAAGACTGCTGATGTAGGTTGACAGGCTATCACCATACTTTACTGATTGTTTTCTATTCTGTAGAAAGCTTGACACCAAAGAGATACTGTTCTTGTTGAATTTGTAATTCTCCATTTTATCCAATAGGATGTCAGGCTGAAGCCTGTCAAAAGCTTTCGAGAAATCGAGTGCCGCGCTCTGTACGTATCTGGTGCCAGGGTTGTCTAATTCTGCAGTGAAATCATCAATGAGTTTTATTAATGCATCCACTGTACCCAGCTTTGGTTGGTAGGCGAACTGTGATGGTTCTATTATTTTCTCGAGTTTTGGCCTCAGTTTATCTATGATGACTTGTTCGCTTAGCTTACCTAAGTGAAACAAGAGGGACACTGGCCTGTAGTCCCTGAAAGTGGTTGGATTTGATGTTTTAGGGATAGGTCTTATTTGTGATTTTTTCCACTTGTCAGGAAACTCGGCAGTTTTAAGCATACTATTTATAATGTTACAGAGCGGTACGCAGATGTCTTCTCTCCCCTCCAGTGAAACCCAGCAAGGAAAGTCTTCAGATGAAGTTGCCTTCGACACATTTAGCTTGCTCATCATGTGTTTCACTTCACCAATACTTAGCTCACTTAGTTCAGCAGTTGAGCATTCTGATTGTGCGTGCCCATTTCTCTCTACACTTACTGGTGGTCCACCAACTGAAGCATAATAACTATTCAGCTTATCACAGAAATTTGATGGAGTCATTGCTTTACCATCGACAGTAGGGAGTTGTTCTTTCTTGCTGCTGTTGGGTTTGGTTATGGTGTTGAGTGTCGCCCACCACTCCTTAGTGTTTTGATTTGAGTTGAGCTTGTCAGCTATAAAGGATCTTTTACTGCTTCTTATACGCCTGCGTACTATAGCTCTAATAACTTTCCAGGACTTCGAGCGTTTATGATAAGCCTTGTCTCTAGCACGGATGAGTTTTTCAATACCCGGAGTAATCCACCCTGGTCGATCTCTTCTGATTTTACGCACTTTAAACGGGCAATGTTTATTTAGAATAGAGTTTATGGTACAATGTAAAGCTTCCACCTTATCATGTACAGATTCAGCCTTTAATACATTATCCCAGCTTTCTTTGGCAATATCACACAGTACCCGGTTTTTCCGCTCAGCAGTAATCAGTCTTCTATTAGTACGTATGTACTTCGGTGTTTTGCTTGCTTTATTACTCTTCAGCAGAATGGTACAATGATCGTTATTACAAATTGGTGATAGCTCCACCGCCGACTGATACTCACTTATGTTTGTACATATCAAATCAAGCTGTGCATTCTCCCGGGTATTGAAATTAACAACATTCGTGATATCTAGCTGGGTAAAAATATCCTCAACAGGGAGCCGATTGAAATCCCCTGCTATAATGAATTTCGCCATTGGGTATTTTTTGCACAAAGTGGACAAAGCTGTACCTATATACTCCAGAGTTTCGTCTATTTCACATCCAGGTGGGTGATATATGCAGCCAGTTATTATGTCATCATAGTTATTTATCTTAGATATAGTCCATATGGCAGAGTAGGTTTGGGAGGTGTATGATGATATGAGCGTAGTAGGGACGTCGTTGGCAGCAAGGATGGCAACTCCGCCACCAATCCTGTCACTACGGTGGCAAAAGAAATTTTGAAACCCCTCCAACTGGCGAGATTTTTCTTTGTCAGCAGTCAGCCAGGTTTCGGTTAAGCATACTATTTGTGGATTGTGAATTTCAGTTAGGACAGCCAATTCTGAAAGTTTCCACTCATTTAAGGATCGACAGTTTGTGTAGAGTAACGAGGGTAGCACGGCTTCATTACCTTTGTTTGAATGTAAACTAGTAGCCCTATTTTCTTGCCGATTGTCCTGCCTTACTGATCGCCTGTGTTTACGTCCCGATTTGCAGCCTCGTTTTGTCCTCTTGAAATGTAATGACTTGTTTGTTGATGATGTTGATAGCTCATCCAATATGGCGGCATTGATGATGTGGTATCCATGTGAGTTTGAGTTTTTAAACCTGAAGATATCTTCCCTGCTATGTGTAATCCGTCCATGATTCATATATAGTCACGATCAGAAAGTTCTTAGCAACAGTTTAGTATAACTTTGAACTAGGAACTCTGAGATAAAGTGCAATAAAATTGCTAAAATTTGGAGAGCTCACAAAGAGTGCAGCCTACTAATCAAGCGCAACTCCCAACTATCAGTATCATCTGTTATAATACAATCCCCGTATCTAATACAATGCATCAGTCA
>ERZ1740056.74-NODE-74-length-12973-cov-7.063864_pt1 | contig 12973 bp, 8 predicted proteins | sample MGYA00581746_ERZ1740056 | MGnify/ENA primary metagenome ERZ1740056 (study PRJEB43018, sample SAMN04849745) | marine metagenome | isolation source: floating plastic debris | place: Pacific Ocean | collected 2008-09-01 | study: EMG produced TPA metagenomics assembly of...
TCGCATAGCAATTCACCTTTTCGGCATAAAGCATTGTGGAAGCTGCAATTCCGTTTATAATCAAAGTAATAGGATCCTAAATATAAGCAGACTCTCACTATGCTTTGTTTGCAAATCTTATAAGGCATATCCTTGGGTGACAGTTATTTGATGATGGGAGCAGTGTCTTTGTCTAACAACTAACAAAGCAAGGTAGGGTGCAGACTCTCACCTTTGACGACCGCTTCCAGAGTAACGGGAGTGCCAATAGCTACATCTGTGTCGGCCAGACATGTCGACACCTGAGGGGCCTCCTGTTTCGGTCTAACAATGTCCACCTGCTCAGTAGCAACCTCAGTGTTTACAACAGATGACTCAGCAAACTCAACTACTTCTGTAACCAGTGCTGAATCAGCTAAAACACACATTTATTTATATTAAATTATAACCATATTTTACATAAATACATGCAGAAGAGAAGCATTATTAATTAATTATGAAGTAGTTCATTGAAGTCATGGAGCCATAGATAATACAAGTGCCTTAATCGGGTTTGATTCGTTTGCCTGCAGTCAAAGAAATCAAACCAGATCTAGTAAAAGAAAATTTTGTGAAATACATATTGAGGAATCTCATAAACATTAATATATGAGGCATATAGTACTTACATTCTAACAAAGCTCATCGCAAAAAGACTAAACCAATGTACACTAACAACACATTTCCATCGAAATTGAACATACAAAAAACCATGAACTAATTTCGTAGAGGAAAGAGTGTTTTGATCCGTATCAACATTTTGATAATCCAAAGCTAGTGGAACAAAACACTGTCAATCTGTGAAAGAAGACTGTGGTACCATGCTTCTAAAACATAAATCATAGCGAAGTCAAACAAACGGATGTCACAATCATGCAATACAAGTTCATGCCTAGTAATGGTGGTCATAAATGGTTAGAAGGCCAATAAAATAGGAACCTAACGTTTCTGTTGCAGCCAACAAAGTATAAATTTCTAAAAAAAACCATGATGTAAAATTTCAATATAAACAATTACAGACAAAAAAGTGAGGTTTTTTAATTTTACTGGCCCTCAATTCATGCATTCACACAGGCGCACAGCTGCAATAGAATTTTACAATTTATACAACATGCAGTGAGTGGCAAGCAAAAAGCAATTGAATTCAAAATTGCAAAAGTTTTAACAAAATTGTAAAAGGTAAAATAATTACAACAATCAAAATTTATCCCAAATTATAGGTTCAACTTATCGCAAACAAAACATCTTCACTTGAGGACAACAAAAAATGTAGTGATACGCACATCACAGCATTGCACATTGTAACTGTTTCAGAATCAAAGAAAATTAATTGTTGTTATTTTGAATTTAGGATGTTAATGCTGTCATATTGCATAATGTTAGTATTACAAAACAAAGGAATGAATCAGATGACAGCTTTGGTGGTATTTGGTAATGGCTGATGGTGGAATAAATGCTTTTGACATTAAGAGTTCAGCACGGAGATGCGGTGGCAGCAGAATAATAGGGGGACACTCTACAGGATAACAAAATCCAATAAAATGAAAATATCCGCCACATTATTTCTGTAAATCTTTATTTTTAATCAGCCACAGCCATATAAAAATGTTAAAAATTAAAGAATTTAGTGTCATCAAAGTATGAAAAGTTGTTGATTTATTGACCAAATACCACCTTTGTCAACTGAAAAATCTATTCTATACTACATAAGGGAAAGCAAAAACTGGTAAACTACCTTACAAGAGAATATAATCACAAGTAAGAATTATACAATAACTTACACCGTCCACATGTCGTCTCGGATCAAATTCATGATTGTAAACATCCATTTAGGGATAACAGGTAGCCTACTCACAGAACTGAATTACAGATCCTAACATTGTGACAGTTGGCCAGCAATAAAGATGGAAAAAAGTTTCAAGCTGAGACGACAAGTGGCAGGAACAAGGCTGAAAGCTGAAGAGCAAATCACTGAAGCCCGATAATGATGAATGATATCAAGCAGATTTTACATTCTAAGCGACTCAGCCAACATCATTCAGTGTTTTGCGATTCAGCTCGATAAGCCAAGAATAAAAGTAACATAGAGTTATCTTTAGTAGAGTTATTACTCGATGACAGGAAAGCCTAATCAAACTAAGCAAACATAACCTTTTACTACAATATCCCAAATTAAAAATTCATGTACCATCTATACTACCAAAGAGACTATCAACGCTAAGTCCTCTATTGCTACTAACAAACAATCTAGTTAAGCAGCACTAAAAGACCACAGCCTCTAAAACATCAGACTAGGTATACAGGCAAAAACCACACAACACATGTAACAATCACATTGTCATTTTAATTTTAGCTGACAGCAAATGACTGTACCAATAGCTTACACCTTGATTTTCTGTATTGGTGCTTTCGTTTGCTGGTATGATTTAATAAAAAGTGTAAAACAAAAACAGTAAGCTCTATTACGGCAAGCATAAAGCTAAGGAATACTTGGTCTAATTTTAATATCGAATTCGAACCTTCATTTTCTTCTCTGTCTACGGTTGTAACTTCCTCTGGCTTGGTTTCTTCAGTCTCAGCTGGCTCTGAAAACCACAAAACATGAGGGTGTCATGTCAGTGAGACTGGGTAGTGTGTGACCGGCACTTCTTCATGATATAACAGTAATTATAGTTCATTTGAGGCAAAGGTCACGCACAGCAATACAATAGGTGATGTGACTGGGGATTTAGTAAAACTCTGTGACCCATCAATCGACGTACAGCCATACATGCCACTATTGCGAATAGTCAAAGATTTTTTCCACCATACATGGGAAAATTGAATTGCACACATCCATGTATATGCAAGTGTAACATCTATTGATTTCAACGCTCCTATAATTCTGGATATATCATAATTGACAACATGGCAAAAAAACGAAGATAAAATGTATATTTTACATTCTGGTTTAGTCCAGAAGGTAATGAGCTGCATCACATCACAGTGGCCCTAGCTATATACCTAAGACATCGGTCAGACCATAGATTGAAAATGGTACCAAACGATATTTATTTGAACTCGCCTGCCCCTGGTTTATTTTACCCCTGATTACATTCAGTAATAGCGGCCTTTCATTTTCCATCAGTAAGAATTGAGTTCTACATGCAAAAGTAATGTTTCCACAACATGCAGCAAGCTGGGGAGGCATTAAATCCGGATTTAATCACAGCCCAAGTTTAAAAGAAACCTGAGGTAAAGAGGTATGACAGCTAGATTGACATATTTTAGGATAAAGTGTATATAAATCGTAGACATCGTGGTTTTGATATCTATGACATTGACATTTAAATTTCTATTACCATCACATTGAAACCTCCATGTATAGGATACAATTACATGATAGACAGCAAACTAACTTTTTTGCCACTTGAGTTCAGCTTTGATCTCTAACTCCAATAACTCCTCTCTAATTTCTTCCTGGACCTCGGGTTCGATCCTATCAGTTACCGGTTTGATGACAACCTGACCACTGGCCTCTTCTAAAGACAACTCAAACGGTAACACTTCTTCAGTCGGTTCGAATGACTGAAGAAACATAGGAGGGGATTTCGCCCCTGACGCCTCATCTCGTAACACTTCTTGTTCATGAAGAGGAGTAGCAAATGAAGGAGCCTGATCTCTAGTAGAAGGACTTTTATCATCAGCCAGAATAGGTTCTGATAGAGCGGAGGATACTAAAACAACACAAACAAACCTATCTAAGTACAAGTCTCAGGCAGTTCAAACATAGATAGCTGCGAGCAATGTAAGTGCATGCGCATGATAAAGAAAACCTGACCAAACATCGCATGCTTATATACTCCATAGTAAATGAGAATAGATGAGTATATTATCTCATTAACAATTTTCAATATCTCAACAAATGTACACATAAAAATAACATAATTATTGCGATATTTTTTCACAGCTGGTTGGAAAGGTAAGATGATTAGATTTATTCTGATACACATACATGCAAATATTGAACATGCATGTGCATCTTTAAATCTTTTAGTCTTTTGATATGCTGGAAATGAGAAGTTCTGAATGTAATTGTATTGAAAGCCCAATTGAAAATATCTTTGTACACATACAAGTACGGAATTCAGGGATAAGAAGTTCATGCCAGTGGTTTTAAGGCAGCTTAGCCACAAGTTGCATTTGGCATGCGACGCAGATAGAAAACAAAGATACATGGATGAAGACTCACCTAGAGCTTGTGAAGTTTGACTGACGGTTTCTGAATCGGTAGACTCTGTAATGGAAACAGAGCGATTACGATCAATGTTAATCCTAACACCCCTGCTAAACAATAACCCCATGACCCATCCTTATTATACTGCCTATCCCTCCTGTACTGTACTGCTTATCTAAGCCTCAACTTTTTGTTCATTGATTTATTCTCCGTGATTGTGTCTAATTATTAGAGCTAAGGGTTTGGGTTGGTCTGGCTCACAGCAGAGTAAAAATGTTCATATATAAAGGTAATGCTCATGATGAGTGCATCGTGTTTTGCCTTAATTGATTACAACTCATCATGTAACATGATTTACTTAATCATCTATTACTGCCCCTCTGTTAAATATAATCCAATATAACCAGCGCCGCAGTACATGTAGCTCATATTTTAGTGTGTGATAAACTAGGAAGAACCGGTACCAGTATAAATAAATAAAGCCCAAAAACTCTTTTACTATGAGAAACAGCGTCATTTGAGGTACCAGATTACCCTACTACATGGTGGTAATTGTCTACTATGGTAACATAAACTGCTTCACCTCTCTTCTCTTAAAAGTAACTTACTAAAGGAGAATCAATAGGATAATGATAGGACATGATTGGGATTATGGTTCCTTGCATTGCGGGCAGACAATTCCTTAGTGTCATTCAATTCTGCAAATCATAACCTCGGTCAAGCAGCAGAGTGGTTCTGTACCTTTGACAACAGTCACAGATGCAGTGGATGAGACTACACCAAATTGGTTCTCAGCAATGACTGTGTATTCTCCTTCATCCTCAGGTACGACTTGCGGTAAACTGAGAGTATATTTATTTCCTACTTGTTCTGTTTCAAAGTACTCATTATCAACTTCTTCCCCATCAACAAGCCATGTCACCTGAAGATGTAAACATGTAAATACAATACTTTACTGAGGCGTAGATAAAAAATGCAAGACTGAAGTTTAACAGACTGGTTCAGTTTGCTTCCAATTTTTTACAGGCTACTTACTGAAAAATAACTGCTAGGGAGAAAGTAAAAAAAAGGCCAAACACCAGATATTGTTGTGTAATAAGTAGGAAAGCCAGACAATCTATAGCTGCGTGACTTGGGAAAAAAATCAAATTTGTTGTCAGTTCAGTTGAATCAAGTACATTCATATGTATAACAAGTCCCAAGATAAATATTCTGCTAGAATAAGTTTTTGTATTATGAAACAGATCAAAATAATGAGAACTCCGTAAGACTTACTGCTTAACAGCTTAAGCTGGTCATGTGCTTGGGTTTTTAAGCGTATCATTACCAACTGCTAATGGAGATTCATAAATGATGTAAGGGAGTGAAAAGTTTCATACTGTTGTTGTCCGAAGCCAGGAGACAAATGAAATTAATAAATACAGGTACATAGGGTCAATTCAAATCACAGCAATCACAAGAAGGAGGTCAAATCACACCATAATCAGGCAACATGCTTTAATTATGCATTAGCTGTTAGGCATACCGTAGGTGTCGGGTGTCCGCACACAATAACCTCCAACACAAAGTCTTCCTTCACACCGACCACACAATCTTGGAGAGCAGAGACAAAAACTGGTACAGATTCTGATCTTTCTGACACTTCAATCTGTTCAGTACGGATCTCAGAATCCATAAGGCGTGGATAGTTAGACTGAGCCTTAGTCATGGATGTAAAATTGGCTTCCCTTTGAGTAACAACATCATTTTCATCTGTGTGCATGATGGGAATTTCCGTTTCAGATTCCCTTTCAGACAAATCAGCCATTTCAATATTCATCTTTAGTTTGTGATGATGATCTTGATCCACTGAGAATACAGCCTCTGCCTGGCTTTTGGTTATTGACCGAGTATGGATATTTAATTCCGTTTCCAATTCTTCCCTTCTATAAAACGCTTCATCTCTATCACCGCCTATTACCTGCTCATCAGATGACCTCATGCCTATTGGTAGCTGCGAAATGTTATCAAAACTAACCGTTGATGAATGAGTTCTGGCTTCATGTGACTCATAAACACAGTTCTGGTTTCCGCTTACGTACTGGGTTGAACTTTCAATAGAGCTGGCAATCTGGAGATGTGTTTCAGTATATTGTGCAGATACCTCAAAAGCTTGCAACAACTGTTTTTTGTCAATATCGATGGGTATGTCTGTTTCCATGAAACTGGTCAGAAATCCAGGAACATTTGCGGAAGAGGATCCCAGTGGCTTGATGAAAAGAGGAGCTGCATTTGTAGCAGTGATATTCTCCAAAGACAGTTCATTAGTTTCAAGAGGAACATCCCGGTCATTCTACCAGAGAGGGAAAGGTAACTCAGTCAAACACACACACACAGAGGACAGATCACAACTACATGTCAATACACACAAATACCATAGCTTAGCAGAGGAAGATATTATACAGAGAAAAACTATGAGGGTTGTGGAAGCATAGGTCAGTGGGTAAGACAAGAATGTTCAAAATCCTTGGAATAAACTCCTAGCTAAATCTAAGCTAAAAATCAACCACAAACGATCATTTACCTTGTCTGGAATACCCTTGACTTGTGTTGTGAGCTGTACATCTGCTCCTTCTGCGGTAACTACATTCTCAAGATTTGTGATTTCTAAAGGTTGCACACTCTCTGTCGAATCAACATCTGAGATTGGTAGTGCCTCCGTGATTCCTATCTCACAGGTAGTTTCTTCAACATTAGTTGGCTCAGACATGACGCCAGGTGTGTCAATAGCCACGGCTTCAGATGTGCTAGCTTGAGTATGAGACTCAGAAATTTGCTCAATCGGAAGAGCATCACCATCCTCAACAAATTCTTCTAAGGGTACAACGTTTTGCACTTGATTATCTGTTACCTTAACCTCATTTACCCTTTTTATCATTTCTGGAGCAAGCTCCGAAGAATCTATCGGTTGCTGCTCTATGGCTTCCTCGGTAGCTGTCTTTTCCACTGACTCTTCAATTTGGGGCAATATTTCAACTGAGCTAGGATAATCAGTGGACACGGAAACTATTTCCCCCTCTGCATCAGCCGAATCTTCGGAAAAAAATTCCTTTGGCTCATGACTGGTTTCAACATCTTTCAGTGAGGTCACCTCTGTTTGTACAAATTCAGCAACTCCCTCCTGCAACAAATCTTCATTGATTGTTTTCTCAGGATGTGACACAATTGTTTCAGGAAGTTCAGTTGACTGCTTTCCATCAATTATCCCTGAATTCTCCGGGGTAGTGAAAGCTACAATATCCATAGCTTTTTCTTCTAATGGGGCTACAAAATCGGTGGTTGAGGCCTTAATTACATGCGTTTCAGTAATGTTTTCCGTGCCTACAGTTTCTTCACTTTCATCGACTGGCACAGCTTGTGAGGCAGTGACAATAGTCTCTCCACCATCAACATCATCACAAACTTCCTCAGCTTGGATATCAGTTTGAGGAACAGGCAAAACTGTATCAGCTGTTTCAGAGTTGGTGTCTTCAATGACAGCGTTTGTGCCTGTTTCAGCAAGAGTTGGCAATCCTTTCTCTGTCTCGATATTGGTGTCAGCAACAGTTGCAGTCTGAGTGTCAGTGGCTACCTTATCATTAGAAGTAAGTGATTCAGTGAGAACCTCACATTCTTGGGTCTGGTTAGGGATTGTTGCAATCTCTTCTTGCTCTAGCTCTGATTTTGCTGATTCCATCCGAGCCGATGAGTATTCCACTGAATTGAGGCTACCAGTTTGATCCTCCTCAACAACATGGATTATCTCAGAAACAGATGTATCTAACTGCTTTTCCTCAGGTTCTGCTGGGACGAGCGCAGATACAGATGAAGACGTGTTAAGTGTATCGATGGGCAAGGTTTCCGTCACATTTTCCATTTTCATGTCAAGAGAGCTATCCTGCACTGATGTCTCCTTTTGATCAGTGTATGGAGAACATGCCATAGTGTCATCGGCAGTTGGAACTGTGGAGTCAAACTCAATTGCATCTACATCAGCAATGGATTGCCCTTCAACGTCGACTTGAGCAAGAGGCACATGTGAATCCATTACAGTTGAAGAGATATCTTCTGTATCAATCTGCACATCTGACAATGATGTATTTGTCATGCCGGAGTTGTCAATTGATGTTACATTTTCAATATCAACAGATTGTTCAGACATTGAGGTCATGCTAGGGACATCAGCTCGGCCGGTGAATTCATCAAATAACTCTGTTTTCTCAGCAACGGGCTGCTCAACTGGGGTGTCCACTTGAGCAGTAGTGGTTCCCAGTTCTTGCATGGTTTTGTCATCAAGTACTGATGTTGGTTGTAAGTCTTCAGAAGTATTGTCCAACTGAATGGTCTGCTTAGCAATGTCGGGTGTGTAAATATCAGTTGCACTAAATTTGTTTGTGTCCATCTCATTGGTTTCGGTGAATGCAATTGATGACTCTGATGGCGAAGTTTTGGCTTCAACTGTCAGTTGAGCTATGCACACATTATCGATTTCAGGGGATGAAAACTGAATTTCAGGAGATGTATGTACATCGTTTTCTGTTTCAGATTCTATAGATGCGATAGCTTCTGTAAGTGTCTGCACACCCTGTATTTTGTCACTAGGTACATCTGTCTCATCAGTCTTTGGCTTAGCAACATTCTCCATGGGGATTTCCTGAGGGTGCCCTGCAGGTAGATCGAGTTCGGACACCGGTGTTTCTACAGGCAGCCTGCCTGATAAAGGCTCCTCAGTCATGATATGTGCGTCTTCTGGTGAAATGGATAAGTCAGGAGTAGGTGAAACTTTCTCAACAGCAGAAATATTCTCCTCATCAATGATCAAAGCAGCTTCCGTTGGGTTTGCGGTATCACTGCTGTGTTCTTTGACTGTTTCAGTTATCTCCTCCCCACTTTCTGCTACATTGACTGCAGAAATATCAGTTACTTCAGTTAGGGACTGGTCAGTGGTTGCCAAGCCGGCGGCAGAATGAACAGTTGTATCTTCCTTGTGACCTAAGTCAACTTGGACTTCATGTACCTTGGCAGCATCTTCAGTTGCTTGCAAAATGGATTCGCAGCTCAATGGTTGTTCATCTTTAAAAATAGATGCAGCCAACGATGGCACACTACTATCTTCCGCGCTTTGAACAGGGATGCCAGTCAATTCAGGCATCGGAGATTCATCATCAACACATGGCAATACATCCAATCCTTCTGTAGATAGCACTTCTTCACCCAGTGAAACCTCAGACTGTAAAACTACTGGCGTATCTGCCTCAGTCAACTGAATTTCCAACTCTTGAATGGCAGATGAGTCAACAGCAACCTTGTGCACTTCTTCTACACCAGAGATGTCTGGTCCTACAACAGTAGGTGCTGTCAGAGCAGGGGTCCTTCCAGATTCAATATCATCAGTGGAAACAGTTTCATGAGTTGGTTCAGCATTGAGCTTTTCAGTCACTGGAAGGCATTCAGTCTCAAAGATTTCGTTTCCTTCACCAGATATGACAGTTGATGTTTCAATTGTGCTGCTGATTGGTTTGTCTGCATCTACCTTCATTTCCGTGGGAGCAGCTTCACATATGATTTCCTCCTTGAAACCTTGGGTCTGGACTATGTTCTCCTCCAAACACTCTGTGATAGCAGACGTAGCCAAAGATTCCAGATCAAGTTGGCCTTGATTTACATCAATTTCAGAGTGTAATGGCTTTTCCTCTTGGGAACATGGTAAATCCACTGACTGTTGAAATGGTTCATCCACGGAGACTACTTCAGTCATTTGAGGGGCGCCAGCTATGCCCACATTTGTTTCGTCAGTTTGAAGTTCAATAAGTTCAGAACCAGTGCACAGAGCAGTTTCCTCGTCCATTTCAGACACAACATCATAATCATCTCGTGGAGTGGTAACATCAACAGATGAAGGTGTTAGATTGGCTTCAGCATTTGTTTGATCACGCTCGGAGGGTTTTGGTAGCACATGCGATGTTTTCTCATCCTGAAGTGTGACGACTTCCTCCAACGGTACTGTTGAAGGGATAGGTTTAATAACTTGACTTGTCAGATCCTCTCCATGTTTTTCAGCAGGTGAGTCAGTCTCTGCAGCATTTATCTTTTCATATACCCTTTCAGGTACATCTTCCGCTTCATCGACTTCCTGTATGAAAGTTTGTTCAACGGCCTCATTCGTAAGTTCAGTTAGAACCTCACTTGGAGTTTTCTGCTGCTGGGAGGTGAAAGCTAAACTGGCAAGTTCAGTATCGCTTTGGTCAGTTTGAGGAAAAGCAAGGGAGGGTTCAACAACAACATCTGATATTTTGGCTGGGATAAGCACATTGTCACACTGGATAGACTGTAGTGACACTGGTTTTTCATCCAGAGTTTCAGCTAAATCGACCTCATCGAGCTCAACAGCGGAAGGTTGCAGTGGAACCTGTCAATCAAGTTAATGGCAACAGCCGGTGAACAAAATCTATAATTTGCACATTTACAGCAAAGCCATGGCAATGCGGGCAACAATTCATAATGAACAGGGCAATATGGGTGAGAAGCATTTCCCTTATATATATATAATGCAACATAATAGGATAAAAGCTCACTGGATCAGCCTGGTTGACAGTGGTAGCAACATAAATCTATAAACTTTTGAAAAAGAACGATTCCTTTTGTGGCGAAACTGTCATACATAAATATCTGTAGAAAATGAATTTGTAAGCAAGGACTTCAAAAAGGGGCATCGCGGAAACATACCTCTTGAGATTCTTGTGGTTTTTCTTCAGTAGTCTGCTTCTCAACTAACGTCTTAGTTTCAGTGACACCATCCTTTGTTGTTGTGATCACTCTTGTGGTAACAGTTTCACCATCTACAATGCTGGTGGTTATTTGTTCATTAGTAGAGGTGCTGGTCTTTGTAGTTTCTGAAATACATACACGTAATTGTGCTGAAATGTAATGTGCAATATGCAAAAGGGGGTTTCTCATTTTTAAAGATGCAATCAGTAAGTGGTGGGCAAGTTTTATGTTATGTTGGTTAGTGCCCATACTGAACTCATTAGCAAGATATTACCATGATACTGATGATCAATAGTTCCAACAGATCTGAGTAATATAGACTACTTGCACCATGATAGATATCCAACAACCCCACAAAACCTGACACACCACCATGCTTGTCAGATTGCTATGCGCTTAAAGTAACACAAATTTCTTATTTTTAAACTGCAACACTTCCAGGTACTCACTTGTTAGATTTATGACACAGGTGGTGGTTGCCCGGCCGCTGTGGTTCTCGGCTACAAGTTGGTAAGCTCCTGTATCCTCATAGGTTACTGAGGTGATCTCCAAAGTACTCTCACCATTATCTGTGTCAACAGTGATTCTATATCGAGGTTTCTGCTGCAGCTCAACTCCATTGTGGTACCACTGTAGGGTTGGGGCTGGAGAGCCCTTAACCTTTATTGGCAAGCTGAAATAAAAATCCATTGCAGAATTTCAAACAACACACTACAACAGCACGTGATTGCTCACTTTGCTGTCCATGCTATATTCTTCATGTTTTTTTAGTTTTCAAAGTTAAAGCTAATGATCTCAATAATACGAAGCCACTACTTTACACAGCCATCTATGATCTACTACCATATATGCCAATGGGCTATTCCAGAATTAATTTTCTATTCTGCCTTCCCTACTATATGTTTATCTCTCTAGCCCACCCCTGCAATAAATATATGACAGAACAAATAAAAATAATATATTTTCATCCTCCTCAGAATCAGACTACCTCAACAAACTTTTATAACACAAATAGGTGAGCAAACACATCGTAAACAGTTTCGAAATCAACAAAATTATACCATTTCTACTGTCAGTATTTTATATATAGATCCTGGAGCAATGAAATAGGGTTAGTTCATTGCCTGGAGTGACTCTAAATTCAATACTATCAGTCACTGTCTACTAAAGCTGAGTCTAGTAGAATTAAAAACATTACAAAATGGAAGAACTGCGACTTGTCTGCCCTTTTGCTACTTTGAAAAGCAGAATAAAAAATTAACTGTGAATGGCCTACTAAAACATATACATGCTCCTGATAAATCATTGCTCAAACACAGGTAAAAACGGTAAGATCTCAATAAAACTAAACAGAAATAGTGAAAACTTACGTTAGGGAGCTACAATCACAAAGAATGCTAAAATCAAAAGTGAGACTCAACCACACAAATTGGAGCTTTTTCCATCTCTCAAACCGTTGGATTATATTGTTACTGTAATCTGTGATGACATAGTGCTGCTTAGAGTGTCATTCGAGTTAATTTAACATGATGTTCAGACTTTTGACGTACTTGTGTGACAATGCAGGTTAATGTGAATCATTGGCTTCTACTACAACGTATGTCTACTATACATGTAATTGGTTTGTATATTACATACACATATAATTACTAACCTAACAGTTGAGCCTTCCTCCACCTCCATGTTTCCAGGCAGAGGCTGTAAAAACTGTGGAGCACTTGACTCGACTGTAGCTAGTGTCTGCTCTGTTTGTTCCCCGCTTACAGTAAACTCCTGCTGCTTGCGGGTCACTGTTGTCGTTGAGCTCTCAACTACAGCCCCTGGTGCTGAAGGAGAAAAATACAGGAAATAGTTAGGCTGCAACAGAAATGTTATATCAACAGTGTGTGTAAATAATACAAATAAATAAACAATGATCGCCAAAGGCTTTTCTCACATTTATTGTTACACTTA
>ERZ1740056.75-NODE-75-length-12967-cov-24.114932_pt1 | contig 12967 bp, 12 predicted proteins | sample MGYA00581746_ERZ1740056 | MGnify/ENA primary metagenome ERZ1740056 (study PRJEB43018, sample SAMN04849745) | marine metagenome | isolation source: floating plastic debris | place: Pacific Ocean | collected 2008-09-01 | study: EMG produced TPA metagenomics assembly...
AATCCTTTATTCAGCTGAATGTGAATGAAGATATATATACGGATACATATATGGTGGGAAAAGAGCACAATTGGTCCATTTCAATCAGGTTAATTTTGGCAATGTCAATTTTCATTCTTTTGTTTGTGGTGTACGATGCTTCCTTGAATTAATGACTGCACATGCGTTCAGAATTTGTAAAATAATAATTGACATCACAAACTAATCATTAAAGATCTGGGTAATCGTCCCCTCTCTGAACACTTAGTTCAATGAGAGGACAACAACAAAGATTTACTAAAATATTTTCCACTTTGTAAAGCATTACCTTCGATGTCAGACTCGTAATCTGTCGCCATATCATAGCTGTCACATTCATGGTCAATCTCTGGCTGTTCTACATCTACACTCTCGTCATGGTCAATCTCTGGCTGTTCTATATCTACACTCGCGTCTGTTGAAAAATTTGTTGTAGGTCGGGTTAATCAGAAATACGTCAATGGTGAGAGATGATGAAATCTTTGTGACTGATGCACATCGAAAAAGACTGAGTACAACACTGAACGCTCTGTGCATCAACAGAAGTAATGGAAGCTCAGAATCCCTGGCAGTTACTTAATGCTTAGCATATGAATGAATCATCTGCAATGTTTGGTATTTATGGTAAGTTTGATTGCTATGAATTTAAATGAGTGTTGGGGTAAAGCTCATCAACATTGAATTTATCAGGCTGGCGGGGCAGCAAAAACTTTTTCTGACATGTTTACTTAAGCCAATGACAGAGTTTGCTAAAAATTCAGTGTTATTGAATGGTGGCGCAAATTGGTAGATCGCCACAATGCCAGCTATAAGGGCAAATCAATTTTGGTACCAGTTTATGAGTTTTGCTCATCAGCTATTCTGGACCTTCTAAATCTACATTAGTTTATGCTTACCGCCAAATAACTCGGAGATCATTGGCAGATTGTATATGGCAAAGTGTTCTCTAATGTAGAGCCAGTCTCGCTCCATGAGCTTCATCTCCTGAGAAATGTTCGAGTTCCTAAAAAATAGACAACTATTCTAATAAATCTTGCATTGATAGCTGATATGAAGGAGTCAAAATTTGAATTTAATGACATATAAATCTGAATTAGACCATTGCGAGCCATTTTTGAACATAGATTTTCCATCCTGTTAGTTGCAACATGTGCTGAATCTGTAATTATGAATTGTAATTAGCTTGCAGGTTTTTAGATGTTTAGTGAGGCTGACAAAGATTGTAAATTACCCATGCAAAATATCATATTTAAACGCACTGTACTTTTATAAATATGAATTGGCATTATTGGGGCTTGAATGATAGATGTAATTAAACTTAATTTTCTTAGCCAATCCCCATCAAAAGCCCTGCAATTGAACCAAATAGTTTACGTAGCGGAGTCAGAACTTGTTGATGTTGTTGTATACATACATATACTTTTTCAGGAGTGGGGTATTCCTTTAATTTTGCCTAACTGCCAGCCGTCTGCATAAATACACAGTTGTGAACGAGTTCAGTGTCATGAATGGCCAAGTCTGAGGTAAATATATAAGGATGTTAGTCATTTTATAGGAATAACTCACCAGTAATGATTAACACTGCCGTTCCCGCTGTTGGCTCTATCCTCTTTACTATCGTAGAACATGATGCCGCCAGCATCTGTGACCTCATACCACTCATTCGGCCCTTCCCTGATGAAGCTGCTTATCCTCCTAATGGTCCATAATGTAGCCAGCTGAAAAAATACAGAGCAGTTTAGTAAAATGTCAAGGGCGTTTCCAATTTTGTAATCAGGTAGACTGCAGCATTACTTCTTTATTTTTTTGGAATTGTCTGCGATACAGATTGGCCCATTGACATTATCAGTGTATTGATTTAAATCGAACTACCAACTGAAAGAAAAATCAATTTTAGGCATTGGATGTACATTTAGTCTCTCCTAGCGTCATATGGTAACGCTAAGGAGCATTCAATTGCTAGATCTGGCTCCTAAGCGTTTACTGAACTCAAAGGCTATACTATCTGAACTTTCAGAATTGTTGATATTTCCTGCATTTCATTTGTTTACAACCTTTAAGTGGATTTCTATCCCAAACTTCAATTTTCTAGAACCTGCATCTAGGTTCTTCATTAAATGAATCCTCTACTAAGTGTTGGATACAGCATAGGCCTACCTTGTTTTTCTTGATGAAGCTGTTGGATAATATTGTCCTTCTACCTTGCAGTCTTATCCTGTTCGCCGCTAGTGATACAAGGCTCTGCTGAGTTTTGTCTGCGATGAGTTTGGTTTCAGGGGTCTCATCCTCCAACTCCTGCATGATGAGGCTTTGCTGGCCAACAAAGACGCTTAACAGTGCGTTATCTATCTTACGACTGGATTTTCGGAACCATGCTCTGAAATGCACCGGAGAACAATGTAAAGTACTTTTCAAAATAGTATCAATATATTGTATTGGAGCTTGAGTGGGTGATTTGATTGAACCAAGTTGTTTATAGATCTGGGCTGCGCTTGTGTCTCAATATATCGCATTGTTTGTTGAGGTTTGCAATTCAGAATTGTAATTTGTTTTCCTAAAACAGCATCAATCAACAATAATTGTTAACTAAAATTATCCATAATCTGATTGTTCAATATTTTTGGTTTTGGCTTTCGACTCGACATCATTGGGGAAAATTAATTCTTGCTTATAGCTGGTCAGCTCCAGTTAACTCAATGATTGAATATATTTCAGGTGGTGCTTACCGTATATCGGTAAACATTCTCTCTTCAGCCTCGGCAGCAACAGATACTAAGGAGATAACTCGGTACATGACAGGCATGTGAGAAACAACTGCGTGGTAAGGTGCGTTAAACACTCTTCTTCTTTTCTTTTTGTCAATATTTTCAAACAACCCAGTATATCCTGCTGCAAACCTCAGGGCTGCCAGGGAGAAACGGAGTGCATCTCTCTGGCACCTGTCCTTCTCCTCCTGATACGCCAGCTCCTGGATGTCGACTAAGGCGATAACTGTACTATATACTGAGTGGCATTGACTAAAAGAAAATTTTGTAATCACTCTAACGAAACAGATGCGCATACAAATAACATAAAATTGATCCAAATAAAATGACAGTTATAAATGGCGGGAGGGACACTATCCATTGCATGGTTTTAGATGGTAAGAGAAACTAAGATTTCCATGGAAGTCTGCTTCGTCAATTGAGCATTTTACCTTAAACCAACAAACTTTTTTTATGATGTTATGCACCTGTGGTACGGAAATATTGATTTTCTTTACATCCCAACAAATGAGTTAATTGGTTTTGGTCGATTGAGGATATCATCAATTGCATAATTCCTCTTGCTAAGACAAGTTAATGTACAGATCAAATTCATTCCCTCTTCCTCTGGGCAGTAGGTTTCATGACCCCTACATGTGTGGGCTGTGTATGCAGCTTTACCTGTCGATCTGGTATTTCTCCTCCTGAAGTTCAATGGCCAGCAAAATGAGGTAAAGACGAGCATCACAACCACGGGTAATTGTCTTTGAACCTGCAAACAAATTTGTTAAAGTCAATAGCCATATACATGCAGTGTGTGGTCTCAGGGCTTAGATAGCATCGCCATTCGAAAATCCAATTTTGTACACATCTTGGGCATTCCACAGAAGTTACTATCTTTTATCCAATAGTGCCTGTTGCAGATATGATTTATATGTGTGCAACATATTCGTTATCGTTTTCAATCGGGATTGCGTATAATACATATACCTTTTATACAGGATATACATCTGGAGATTTTAGGGCATATAACTAATTTTAAATTTTTATCAAGGGAAATTGATTTTCAGTTTGTCCTGTCGCATATAAAGCCACTTATTTACCATGTACTTGCGTAGTAGTAAACCATTGTACTAGTTGAGTTTCTGTGTGTAGTGCTTTGTCTTTGTGACTGTATCATGGAAGTAAAGTGGAAAAACGAAATGAGTGAACTTCGCTCTTGCAAAATAGCATTAACACTGTAACAAGTAGCTGGTTTCCCCGACAGATCTCGTCACTGTATAACAAAGCACACACACACTCAATTCTTATTGTTATCATCACTGCAATACCTGTTGATTTGCTGTTCAACATTATCATACATTACCTGTGAGATCACTACAAAAAGCAGAGAGGCTTTTCTTTAGTCTAGGAGATTTTATCATTGCAGGCATCTCATCCAGTATGATACTGATGACATTTTTAATGTCATGCAGCGGTTCACAAGGACTGATCTCCAGCTGTGAGCATTGAATCTCGGATAACGTGTTGCCACGAGTCAGTAGCGCTGGTAGTCTTATCATGCCTGCAGAAAGTCATAAAGAGAGACCGGGATTAAGCCTACAGTTAGAAAGAAGGTTGGTTCTAGCACAAACAAAATCAGTCATCAGATCTGTAGGTCAGCTCCCTTGTCTATCTTTCTGAGATGATTAAATAAAAACTCCTCATGCCGTGCCTAGAATTATAACAATAAACTATGGGATACCTGTACGCGTCATACAGATTACTCAAAATAAACCAAATGACCACCCTACCTCCTCAAAATTTAGTAATTACTGTATTTTATCATGTAAGACAAAATATAATGCCCCCCCATGCTCAACGGTAGTCATTTTGAATGTTTCAGTTTGCTTTTCTTAGGCTGTAACTTTGTAATTATTGTTCCCTGGCTGTTATAATAACACAGAAATGAGACCGAGACCATGGAATGAGACTGGAATCATACTCAAATTGCATACCCCTATGCTTCTAAGACCCTGGGTGAACTAGCCCTTTCCACAAGGGTCACTACAGCTTATCTCAAGGTTTAGTGATTTTGAGAGAAATTTGTAAACAACCCTTGGACACTTGCCCCCCCCATACCCACTATGGTTACAATCCTGGTATCATTTTTTTTAGTATCAGAAGGGTTTAGTGTACGACCACGCTGCCAATCTGGAGATAAACCTGCCTTCGGAGATTTTTCCTCCATAATCGACCAATTTAAAGATAGGTACTGTCATATTATGGACTGTTTCCTCATTATGTTTTATATGGTCAGTTACCTGACATGTCTTTCTTCAGCAGATGTACTACTCTGTCTTTTGTCGGTTCTTCACCAACCTTGTCTCCTAAACCCCTGGCTTCGAGTTCTTGTATCATACTGTCCTTCTACAAAATGAAAGTCAGTCAGAGATAAGCAATCTTTCATTCATGCTCACATCCACATCAAAAACAGCATCGCTGCACATCACCTCTGTTTTGGGACTTAGTGAGAGCCTGTGGGTAAAGTAACTTAACTGGTTCAACTTCTTTGCTATGGTCGGGCAAAAACTAAGGGTGAATACCCAAATGCAGTCTTTCTAATATTCGCAACGCATGTTAGCAACATTTTTTATTACCCCTATCGTTATGCAAGTTTGCAGACTCAATATGTACAGCTGGTTGTGAATAACTGCAGCCAGTTTAAACTGCATTAAAATGAATGAATTTCAACACGAAATTCAGGGAAGAAACTATTTCCAAATCCTCATATTTGTATTGTGTTAACTATAACCATGCCCACTTACTGTCATTGATTTATCATAGGTGTATTGGAAGTCTGCTGGTCTGCCTCCTGTCATGAACTTGGCAATCCGGTCCAGAAGGGATAAGAACTCTGGAGTGTCAAAGACCTTTGCGGTCTTTGCGAAGTAGATGTGCAGCTGCCCACACCAGCAAGGGCAGCTTCCGCTGGCTCCGGTCTGCCCAGCCTCAAAACAGCGTGACGGTATGTCTCCTGTCAAATTGAAGTTTGATGTGAAATAAATTAATGGATAATGATTAATGATAATGTTTGCCTGCAAGAATTGTGACAAAAAGCCCAGTCATGGATTTAAAAAGGTGCTGATAGTCTACAGTTATTCACTTGTTCAATCTATTATGCAGATGAACCTTGACCATTTACCGGAGAATATCCTTGGTGTTGCTGTGTATGTTCTCTCTCTTTCATCTTCTGATCTTTTGTAAACTAGCAGGGAGCTGAGGGTTTTCAATTCGTCTATCCTCTCTTGCACATATCTAAGCTGGTCTTCTGTTGAGGAGCTGGATCTGGCAATCATATGCAGGTATGGACGCTCAACTATGCTTTGAACATGAGACCTGAAACAATTAGATGTAGGGATCAGTTCAGTTTTGATCCGATACATTTGAATGCTACAAAGGGTACTACCAGATTACTGTAAAAAGTTTGAGTTGTACCCTGTATGTCTGTAGGGTAGACTGTTCTGCAAATTGGTGGGCAATGAAAAGTACTATCCACTAACATTGTTGCACTAGAGGAGTTACTTTTAGCAAGAATTATATATTGCTACTCGAAACATTTTAATTCATTTCTCCAAATTCAAAAATCAGCTACTCCAATTAATTAATGTGTGAAAAACGCTAAAATTTCTTCCCGCTAATGCTTTCCTACTCTATGATAAGAGTCTTCAATATTTCTATCAGTTGTGCGACTGCTGACCAGTCTTTTTCACTGGGTGCAAAATTGAATGTGCTGCCACATCCAAAATAGATGAATGTACATAATGCTCAGTAACCCAATTATGACTAATAATGACTTATTACCTGTGACCAAAAATGTACACAGACAAAAATAGGCACAACTGATAAAATGTGTCACATATGCCATCTTTTGCTTTGCAGACCTAGCCCTTGCGATTGTCTAATAACAAGCATGCAACCATTGGCGAATCTGGTGACAACCTCTGGGCAAATCTCTGAATAAGCTACGGGTAAGGTCTCTGTGAAAAACATTATATTCCATAGATATTGAAGTTTCAATGTCTATGTTACATTCACATTTCAGAGTTGGGATACCATCTCAAGGTTCAATCTATGAGGCGATTAGTCTATCTGTATTACTTCCCAAAACACCAACTGTTGTCATTGGTTCCAGTTATCGTAGCTATTTCTACATTGATATGTCTCTAACAAGTGTGGTTGGTCAGCGTCATCGTCATTATTTGGAAGGTATCCAAAGGATGCATGGGGTCAACTTTTTATTATTACCATTACTTGGTCAATATTGGATGCAATATAATCAAAAGAGAGTATTGTTTAGACAATATGGCACACAAATTCTACAGGGGGAGAGTGATTACTTACATTCCACATTCCTCTGGTGATAAATATACCGATGTGTTGTAGATAAAGGAGACAGATATGAGCAGAGTGGAGTGGTTGTCTACAGTAGCATGGTCATGCCAGAACTTCATGGCCATCGAGGTCTCCGATGTCTCTACTTTCAGACGGAGGCTCTCCAGATCTTCATCCTCATAGAAATCAACTGTAAGAGAACATTATCTGGTAATGATAATCAACATTATGATATAACATAGAAAAGAAAAGTATAATAGCACAACAAAAATTTGTTTTCACCTCTTTTTATGGTTACCCTCTATGTCGGCTAACATTGGTTGTTTTCCTGTGTATCCTACCATTTAGAAATTCTATAATAGGTAAAATAGTTTCTAGGGTTTAGCTGACCTCTCTTCCATATGGACGTTGTGAAACTAAACTGTGGCTACTATTTACTCTTCCAGTTTAACTTGTTTGTGATATCATGTGAATTGTGATTTCTAACAAACATTATTTAGTGTCCCAAACAAAATTGCAAAGCCTCTTTGACCTTAAAGGCACTACACCTGAAACTGAAATGATTATTCTAAAAAATTGTTATAAAAAATCTTCGTCCATATATAAAAATGTTGATAAACGTTGCAGTTGTAAAAAAACTTGTAGTGCGTATGTACGATGATGACTATTTGCTGTTTCAGTTGTAGTGCGCGAGGGCCTTTCACAATCCTTGATTTCCGTTTAAAATTAATTTCAGCTTGCTAAGTTCCTGCTAGTAAAATCTTTGCCTAATCGAACCGTCTGGGGGAAGTGGCAATATAAATAAATTCCACATACTAAAGGGTAGGGCAATTTAGCTTGGAAACAATTATGCATTCCAGACACTCCATATTGATGATCATCATGGATTGATTGTAAAGTTATTTCGTTTGTATTTTAGTGTGAAGTTCCTGAAAATTTGAAACTTGAAACTTCCAGCCCAACAAAAAGCTATGCGCAGGCAATGAGGTGTATATTTTCTTGGGATACTAATATAAATACAAATTGTCAAGATTTGATACATCAACATGGTTGAGAATTTTGATATTTTGTGCAATAGAAGACAACTCCCATCACATAGTAATTTTGTCGTCAAAACTCTTCTTCAAAGCAGGGAGTTTACACTCCCCGATGAAAGTGGATTAGAAACAATGTTTGTTGTCTTCCATTGCAAATTTATAAACAGATCAATAACTGTCAATAACTGGTAATATTCATTGGATGCAAAGACTTGATAGCATATACAAACATGTTTGGATGATAATGAGTGGTCATGGCTGTATATTTTCATGGTCAACATGAATAGTACGTCTGATAAGTCATCTTTCATCCCAAATGTGGTGTCCATGAAATAACGGTTGACGGTTTGGTTTACATTAAGTACTAACTTGATCTTTCTTTTAGAATAGAAAGGCAATCCTCTTTCTGTAGAATCATGCTGTCCGAGTTTCGAAGCAACTTCAGCTTCTCCATCTGCTGGATGTGCTGCTGGCGGATGGTGTCTAGGGGCATGACTCTTCCCCAGACTTCTTTGTGATGAACCCCTGTCTGGTCCACCACAGTGGTACTTACAGGGCAGATGGGCCTCCCTAAGCTAATTTCCCCAGAGCTAATTCTCTTGTTTCTCTCTTGTACTATATAAGTAAAAATGAAATCCAACATGTGTGTAATATATGAAGACCGACCCTAAAAATACCACATTATCATAGCTTCCAGGATATTTCGTGACTCTAACTGTAAAATGAAATATTTGCTCGCTGTATCACAGCATACCGGAATCATTGTCATTACAGTTGTGATGTGTATATTGAATTGATTGACTTGTATGGAATTTTAGGAGAACTGCTGTGATGCTTATACTCACTTAACTCATCTGGACTAGGAGACGTTCTCACTGGCACATCATCGACCCTCTCAAAAGTTGGCCTTCGCTGATGTCTGGTTGCAAAGCTGTACCCTAGCTCCTTGGCATACTGTTGCACAATCTGTAATTCGAAATTGAGGTGAGTTACAATAGCATCCATACAACAATAAAAATTCAAGTATTGTATAAGTATTCAGGATTCTTATTGTATAGAGATGTCAATACCGGTACTACATAGCAGAGCGGTATGAAGTGATCTGTGTTCGCATTCATTTACCCCTAGAGGTTGCCAAGTGTTTGTCAATCTAAGATTATTGAGGAGTTTCAAAGTCGTGGGTAGTAGAAGTAAACTCCAACTAACATAGATTTCAAATTCCATGATGTACAGAATTGATTTTAACGATCGCAGTCTGCTAGTATTTGTATTTGTGAGCACCAAATCTAAAAAAAGATGAGGTTTTGTGGCATCGCTTACCTGGCCGACATTTAGAGTCTTTGGCTGTGGGAGCTCAGAACGTTTCTTTACTCCAGCTTCTCGGGCCAGGGCTGCCCACTTGCCCTTCATGGAGGTGCCTAAGTCCATCTCTCCATTAGCTACAGTTGCTAGTCTCTCCCTCACTAAGGTCCTATTAAATTGATAATTCTCGAGCTTTCCTACATGTCCCTTGATGTTATGTTTCTTGTACTTGGCTGTTAGGCGTATTCGAAGTTCTTTGTAGCGTTTCATAGATGTTTTTGATGCGCAAATCGCAGTGGTTGATGTCGGTATCAGTTTTTCTCTTGTGTCTTTGAACGCGTTTCTTATAATTTGCTGTTTCTGTCTCTTTGGAATCGGTTTGTTTTTTCTACAGTGAGCTGTACATTTAGTTATGATGATGGTCTTGGTTGGTGGAGGTGGCTTGTTTGCTTGTATATATGGTTGATTATGTTTTAGTGCTGCATACTCATCAAGAAGTAAACATTCTTTGCAGTTGGTTGCTGCGTGCTTGATTCTCTCTCTTTGTTTCATATTGAACCACGCAGTGAGGCCAAACTTCTCAAGATATGTTTTCTTCCCTCTGTCGCAATGGACATACTGCTTTCTGTAACAGAGGTAGGTTGTTATAGTTGAAGTGGATAAAGTAATCAGAGTATGATACATATAATACCAAACAAATTCAAGATAAGTCAAACAAAATCTGGTCTGAAGGGGTCTGATTGTGTACAATACCTAGCTTAAAAATTCACTAGTTATTTAGTTTGCTCCTTCCCGCTTGGAATTTGTCAAGAAATTGAATAGCCTCCAACTGAGACCAGAAGACAAGAATGAAAATTGAGAATTGAACAGAAGAATGACAACCCTTCAAGTCTCCAATCTCCATTAGATGGTGTACTCATAAATCTGGTATAAAATAATGCACATAAGCCAGTATATTAAACAAGATACCTAATGCCATCGAAATGAGTGAAGTCATGAGTCGCCAAGTTAAGGTGCCCTCATGCGAAGATACATCTAGTGAACTCATTAGAAATGACATAGATGGTAAATTTCTTCAATGCAACTTAAATTATAGTTAGAACAAAAAGTGACGCAGGGCATACCTAGTTATGGCTGACAACACTGTCTGTTCAAAACAAGATATCTCTTTTGGTACCATTCATTTATTATTTTTTCATTTTAAGTTGCATGTCCGAGTATGACCAAGTAGTCTATTTACCTCCTTGCAATGACTGAAAACTTGACACAGGACTGTGTCTAGTATATAAACTCTTTGGGGGGGGGAGGCTTTGGGTGGAACATACAATCTCATATATGACATAGTTGTCTTACACTGTACTGTACTAGAAGCGTTTTCAAGATTGTCAATTGAGGTAATCAAATTTGAGAGTGTAACTCCATGTAAATATTGTATGGATTGAGAAGTTTCAGCCATAATAATTAGGGATTGGTGTTGGTAAATTTGAAAGGAATAGTCTTGATATTTCATCTAGATTGCTCAGCCGATGGGACATGATGGTTTTCTCATTGCTTCTCTCAATATTGATGCTGGTAGACTTGGATATGTTATTAGGATGGAATCCGCATCTATGTATTGCGAGCAACTCAAACAGTTTTATCAATTTCGGTCCCTTGGAGCAAAAATGACCAAACAACCACACTGCCGATAAATAAACCTTGTGTAACATTTCATAAAGCTGCGTTATACCAAATGTCAAATATTTTGGTTTCTGTGCCACTGCCTCAGTTTTTTTTGTCAGCCGTCATTGATTCTTCGCAATAGGCAACACTTTAAAAGGTTGACGTGAAGAGTTTAGTGTAATTATGCAATGAATGATGGGACCTGAAACAGTTATCCGCAAAAATTTCAGGGGAAAAAACCTGAGTTGACAAGGTGAACATTCAAGTTGAAATTAGAGAACGCAACACCGCATAACCCCACATGGTTAATGTTCCGATCCTTCTGATTTGATGCCTAGCTTTTGGAGTTGTCAGATTTCTGCTCAGAAGTTAGCATAAAAATAGGCTATAACGCTAGGGCAGGGTCTCATCTTTATTTTGGAGGGTCGTGTAATTTCAGGCAAAACAGGTTGTTCAGGTTGTGGCCAGGGCTGTATCCTTACATTTCTCTCTACCCTTGCCAAACTCAACAGCTTACTGGTGTAAAAGTATCCTGAGCTGTACGGTAGCGCCTTTACTGTTTCGAGCCATGCCTGCCATCATTTAAAAAATGATTGGCGAATAGCCATTCTACCAAATCTAGAGAATTATTCTGTAGGTCATTATAACTTTTTGCCGATTTAACATTACTATGTTCAGATATATTGCTTCTGCTGTGAAAAGCACGACTCATATAGTCATTGGTAACAAAATGGTGTAAGGCAGTAAAATCTGTTTAAAGAATAATAATTGAGAGAACTTGTGGTGTAGTTAATAAAATATATAGTCATGTAGTGTACCTCACAGCGGTCATCAAACTTGTTTAGTACCAATGTACTGCTAATTACAACTGGCATGGGTAGCCGGGTGACGCCGCACACCCATGTTGGGATGGATAAAAACACCTACATGTAGATATACATATTGTATATGGGTGGATACAAAATGTATAATTTGAATAGTAGTGGGCTTGAATGTTTCATTGATTTTTTGTGGGCCAAAATCTTATCTGGCCATGGCCGAGGGCGGAAAGGGGAAGGATACAGCTCTGGTTGCAGCTCAATCAACAGTTCTGTTAACATATGAATATGCCTGTGGTTACATTTTGGTTTGTTGGAGTCCAACAAGCATCAGGTTGACCACTGGAGACTTGGCCTACAGAGTGCAAAGGAACCCTGGAAAGATTGTTATATCTTATACACCTTGTATAAAAGTTGCTGTGCGGCTAACTATTTTGTATAAACTTCTCACCACAGGCTGCTACATATAATGTGTACTCACCTGTCCTTTAAGCGGTTGTGATATGCACGTTTGAAGTTAACAAACACCTTCTCCTCGACTCGCATATGTGGAATCTCTGCTGTCAGGTCATTGTTGTAGTAATGCAGGTTGTTCATGTTCAAATAGTTCTTGTCTGAAAAGAGTATTACCTGTGTGAACCCACACAGGTAAAATGCTGGCTTCTTTCCTCTTGGCATGGTTTCTCATAGGAGCTATGAAGACAAAGGCTGGTCACTTCTCAATTCCACCTTTATATAGGTCTCAAAATTCCCGCTTTATTCTTTGCTTTTCATTGGTTAGTGAATTGTCTGGTCTGTTCAGTGTTATATTTTCCACATGGTACCATGAAACAAATTTATGGGCGGAGATATGAAAATTTAGTTTTCTCATGTTGATTCTCAAGACAAGTGCTGACAATTACCCTCCCCCAGCTCTATAGCACATGCATGTAGTCAGCTGGATATTTATTTAAATTGATATATATATATATATATATATTCTCAAAAGCATCTACTTAGCCTGAAACTACTG
>ERZ1740056.76-NODE-76-length-12951-cov-6.263182_pt1 | contig 12951 bp, 9 predicted proteins | sample MGYA00581746_ERZ1740056 | MGnify/ENA primary metagenome ERZ1740056 (study PRJEB43018, sample SAMN04849745) | marine metagenome | isolation source: floating plastic debris | place: Pacific Ocean | collected 2008-09-01 | study: EMG produced TPA metagenomics assembly of...
ACATTTCCTTCTCCAAGAACGAAATCCAGTGGCCGATCCTTATACCTAAAATTTTTAATGGCAGAAAACCATTTTAAGCGTTACTACATTGTTGCCATGAGTTGTCTTCTGTTGTTTACTTAGAATTAGAAGAACCGTATTGTTGACAGCAGTTTTGTTCAATCTCAAATGAAAGAAATGCTGTGTAGTTTCTTTCATTCAAAGAAACAAAGTTATGTCCTCAGTCTAAACATCATGACCCACCAATTAAACAGCATATAGCGCACAGTTACGATAGATATCAGTTCTATTGACTAGGCTTATTTGAGGTTCAGGAACATGATATAACGAGAAATTCCACAAAAGGTGATGAACTTGGTCATTGCTTCCATGACCCCATAGGGAAAAACGTAATGTATGATCACCGCTAAACGTAGACCTTACGTTTCATAGAAGATTGCAGACAAGTTCCTGTCTATAGTTCCGTTATAGTGTATACTGATCTTATCTCCGACAGAGGTTTTCCTCATGTTACGATCACAGTCTCTCGGTTTATAGATGGTCTCTATCTTAAAAGGACTTATCCATGCATCGTCGAGTGACACCTCAAAATATAGGGTCGAGTTTGGCGGAATTTTTCCTACAAAGAAAAAGTGCACTAAATTTGAGAGCAAGCAAATACTGTTTGTTTAGTGTATGTTGTGTCTATGTAAGAATTGATATTGAATATCAAAGATGATTACCATGCTCTGGAGTTTGAGGGCTCCAACGCATAAGGGGTGTAATTGACACTTGGGGGAGGGCTGATCGCACCAGCGCCACTAAGGACCTGCACACGACCATTGGAATGCTCAAACTTAAAACGGTAGGAAATGAAAACACCATTTTCACGCCGTAAACATCACTACTGAACTTCTGAAAGAATATAATCAATTTACATTTATTTCTAAAGTGTAGGGGTAGTTAGGTATAAATCTTGATGCCCCTGCATTTTATTTTGAAAGGTGTGGTTTTATAACATACCAACTTGCCGACCGCCATATCCGAGTTGTGGAGGAATGGTTATGTCTCTCCTTTCCCACTTACACATTCCCTTCATCCCAACATCTATACCGTTGATTACCTTTCCGGTGTCGAGGAAAAAGTTAAATGTCCCATTTCTCTCATAGCTAGAAACAAAACCGGGTGTCTTTACTTTACAGCAACAAAACTTTTAGAATTTAAAACTGGTAGCCGGTAATGTAGTGGGAGGTTTTCCCAGAGCTATCTTGATTATTGCCTTCCATAACAAACCAAAATACCGGTCTTCAATTTTGCTATGTAAAAATTTCGATGTGCACCCACATACAGCTACATTGTATATCTTCAATTGTAACTACACAATACATGATGATCCGTCAAAAATTTTACCTGGAGTCAAATCTGGTCCCGTTGGCTAGTCGACCAACATAATGCTGATGAACAAAGTCTCCGGCTCTGACTGGAGTGGAGCGACCGTTGTTACACGAACGGGGTACCCAATCTCTACGGATATTAAATCCAGTCCAGTCCGGGTATTTGATGATATCCATAGGATGAATAGAATTCAGATGCCATAAATCCGAGAAAAGCCCAGAAGTCAGTGTGACTGTGGTGGCAGCTAAGGTGGCTAGTATGAGCTTGGTTTTCTAAAATGGAAAACCAACGTCTGAGTAAATGATAACAAAAAGCGAGGTCTGAAGATTTTTGTTTGCTTCCCCATTTACGATTAGAAAAAACTAAAATAAAGTAAATCAAGATACCTGCATAGCATTATAATAATCAATACACAATTGAACAATTAAAAACAAAAAACCTCGTTTAAGCTCTTATGAGAACAAGCATATAATATTTATGGTTATATTATATGATATCTTACCATTCTCGGATCTTATCGGCTGGCGAATCCTTCCAAATCACAACTCCAATCTTCCAGTTATTGCTAGCCCACCAACACTTCTCAGATAAAAGTGTTGCTGTTTCAGCGATGGGTCTGCTTCAAAGGTTGGTTGGTAGGGGATTACGACCTGTGTGTAATATTGTGCAATATACCCAATTTTTTCATCAATTTTTTCTATGAGTATGCAATACTTTTGTTGAGGAGGGTCGCTGATCAAGGGTTTCATGACATGTTTAGGTACCGGTAGCTGGGAATAACTGAAAATTACCCACTAATTCTTTGTATTCTGTTCGGTGAAATTGACTTCTGTATACACGAGAAGTAGGTGGGCGAGACATTTCTAGATTTTTCTTTTATAACCACCTATTTGAAGTGTGAAGTATCACATGCATATTATTATCCCTTCAGTTTAATCCGTAGCAACCAAGCACCATTACGATCACATAAGATGAAAAAATACTGGTCCGAGTATCACAAGATTATAAAACGAAAAAGAAACACATAGCTAGAAAAAAAATCAGTATCTAGTTTCACAAATCATTTTTAGGTTATTTTTTTACAAAGAAAAATGAAGGTTATACTATAATCATCATAAAAATTCAACAAACCATACTGATTTTTCTATTGTTGAAGAGGTTCTGTCGCAAACAGCATATGAATCAAGCATTATCAACAGTTATTAGTGGTCAGGAATTCCCAGACAGATCAGATAAGCTTCTTTATCCAGGCCACTTAAAACTTACAGGCTATCATGGATACAGAATCAAGTTTTGAGTTGTTCTCCCAGTGCCATAATGATAGGGTTTAAAAGAGTTATAACAGACCAAATTGCAGAAAATTTAGGTTTACAGTACGAACATAATCCATATCTGATTTGAAAAGCCTCATAGTTAAATAGATCTGGCATTGCACAAGCACAAAGAGGCAAAGAAATTTTTGGCCTACTCTAAACTTATAAGCTTTTAATTAAAAAAAGAGAGCCAACACACCAAGAGACTAATCAGTATGTAAAATATTATAATTTTGGTCTGCCCCTTTCTCCATATGCATGCTCAACACAAGCTAGTAAGTGATAAATTTCACTGGCCTTAGTAATTCAGGCATACATAGCTGACTCTGACCTCGCTAGGAAAACCTGGACCGACAAACAAGAAATATGTCAGGGAATTTCAGCTTCAACATTTTGGTAGATATATCTAAGCAAGGCTACCGACAAGTATTTCAGCGAGTGGGTTAGCAGCTACTGCTGGGGCGAATGTGACAGGTGCACTTGTTGTGGTAGTTGTTGTTGTAGTAGTTGTCCTGTCATGGAGCTCCCCAAAGTCATTGTCCACCAACTCAACGTCTAGTGTCAGCCGCTTACCGATAGTAAATCTCGCTGTAAAGTAAATAATATCAATATGTTCAACTTCTAATCCAACCAACAATAAAAAAAATCCATAGAGCTCGAAAAAGATATACATGTAATAGCATAGCAATTAATGTTTGTTGCATATAATAAAGGTTGGCTGTCATATCAATAGCCTCGTAATCACATTTTTTTTTCATTTATGATACATGTACTAAAACTAACATAATTGCCAACATCATTACAATTCTGTGCGGTGAGCTGCAGAATGATAAAATATTTATGACTAACATGTTAACAACGTTCCCAAAATGCAATTTTTCGCTGGAATTTCCAGAAATAATCGGACAAACCTTATACACGTATGCTATCATTGACTGAGTGTGTCTGGGAATTCAGAAATAATGCATTGTGGGATATTCATTAACATGCCCTATTATATAAAACATGTGGATCATACAAGCTGTAACATGCACTACTCACCAGTGTGAAACTGGGCAGTGACAAACTCAGGAGGCATGAAGAATCGTCTTCTTTCACCGATACACATGCCTTTCACGCCAAAATTGAAAGCTCTCATAACATTTGGGGATCCAACTTGGAAGGTGTACGGGTTACCCCTGCAGAAAATAAGCAATAGTATGTATATAGCAATAATATTATGCATTGTGCACACTGGATCAGGTTATCCATTTATCAGGTACCGATAGATTAGATGAGTACCAGTATTGTGTACAATGTGAATGATCATAGTGGTCAAAAAGGGCATGGTTTAGGACCATATGACCCTTTTCATGCCTTTAACATTTTATTTCTTAGTGCACCAGTAATATGTCTCGTGTAATTTACTTTAGCCTTGATTGGTTCTTTCTTGGTCAGCGAGAGACAAAGAGGAGATAAATCTAAACATAAGACTTGGAGCTGGGATAGAGACATATTGGGAGATTACCTTCGGTTCCATTGTCTGAAGTTATTCTCGACAGACTCTCCTGAGTAGTCTATGCTCACTAGATCACCCTCTTGTACAGTCTCATTGTTAGGACAGCCTGGGGCAGTTGTCTGGATGTAGTACATTTTACCATCATGTATATCTACGAGTTCAACTTCATATCTCAGGGTTGTACGAGGGGGGATAAGTGGAGCTACCAACACAAAATAGTCGAAGGTTGTCATAAAGATATAGTTGCCTGATGTTAGCCAACAAAAATTATAGCTAGCAAAAGAGAGTACCGGTAGCTAAAATTTATGAAGCGAAACGTTCAATTATACTGTCTATACTGTGGGTACTATATGGCATACAACATTGTGTAAGAGCGCCACACCTTTTTTAAAGATAGTACAGTGTTTGTACTTCGCTTATAAAACTAATAGCTTTTGGTCAACTTAGGTTGTCAATTATGAAAGCGAAAAACATTTATTCCCAACCGGCTGTTGGTACCAGGCTGTCCTGTCAGAAGGTGTTGCATTGGCGAGCATCTGTCTATTTGATGCTAGCTCACTGAACCAGGATATTGTCATATCCAATTGAATATGTCAAAAAAGCATTGACAGGACACTATATTCTGGACATCATTATAAATTTTTGAATTATGGTAATTACCTCCTTTCATTATATGAGTATTGATAATGAAGGAATGATTTCACTGAAGGATATGAAATAGTTCCATGGAAGGATCGATGAATTGGAATAACTGTGTTTCCGTATATAAGGTGTATGCCAGGTAACTGGGCGCAACCCAACTCAATACATTTATGGCTAGTAACTCGTGATTGATTCAAAGGAAGCTTCTTACACAGGTTGTCCTTAATTTGCACATAGTACTAATGTGTAAATAATCACTGCGAAGGGGGGGCAACACCGTTGACCTACCGTGACTGCGCATATTGTCTTATACAAAATTGTATAATATCCTTAACTTGTAACAAGTTTTTTAAAAGAACTGATTTTATGGATGTATGCTCACCTTTACCCCACTCGTAAGCGAGCTTGGACGGAGCTATGATTGTTCTTTTCTCTCCGACACACATGTCTAGCAGACCCATGTGGAAAGCCTTGATTACTCTTCCTTCACCTATGACAAACTTCAAAGGATCTTCTCTGGGCCTATTTAACAGGAAAGAAGAAAAGAAGATTAGTATGAGAATTCTTGTGATAAGCGGATACAATGGAGATTAGATTTTGAGTGTAGGGCATCACTTTCTAGATAAAAAATCTAGTGATGTATTCCTATGAAGGCCAGTAAAGGACACAGCAAGCTTAATTGCATTATGGAATGGACTCATCAGGTTGATTGATGTGGGCCATTTACTCTTGAAGGGCTTTTTCAGGATTAGCATTTTCTGCTTTCACAGCCTGTCACAGGTAAGAATTTGGATTATGAAGCATCGGCAACCTCCAATATTGACAGCACAATTCAAATTCAAATCAAAAATATCGCATCAGAAAATTGGAAATATTGAACCTGCAACTTCAAGAAATCCAATTCCACACTCATGAACTTACCATGCCACAGAAAAAATTTCCCTCGCGCTAACCTACCAGCTGTTGAATTAGTATTTTTGAAATGCATTTATGTACTGTACTTTGTTACTCATATTCAAGTGGGAACACTTCCAAACAGACATAGCACTAAGCATGGTAGGAGAGTGCAACCATAGCTTTCGACTGAACAAGCTATTTTGCTAGTTGTTGTTAAATCAAACCCCGAAAGTTGATCTTGGACTTGTTGCCACCCTTTCTGCACTTCATTTAGCAATATAAATATTTATTTCTGCACTTCATTAGACAATAAAAATAGATTGACGAATTCAATCTACCTAACATTACTACTCACAGACTTTCGACGATGTATGTGTCATTCCTGTCAATAGTTCCATTGAAGGCAATGCTGATAGTGTCACCAATGTACGTTTTTCTCATTTGCCTATCACATCCTTCTGGTTTGAAAGTTGTCTCAAACTTGAACGGGCTGATCCAAGTGTCGTCCAACACAACTTCAAACTCCAAGACAGAATTAGGAGGGATGGAGCCTAGATTGATAAATAATAATAATATTGTAAAAGAAAGCATTATTGATTCGCAACAACATTATCTTGTTTGAGATTACGTTGTCATAAAGGTTGCATTTAGCAAGATCTGCACTCTTCATTCAGTCCTGAGCAGAGATTTTCATCTTCTCGAATCTCAGTCGTCATTCCTTGGAATAGTACTTTTCAACTCTCTCATAAAGCGTAGAAAACTCCCAATATCCTAGCCAACTTTGCAAATGTAGTCAAACTAATACACAAACAGATTCTTACTATAATTATTTTTACGACATGTGTTGTCAATGTCAGGCTTTTGTCTACGCGAGTAAACTGTGTTGAAAGAGGCGCTAGTGGCACCACCGATGTCTTGTTCAACACCGTTCAATAAAGCTAATACGTTGAAACAAGAACTGTGGGTTTGGCATGAAATTTAGTAAGGGCGTGTCATTTCAATCACAAATCGTCTTCCCTGCACAAAAGTGGCTATAGATCATATCAACACTTCCGGGACTCGTGTCTTATGACTGCATCCTAAAAGTAGACATATTAAGGTATAGGATTGAGAAGGTCTCATGTTGAGATGGAGCAACTTAAAAAAATCTCTCATGATACCAGACTAAATGCTGAACATCCTGACTGCATATAAGGGCTATATTCCTAGTTTCATAAGCGAATAGCAACAATACAAGACAAAAAATCTCCTCTTTCTGCTTCATGAAAGATTTATAGCCTAATTGCAAAGAGGAAATCCAGATCATTAAAATAGCAGCCACAAACATCAATCATATTTACTGCCAGGTTTAATCTAGAAAACCAGAAATTTTAAAATCCAGTGCTGAATCATCATCGACATTATCGTTAATTGGAAAATTGTTATTGGCCATGTTTTTCTATTTCTGTAAAGCTCAAAATAGCCTATCCTCTTGCATACTCAATAGCACAGTCTTTGATATTGCCATAAATGAGATTGGTGCTTATTTTCATATTTTATTAGTGTTTACGGCGCAACTTTACTACACAGGACGACTGTACCGGAAGAAAAATCTTTATAGGCTTCTTCAGTCAAACATACCTATGAGTGAAAACTACCGGTACCGAAAAATAATCTTTTCACGGGCCAGTCTATCAAATTTATCTATGGACACGGAACTACACTATATAGCCATCAGCTTGCTCAAAAATGCAGTAACATACTGGTACTACATAAATTATTCCTTCTCGTATAATTTAGAGACTGATGTGGAATTCCCTTACCAACTTGTCTGTTGCCATAGCCCATGGAAGGTGGTATAGTGATGTCTCTTCTCTCCCATTTACACATGCCCTTCATACCGACATCAATACCGGTAATTACTTTTCCCATTCCCATGAAGAAATTGAAGGTTCCATTTCGATCGTAACTGAATGCAAAAAAATATTAAATACACATTTTGCCTATCTGTTCAATTTAGCAAACAGAACAAGTAAAGTAGAGCAATCAAACAAGAACAGACAACAACTTGCTCATTGGTCTTCACTGCGGTAATGTTACCAAGGAGAAATATTCTATCTTTTTCCTTGGTTTCTGATTTCTCCGTGATGTAACATAAGACAGGAAGAATTTTGATAGTATACAGACCAACCAATAATAGCCAACGGCTCTCTCACCTAGCGTCAAACTTGGTTCCATTCACCAGTCGCCCGATGTAGTGTTGATGAATGAAGTCTCCATCTCTTACTGGTGTGGATCTACCGTCATAACATGCTCGTGGCACCCAGTCCCTTCTTATCCTAAAACCTGGTCTGTATTTGAGAATATCCAATGGATGAATATAATCCAGATGTCGCAGGTCTTGAAAGAGAGCAAATGTCAATGTCGTGGCAATGGCCGCCGTCACAGCGAGTTGAAGCCAAAGTGCAGTCATTCTTTTGGTTCTGCAATAATTCAAGTATATTGGAATATAAGGTGGTTTGTTCACTCAACTTCACTATGTTTCTTGAAAGACAGGTCTATTTATAAAAAGCTATAGTTGCCAAATAAATCAGCATATCAACATTTTGGACAACTGTCTTGTAATTGACAGTTATTGATGTACACAGTTCATTAGGGGTTAAACAATGGTTAAGTGTGATTATGCAACTGAGAGATTAATTTGCCTTTCTCACCTCAGGTTTGGCAGAGATAAAAGGATCCAATGAAAATCCCAACTATGAGATTATGTCGGCTAATCCTTGCTCAGTCTCCTGACTTTCCTAGCTCTCCCAGTTAAAACCTGGTGTGAAAAATTTACCAAAGCAGTGAGATGAGAAGCGATCGTGACAATAAGTGATGTGGGAAGTATTTATGATTACGATATTAGTCATCATCAAGCTGGGATAATCCTCATAATGCTATACTAAATAGATATAATTAAGAAAAAAGAACAGTTCATTAATGATGATTGGATTTTTTTCTAGAAAGGGGTTCCATAATCCATGAGCAGCTGAAAACCTTTACATATAGCACAACTGTCAGTTGACCGGTTGGGTCATCATAATTTATAACGCCCTAAACTGTATCAATTATTATTATTATTATAGTTTGTCCAAGGCTAGGTTACATGAATATCACTGCCCCACTGTGTTCCCTCCTTGTACAATGAACTATCATATCTCTGCATTGGTGTTTAGACAAATATTGAGCGTTGTCCGCTATTGAAATAGCATTATTCTTACATGTATTTGGGTGCAGGAGGCTATTTTCATGAGCACAATTAAATACATGTATCTTAAAAGCTGAAATGAAAGAAAGTTCTTGGCTGAGTGGAAAGTTTTGTTGGCCTTGAAAAGCACTGAAAAATACTGTCCATTGAAGTTTTCATAAATATTGAAAATAAATTAGTTCTAAAAAGATGAGTGGGAAACTTTGAAACAAAAATTGAGATTTTTATTGAGCATCGTTCGAAATTTTCTCATCCGTGTGGAATCCCAACTTTTCTCAATAATATTCTTACTGACAAATTCAAGATTTCACCTTTTACTATAGTCTATCAACCTTAAGCCTTGTGGGAACTACAAAATAACCATGGAGGAGATGGTGCCAAATTTGATAAATCACAATCTGAAATGTTAAGTCCGGCGTTATCAATTTGGTAAGCAAAAATGCATGTATCTTGCTGCCAATGCAATCCGATAAATTGAGGCAAATTTATTTCTATTCTTTTTTCCAGTACCATAAAAATTTCCACAATTTAAATACCTTTGGGGTTAGTGTCACTACATGCAGAATGAAAGAGGAATACTGATAGTTGTTTGATTCTACCTGCCCTTTGACTAAATCTTATCAAGTTGAGAGTAAAAATGACTGCTAGGGAGAAGATAGGTAAGCAGAGAGCAAATATCAAGCTAATAAAACTCCGTACCACTCACCAAGGGGATAACTATAGATGACCACCAGGATACCTCCAGATCAGCTCAACTGATTCATCATCAAATTTCGCCTCTGTTTATATCCCTGCCTTTATTACTTTCTAGAACTTTGTAACATGAGATTAGTAGCCTTTATTACTTGTTGTGGTTTGTGGTCATGGTTACAATCTTTGCTAGAACTTTCAGACCTCCATCAGAGCGTTAACAACTCATTCCTATCCACTGCGCGGCCAATAATTTATCATCTTTGCTGCGGCCATACAAAAAAGCAATCAAAACATATTACTGGTAACAGCACATACCAAGCCCTGATTTAATTAGCCTGGTCAGAGATACCAGGCACTATATTGTAGCCTATATCAATTGAAATAGTTTAATTCCACATTTGGGGGACAAAGATGGATTTAACAACTATTGGAAAAAAGAATACTGTACCTTACTATTACAGCAGTTAACCAAAGTTTCTGGATCTCCTTCTTGTGTTTGCAACCTCGATCTGTCACCATTGGTTTTGGAGGATCCTTCCCACATCATATCCTCACAACAATATCACCCTTCATATATACTTGGTACGCACCACTTCTTAGATATTCACATACAACAAATCTATGTACATGTATGTATACAAAATTTAATTTGAGTTCAATGGCTTCTCTCTTCTGAACAAGAAATTTATTGACGAAAGTTCTAACCAGATAACAATATCCTTCTAATCCATTTAGCCTACACCTATTTCACAATGCCCTTCAGCTTCCTCAACAAAAGCAGCGAGCAGGACCCGGAGACATCCATTAATACCATGGACATATACTGACATATTAATATATATAGTAATAATATTATTATAAGTTTTATACGTCTATGATTACTAACGTCATCATAATGATGTGATAGGGTAGAACTTGAAATAACCCGCCGTTGTGTTAATGCAGATAATAAAAACCTTGCACTTACTAAGAGGAGTTGCTAGCTCTTGACATTGGGGTGACAACCCATTATCGTAACTATACTTGCATTGATGAGATAAAATTATCAATAAATTTATCCTGTTGCTCACATAGACCAGCGAGACCCTACTCAATGAATGGCGAGACCATACTCATGAAGGGGTCCCAGTTGATTGAGCCACATCTTAATCAATTAAAGTAAAAATCGATGTTTAAAAGGCAACGATAATATGACTTCAAAAGAGTGTTAAGAGTGTTCAGAGAGTCACTACGGTAAGTTTGTCTGTGCATTTTCATGAGTAATGAAACAAAATTTGAACCAAATCTGCCCATTGGTTTTTTAGTTACTCCATTTCAGGTTAGCCGGTTAGCGCAAAAAATCAACTCAAACTGAATTAAAATGAAACCAGACTGAGCAGAGCAGCTTCCTGTACTTGGTGTTTTACATGCAATTCATATAGTAAACCTCCTAAACATCAATTGTAGACAAAGCAGAGGCAGCACTTACATCAGGCTTTTGTCTTGTTTTTTGGAAAACAAAACAGAAATTCATTACTGCTCATTAATGCACGGCAAAGGCATGGATTTCATGGCCATACATCAATTAGCAGTAAAGAATGAAAGAGGTAGCATGAGATTTTCGCATAATCCTATGCACAACAGGATGTAAGAGCTTGCCTCTCGTTTCAGCTTAGGGGATGCGAGACAATACAATCACAGCTAAAACCATTGAATCCATACCTGCCAACTGCCACGCATTTGGGGTATTTTTCCTCATTTTCGGCTTGACAAGTGGGTTTGCCACCCTTTCACTCATTGTCACACATTTTGCAGATTTGCCACTCATTTTCACAGAAATGCCACTCATTTTAATGATTTTTGCCACACATTTTCACTCTTACAGATTGAGTGGCTGTGAAATTTAGGCTCACCCAGAATATTTCGGATTCGAGATCACATATTTTGAAAATTTTTGGTTGGGAAGTCTGTGAATCTAAACCAATACAATTGAATACAATTACATGTATATTCAAAACAATTTAATGTGAAATACCACAGACAGGAAGCTGCTCAGTCTGGTGTCATTTTGGTAGACTTGTAACATGTATTGACCCAACAAACTACTGGGTGGATTCAGATCAAATTGTTTTGTCATTCATGACAAAGGACAAGTGAACTAGTTGCCTTTTGCTCATGTGAAATTATATATGTATATGATGAGTTTTGTGTGAAAATGCTCTGTCTTCGAATCTCCATAGTTGCAAAATATGCTGTCCTCAGATCTTCGAATTTTAATCCAGAACATAAAACCTTGTCAATCTTTAGATTAATGAATTTAGACCCCCAATCTAAGGCTGCACCCCAGGCTGAATGTTCAAACCAAGCCACATCACACTGGCTAGCGGATGCGATCAGTCTAAGATTGTAATCAGCCTGAGTTGATTTGATGTTCCGTAAACCTGTGTTGGATCAACACCCACATCTAAAATCACTTGTTGATTGTAGAACTTCAAAGCTTTATGTCACCACAGCAGAAATGGCTATGGAGTAAAAGCAGTAGTCTTACTTGGCTCCCCATACACAAAACCTTTGTTTACCATGTAACACTCGATTTATTCTTTTATCACAACATTGCGGCAACACTGTCAATGTAAGATAAAATCGTGCACTGATTATCAAGAAAAAAATGGTGTTAACGAGCGCCTGGATAAAAGAATCAGTTGCCAATACTATGCTACACATCAAAAAGAGACGATGTTGTCATGATACACATTTATAATACAAAAATAGATTATCTAAGGTACTGCAAAATAACTTATCAATGTCACCTAAAAAGCTCAGCATACGCAATGCGTTGCAGGGCAGTAGGGTAATGCATTGTTGCAGTTAATAAAGCACCAGCGATCTAGGTTAAGATAAGGAGGTCTTCCCTTACAGTTTTTTAATCCAGGCTTGGCGGGGGCAGCTGTTGGGGCAGCTGTTGGTGCAGCGGTTGGTGCTGCAGATGGTGCGGCGGAGGGTGCTGAAGTGGGAGCTGAGGGTGGAGCGGAGGGAGGAGAGGCAGAGGGAGAAGAGGAGGGGGCGGAGGGGGGGGCGTTGTTTTGGGGGCTGCTGTGTGTTGAGCTGTTGTTGCTGCTGTTGTTGCTGCGGTTGGTGCAGCTGTTGGTGCAGCTGTTGGTGCTGCTGTTGGTGAAGCGGTTGGTGCTGCAGTTGGGGCTGCAGTTGGAGCAGCAGTTGGGGCTGCGGTTGGAGCTGCAGTAGGTGATGGAGTAGGGGCAGCAGTAGGGGAAGAAGGAGCTGCAGGAGGTGGTCCGGGAGAAGGTGAAGGTCTAGGAAGAGGAGTT
>ERZ1740056.77-NODE-77-length-12940-cov-7.829026_pt1 | contig 12940 bp, 10 predicted proteins | sample MGYA00581746_ERZ1740056 | MGnify/ENA primary metagenome ERZ1740056 (study PRJEB43018, sample SAMN04849745) | marine metagenome | isolation source: floating plastic debris | place: Pacific Ocean | collected 2008-09-01 | study: EMG produced TPA metagenomics assembly...
AATTCCTCAAGTGAAAATTTATTCCATTCCCGACTAAGACACTATTGAAAAATAGCATTTTTAATGCATATCTCTGTCATACCTTTCGCTTCCATTACAGTTGTCTTTTACTCAACGCCTATGCTGCTTGCTGTCAGACATGAAATTATCAAGCTGATGTTGCCTGTCAACACCTGTGACAAGTATTGCAGCTGACTATACAAATTTTTGAGTAAATATAAAAGTAAACATACCCGAATAATGGTCGACGAAAACGGTCTGACGGTTAATTACTGTCTGAGTAGTAAAGTTCACCATTTTTACAAGATTTACTTTTCTTTTCCTGTCTTTACCAGCATGTAAACAACAATAAGTTGCGTGATAAAAGTTGCGGGAATGAATTTTTAATCACGTCTGGGGAGGCCATTCGTCAGGCAGCATAATTCACAGTAATGGTTTTATACAATCAAAATGAAAGGTTTAGAAGTTAGTTTAATTTTATTATCCTCTGCTAGGTTCCACAAATCCATACAAAATTGCATGCAAACACTGAATTTAATTTCACTTCTCTTTTGTCATAATTTGAAATCGCCACATAAACCTGTTTAAAAATACAAGCATCTCTGACGAACTTACAACCAGTGATTGGAAAATAAAGAGTTGAAAATAACTTGATACAAATATTATGATGTTAAATAAACTTAACCACATTCAATTGCTGATAAATGAAATTTGAGGCTGTGAATGGCTTATTTTGGTATTTCACATGTATAAGTTTTTATGAACCCTGTTGTGAGCCATGGGGAAGACGTTGAACCTTACGCGCCACCATAAGGTAGCGTTTATTGAAGGTTCAGATAATAGGCGTCCATGTCAAGAACGCCCACTGATTATTATTGTGAGGAATCAATTCGCAAAATAATGCTATCATGCAATGTCTGCATTACCTGCAGAAAAGGTCTGGGGGTGATCTTATCTCACCAGATTGTGCAACTGAGTTTTTTCATACCAATATACATGACTGTAACAGTCTGTCGGATGATATGGGAGGATAGTTGGTATTGGTACTGTACTCTATGATTGAGACAAGCAGAATCAGGTACCATAACCATGCACCAAGACCCTGTTATCATGGCTTTCAGCGCAGGGCCTTAAGAACATGTAAAACCTGTGCAGAAGAGACCTGAGGCAAAAATGCTACATGAGAAGAAAAATTTCACTATTGAGAAAATGGCGAAGTTCTACCCTATGAATCGCCACAGTCATGTCTGATACAGACTTATAGAGCGGCTTTGTTTTACCAGATGTTTTTACACTCCCTGTTCAGGACAGGTCTTAGTTAGATAATCAGAAAAAAAATTAAAATTCAGCAATAAATCTCCTGCATTTTGGTCTTTGCAGTTGCCAGATAACGATTATTGTAACTTGGTTAGGCATTGATCACTACAGTAGGAGATACAATGATGGCAGCATGCAGAGATGAGAGTAATGTTGTTAAAGAAAAAGAAACGGTGTGATGAAGATGATAAGATAATTTTTAAAGGTAAGAAAATAATAGGGAAAAGAAATAGAACTGGCTAGCCCTAAACATCAGCAAGAAGTCGCTTTGGAAGGAGACACCCCTTATGTGTAGGACTGATAACAAAACATGTTGTGATGCAAAAAGAACTAGAAAGACTCAGTCAGTGTCACTCAATCAGTATAAACATCAGAGGCCAGAATAAAAGAAACGAGCTTGTTTACAACATAGACTGTCACTGTCTGACTCTCACATCCGGTCACATGGAGGAAGGAATTGACCCAACAACCTTCATTCTACAAGAAGGTAGGAAGAAAGTTTGGGTATGTTTGTTGTCTGTTTGCAATACGTGTAAGGGCGGGTATCGGGTGCTGTTTATTGTACAAAACCAAAGTGAAAGCTAGTGCCTCATAGGAATTTAAAAAAAAAAAATTTAAAACATAGTGCAACGGTATTTTAATTTTAAATGCTTCTCATTCATGAACTGCCGTTACAAATTTACTGTTGTACAGAAGTATAAGAATCTGCGGAAAAAATATAATGTAAGATATAAAACATATAAATATTTACATATATTGGCCATATATTACTTTGACACCTCTATTAAACAAAACAGACATACCCGCCAGCTTCTCGGATGCTAATTTCTCCAAAATCATCATAATTCACACTTCTTTTGCAGACAGAATGACAGAATCATTTATTTTACGATCAGTGTGTTCCAATGACATTCTATTCTTGGTGAGCGGTTTGCACTCATCAACAGTTGCATTGTTTGTAATCGCTGGACACTCAGCTCCCCTTCTCATTGGTCGAATAGATCGCCGTGGACGTTCAATCAAGGTAAGACAGTCCCTTATCATATCAATATTGCATCTTATCTCCTGTCTCAAAACACTTTTTCTCAGATTAATTATTTTTCGCAATTAAATGTAGTTCCAACAAGTACGGATACTCTCCATATTAAATTTATTATCGAGAATGTGTTGGCCTGTGGCCAGTACTTTGCTCATGTCATAAAGCAATAAGAATGTCAAGCTGTATAGGAGTGCATAATAAGGTATTGAAATAAACATAACCAGCTTTGTTACCAAATGGTCAGTTGAGGAGTTGTTGCTTACTACACAAAGAGGAAACAACTTCACTCGCAAAGTAAGGCTTATCATTGGTCGATTTGCCTGTTTCCAAGTCAGTTAGAATCCGGAATTCAGGTATGAATGCTCCCAGTAGCAGGCAAAGATTAAATTGTCATTTCGTCGCATCTTCAGCAAAATTTCTCATATAGCTACTAACGAATGTGTTTTCTTTTCTTTGTAGGTGAAAAATGAGGACTTTGAGGAGGTTTTCTCTATTGCCCTCTATCACCCAATTTGGAACCAGTGTTTCAAACCTCCGAAACAGACATATGAAGTAATGTATAATATAATACATTTGATCCATTATTACAAGCCCAACCAGACTGAGGAATGCTTGTCGCTCCATATCTGTCAACAAATCCATAGTTTTGCCACACCTTGCTAATCATAACAAGGACAATTAGACTCATCAATGCCTCTCCAGAAGAAGGGTATTGCATCTTTTGCATAAAATTACATAGAGCAATTAACATTAAGCAAGAAATGTTTCTTTTCGCAACATTTGCAGATGGTGGATAGGAAAAACAGGGAAATGACGCAGATATGGTGCACTAATGAAAGTATGGAATTCTCAATTAATAATCTCAGCATGCATGAAGTCCTGTTCGTAATCAGTGGTTGTATGATCATAGTAAGTAATGGAAAAGGGGAAAATTGTGTTTTTTTCTTGGAGACTCTTAAAAAACATTGTATCTTTTCTCTGCTCATAAGCAAATAAAAAAGTTCGGAAAGTATACATCCACAAAGCTGTGAAATAAAACTATGCATGATTTTCATTCAGTAAATTCAGTGAATTTATCAACAACAGCTACCTTGTTGCGTTTCATTCCGAGTTTGTTCAGTAAATATTTGTGGCACAACAGTTTAAATAAGCATGTTGACCATTTTGTATTGTTTTTAGTTTGGTACATGTCGTAATTTATTCAAAAATACATTGTAACTTTGTAGAACATGGACATAGAACACTCACAAATTGTGCCAGGAAAAGATGTGCAAATGTGAGTACAATCACAGTAAATATCAACAGTGTAATATGATGCTTCATGAGTGCAGTAGCAATACGTTGGATAAAATAATTCCCTGCCATATATCATCCCATGCTCTCCAGTCGTGCAAGTGGGTGGTTTGAATTGAACTTGATCTTGAAAAATTTAAATCATGAGTAGGAAGAGGGGTCATTTTGTTTTCAACTCTCAACAGCCTTTGCCGACGTTAACCTCAAGCTGTCATCCACTATCTGATTTAGACTTGGAACAAAGGAAATGCAGGACATGCAAGCCGAGGCAATCAAGAGAAGAAAAAGCCAGCAACAGCGGCCGGCTCGCAGTGTAGTTACTGCTTTCTCTCATATAACTAAAATAACTGCTGGAAAGGAAAAACCACCAACTGTGGTAGCTGCCCCGTCTCTATACTCACAAATGGAGATGTCTAGTCATATGATAGACCTGTCGGTGCTTAATGTGCTGCATCAGCAAGTAGACATGCTTAATGCAAATGCTAAGAAAAAACGACCTCCAAGACAAAGGCAAAGAAGAGTCAGCAAAGTAAACACAGTCCAGACGCCTGCAATAAATGAAAAAGCTTGACATTATACAGTTTTAGACCAATTTTGTGACACGGAAGACCCTCAACAGAGCACAGCAACGAGTATATCGATTTTCTACAGATAGATCGTTGTGATATAAGCCTCAGAGATGGGATATCGCTGCAAAAATACATCAGTAGATGCTAGAGTAGGGCTATCCATTGTTTTTTTTTACAGCATCAGAGAACAAAATTCCAGCGACTAATTTAGTTAGCAACTGATAAAATCTCTAGAGGATAAAAACAATCAATACTTTTATATATGCACTATGAAATGAATGAAATCCAACCATTATCAATGTTTACGAGCTTGTAGTAGGCCCCGAGAACAAATTCTCATGACAAATCAGTTACTTTGTACATATCACATAACTACACTTAAGCTAGCCTATGCATTTTTCATCAACCTGGCAAAACATTCAGAAACATCATTAGCTGTGCAATAAAACAATAATTGATAACATAAGATCACCGTAATGGATGTACATGATAAGAAAATACGCCCAAAAGGAGAGCTCCAGCTCACCACGGCAATACATGGCTGCGGGTAAAAACCTTCCTATACAAAAAACTTTTACATGCAACTCAATGTAAACAGATTTTTAGAGACTTTTCTTGTGCAAAGGTTTGTATCAGCCCACATTTTTCAACCAACAGGCTCAGATCATAACACTGTATGACTATAGGCTATCCAATCTACAGCGACAATAATTTTAAGGTCATCTTAGCTGTGACGAAGCTGAGTGTCAATATAGGCCGAGCATTCCTCAAACATGCTGTTGATCTGAGAGTCTATGTGAGCGTTGTCAGTAGGAGGCGACTGAGGAGGGGTGAGTGTGAGCTCATCATTCCGCTGAGCTCTATCCTGCTTGGAGGAGTACAGTTTCCCTTCATCTCGACTACCTCGAAAATCATGCCCATTGTGATTATAATGACTTATCTGAGATGAGCTTGTTTTGTGTTTTGGACTTGTTCTAGATGTCTGAAAATATAATGAATACACATTTTACCATCTCCTACCATAAGCTTCACCGATTCCATAGATGATTATGAACATAAAGAATTATCATTATTTCTAGAAAAACATTGATGGATGATAAAATTAGCCTTACCTCTCTAGATGACCAATATCGACTTGCTTGCTGAGGCATTATAAAATCCTCCACTGGCCCTCTCCTACTCAAGCCAGGTATATTTGTGTAATTATACTGGTGATACTTGGTATTTGTGTTGCGACCGTGTTGATCCTTTACTGTACAGGTTGTGATTTCCTCCTCCTCACATGTTTCTCTGTTTTTGATGGCATCACACTCATCGTCACGAGTTTCCATACACGGCCTAGATGACCAGAGTTGGCTTGCTCGCTGAGACACTATATTTTCTTCCACCGAGTCACCAAGATTCAAGTAATTATAACGAGCATGTCTAGTATTCGTGTTACGACCATGTTGATCCTGCACTGTACAAGCTGAGATTACCTCCTCTTCACATGCACCACAACTTTTGTTTACGTCAGATTCATCAAAATGAGTTTCAATACACCACTTATCCCTGTTCTTATCCGCCAGTTCACCAATAGGTATTATGGGAACCTCCACAGTTAGTGGTCTGTTAGGGGGACAGTTCACAAATGTTGCGTTAGTTGACTTCACCACGACGATCAAATCTGCATTTCCAGAGGTGGAGTATCTCCCTGACATAGTGTTCTGATTAGTGTATCCGCAATCAAGTCTGTGCAGTGAGTACAACAAATATTGGGCCTACACTATGTATCTGCTAGCTACTGATTCAGAGCACTGTTCTCCAGCAGCCAAATTACGGGTATTTATATTTTCCCACACAGACTTGCTCAATTTATCAGTTTTCCTTCAGTCAAGCCAGCGGTGAAAAAACTAGTCTTAGGATAGACTGTATCACATTGCTACTTCTTTTTTAGAAATAAATAAATGTGATTGGATGTTATTGCCCCAAACCTTCTACTATGAACAAGAAAGCAGCGTTCAATTGGCTTATCATCTCAGAGCAGAGCCGTGCCTACTGCCCATGATTGGAGCGCTGCATGCGATCAGCCTTTCAGATAGTGCATTATGTAGGTAAACAACATTATAACTGTAATTGTTATTTCCCATTAAAAACTATTCATGTTGACAAAAAGGTACAACCATAGCATTGCAATTACTGCCGGAAAGATTAAACCCTGCAAGGGGTGGATTGTAACTAGGTCCAAAGCCAGTTTCACTGAAAATCCAGATCATTGACCTACTGCTGAGTTCTGTGCAAAGAAAAGCGGGTTTGGCTACACATTTAAAATAAATAAATGGTTATTCAAAGTTTATAATTATACTATGTAAAGAAAATTTATACCTCAGATTATTCAAACGCTGCTATCCATGCCTACACTGGCTCCACTCGGAACAAAGCTGTGCCGCTATAAACCTACTCATAAAAGAATGTCAGGGAGATATGAAATATACAACTACAATGACTCACTGTAGGCAGGTGATTTTGACTGCATGCTTACGAGTCTGAAAAAAAATTATTGATGTATAGATAAGGTTTTTTTCTTTGTGTCAATATTCAAGCGTGGTTGGACATAACCAAATTGTTTTTGTAATGTAAAAGGTTGATCGGAATTCCATACTAGATGACATCGATATAGGGGCCGGAAGCCTAATATTACCCGCCCACACAGATTTAGACATTTATAGCCTATTATAACACCCAAGATGCCGCAGCATAGCTTCTATAAGATTTGGGTAGAAGAAGTTGTTTCCTCTTTGAAAATGGATGCAAAACTCAAAAGTGAATAATTTGATTGTTGATATATGAGGGAAATATTACAGTAATTATAGTATTTTCATCTCACCGGATGTACGTAGTATGAAGTGAGTTCAAAATTAGGCTTTATTATAGAAGTTCACATTTGTGATTCAACATATAACTCAGCTCACAAAATTGATTCGATCGAAACTTTTGGGCGAGAGTTTTGATGTAAGTGTAGCATAAGCATAAAGTTAGTCATGTGTATACATGTATATTTATGATTCATATCATCAGTTTATTTGATTATAAATATTGATAAAAATCATCCAACGGTAAAAATTTAAAATAATGTAAAAACTATGAAACTGAAACAGAATTAACTTTTGCTTTTGGTATTTACTGCCATCAACATTAAGCCAGACCATACAATTAACCTTTTTAAAATGACCGTAAAGAATAACAAAACTGATTATTGCATAAACCTAGCAAATCTACAGACTCAACAGGGAATTTGAGTAAGACTGGTGATGTTGAGCACAGAAAGTAGAAATCATGAGTATAACTGTAGCAAGAAGAATTGCAGACATAAAAACAAATGTCAATGTTTGACATGATCTAAACTGCATGCAAGATTATTAAAATATCTGTGTACTCGTGCACTTTAAGGAGAGATTGATCAGTATTTAGTACCATCTCAGGATGTTACTGCAGCAGCCGAGATTAATCTGACCCTATATGCTGCTGCTGCTGCTGCATCAGTGGAAGATTGGAGGAGGGTGAGGAGGCGTACTAAGCAGCAATATCATTGACTTCTGTTACCAATGTCTTGCCATTAAACACAGTCTTGAACTGCTCAGCAATAGCGTACTCAGCCTATAAATATAAACAAAGCGGATGATAAGGTGATGCCATTGTTTACAGTATTAGTTATATGGTTGGGTAGGAGTAGGTAGAGAAAACGTTCACTGGTATTGCTGCCCACTACAAACCTTATTAAGACTCAGCACTCTCTAAAAAGTACACACATGTTAACATATAACTACAGGTGACTACAATACCATAATGTTCTGAACATCAAGCTCAACGTGCCAGGAAAGGCACAAATAAGTAACAACCGATTAATACCATAAGTAACAAATCATTTACCTCCACCGGGTATTGTATCAATTTCAGATTTGTGCATAATCGATTATTATTCATTATGTTATCACCATAGACATATAATAAGTTATTACATGCCTATGGTTATCACCATCACGCATGGAACGTAAGATACAATGTTATAATTTGTCAATCAGCTTATATAGTAAATGCATTTAAGAATAGCAGCACATTATATTACTCACATAGTCGCCGTCGGCTTTAGGAATAACTACATTCATTTCTGATGACTTTGCAGAGATGAAACTCGTATCTAATGACTGTTCAGACAGGTATATCTGACAACCATCCGTCTTTTCTATGCTCACTGTTGGAACTTTGTTGAGCACCTGATAAAGTATGATACAACACGTGGCTCACTATATCACAGTAAAACAGAGCAACGAGACTGAACTTGTGAGAAAAATGACATCTGATCTGAAAATCTACCAATGCCAATATCATCGTCGTAAAATCCTAATCAAATTATGTTTTGGGATGTATATGCGAGATGTGAGGAACATTTCTTAGCTTTCACAGATACTATTGTTAAAAGCCCAAACAGAGGTTCGTGGCCATCATGGTCTGTTAGCGCTAACTTTCTCACACCATTGAGATTAACGTTTAGGAGTTGTCTGCCCAACGTGCAATATGAAAACAGTGACAATTTCAACTATGGTATTGAACAAATCACCTTTCCTTGGTACATACAGCACCATAATTTTGTTAAACTTCTACTCATCCTATAATATGGGTCAAGTTATTTGTGTTTCACTAAAGATAATAATCATCCTCCTACAAATGTGAACACTCCTGTGACACCACAATTTACCTGACATTTGACGCTTTGACAATTGACAAACTCCACCATCGATATTGCATCTTCAAACACTACAGCTGTTTTCTTACAGCTGTCTAGAGTAATAGAGTTGACCTTGCCCTTCACTTGGATGGTAGAGTTCACACATTTATAGATATAGACAGTCTGCTTGTTATTGACATCTTCTATCACAGTATTGGTGTTATCAGTGAGATATTCCTGGCAGAAAAGAAACAAATACGCTTTTATATCTTAGTGGCTCTCCCTGAAATGTGAAGTGCCAGAATATATTAAAAAAAAAAATACAACATTTTATTTATACCATAGCTTTGCAAGTCTTGTTGCAAGGCTACTTTGATGTCATCATAGAGTGATCGATGACACTTTATGTCTAGGTGTGATATGTAATCCCATCCCATACTCACCACAGCCCATTTCTTTCCCTGCAGCTCTACAAGAGGAGGATGCTGCTTTGGTTTGACTGCCGCTGCGACAGGCTTGGTGGGAGCAGCGCCTGGCTTAGGAGCGGTGGGTGGTTTGAATGGTGCTGGACCTGTTCTCAATGCAGGGTTTTTATGTGTTTTCATATCATCTGAAACCTTTTTCAGACCTACAATGAAAAAAAGAGCCTTTATTGCGCTTAATCCCAGCTTGGAATACAACTTTGATCGTTTTTACAGAAGACATCCTAGTTTACTCACCCTCACGTAGCTATTCTCCAAATTACAGTGTGCATATCTAACATTCATTATTAAGTTCAAAGTCGGTCAGGTGGAATCTATGCCACAACTGCCATACAGTTATCAAGTACAACATTTAAGGCTACATGTTATGAGATAGCAGCTGTAGTTTTTTTTTAGCAAAAACATTTGTTAAACTACGGTTGCAGTCCAACATTCTTTGCCTATTGTTGTTTGAAAAATATCAATAAGCTGCTTTCAAAACAGCTGCCTGATAAAACAATGTTGCTTATTAGTGGAAGACATCCTTGGACCAAGAAATACCCAGGAAGCTATAACAATTATTTACGAGCATGGTAGATATAGGGTTGTAAGGCGTGACATGGCAGAACAGGTGTATTTATTATAACGAGGTTGTTTTGCTGCAGTACCTGGATTTTTATGTGTCTTCATATCATCAGTAACCTTTTTCAGCCCTATAATCATTCCATCATTGTCAATCATAACAAAAATTACATCAATTAGGATGAGGAGTATTGGCTGACATGGACAGGTAAGTTTTAACAAGGAGTCACCTTCCCACATGAAGTGGACGGGCAACTCTTTATTGTAGCAAACCAGTAGTAATACAGATATTATTAAGAACGATAAAGTTTTTTTTGTGAAACGCTATCAAGACTGTTGTAAGACAAACAATTTTCTCACCTTAGTTATTGAAAAATATTGATTTATTATGACTTCAGTTTCGTACAACTATCAGAATGTCATAATAAATTCACCAGTTTATGTTATGTTTATAATGGTGTTCGGTCTAGTAAGCTCTGTCAGAGCTGTACCGCCGGACCTTCTATCCTAAAACTCACTGCTGACCTATCTATACTACAAGTACAACTCACCGCTGGTTATTGCAGAGCCTTTGTTGAGTTCAGCGAATAGAGCTGATGTGTCAGGAGCAGGGCCGGATTTAGCTGATGGAGCTGCCGGAGCTGCAGCGGGAGGAGGGGGCAGGGCTCCAGGGGGTGGTGGAGGTGGTACACCTGCTGGAGGGGCAGCAGGGGCGGCTGATACAGCTGACTTCGCATCTCCTCCCTAAAATATCACATGCATACATGTATGCTTCAGACACAGACATCACCACAGATTTGATCAATACAACTGTAGTAATTATTACAACCGTCTTACAATACTAAGTTTACAGGCATCTCTGAGAGCTCCGTTCAAGTAAGTTGGTGAGGCAAATCAAATATTAAAAGGAAGCATCAGTTGAAATTTAAGAAACCAAATCCCAACTCCTTATTACAGCTACCCAGCCATCCATTGCCTACTGAGTCATTGATCACTTTGTAAGGGCTAGCAATGTAATCTGGGTGCTCAAACGGACACTTGCTAAAGTTATGTCAAAAAATTTTAATCAATCAGGACAGTTTCAGAAATGTAAAACTGTCTGATTGATTAACACTTTCAATTTTTAGCATTTCTGATATGAAGGAGCAACCGACCACCAACGGTTTTATACGATGTCTTCTTATGGATCTCAACAAAACAGTGGTATAACAAATCTTTGAATCTGTACTATGTGAATGATGGTCACAATTAACGACAAACTTGCCATGCATTTATGTAGGAGACAATTTGTAATATTATAGGAGATGATTGAAACCTGTATTCAATCAACTCCTAGATTCAATCAGGGCAAGGCCTTGCCTACCTTTGGATTCCACACTAGCCCAGTGAGATGATGGGCTTTCACGTAAGCCTGTAATTCTCGCCATATTGCGGTCAGTGATTTGGTCCAGTCCGAATGTTCTTGTCCCCTATAAATAAATATAGCAGACACAATTCAAAATACTCCCATGAGCAAACACAATAACTATTATAGCACTTATTTGGCTGACATATACACATTTATAGTGTATATTTAGGCCATCCGAGCCTAAAATACAGACTTTTTTAACAAAGAAAGGGTAAAATTATCACTGAGCAGTTGAGATGTTATATTTATTGCACTAGGAAGTCAGTGTTTACAAGAGATCACAGCTGATTGAGTTTAAGGCCAAATCAGGATCTGGAAGATTCAACCGCCAGTAAACACTAAGTACTCACTTCTCCTTAAAATCTTTGAGAACTCTGTTCACATAAAACATTCCAGCATCAGCCATCTCTTTGACTAATGGTGCTGGTGTCGGCTCCTAAAATCATCACAGATAACATGGTGTATTAGATCATTACGCCAATTTATTACACAAATTAACCTTAATAATGAGGAGGGGTAAAGACACCCAGAAGAGAAAATATGAGCAGTTGGGATTTATAACAGGGTCAGCTGAGGGTCAAATCATATTATGGTAAACACCACTTTCTGTACATCAAACCACAGGTGCCAGTATCTCATCGAACAGCTATGTTGGATATTGATTGCATTCGTATAGAGGATATAGTCATGATAGAGGCATGTGCTGTTATTTGGTACACATACTAATTCCATGCATGACATAGAGACAATTTGACGAGCTTATAAAACACTCCATATTTGAGATAGGAGTCAAGCAGCATTCTAACAACATCAGTGAGCATAGGATTATAGTAACTTCTCATGTAGGTATCAATTATGATATTGATAATGAATACCACGTGTTTAGTGAAACAGAAAGTATGGTATCACACTCGCATCAAACATTAGCCCTGATTGAGTGAGTGAACACATCAGCCTGCACTCACTCAATCAGAACATGAAATATAACATCTTCGTTATGGATAACACCCAAGTTTTGAGTTACCTTACAACGTTCCGCAGGCATGATATATTCCTAATAGCATAACAAACATTTCTACGATGAATAATTTCTTAAATTTTTTAAGAACCTCCCTGTCACACAATGCTATGGATTGCACATTAGGTTGCCCACACATGACCCGAAACGCAAATTCTCTTTATATGACTAAACCTGATAAAAAAACACCATTACAGTATGGGAAACAGTAGAATATTTTGATCTAATACAGGGAATATATTATAATATTTAGCTGCACGAAGGCTGGTATGTGACTTACTATAGTAACCCAGGAGAGAGCAGATACACCCTCTGCTAAAGCTGACAGGTGATTGAAAAACTCTGACCTTCTGTTCTTCTCCTTAATTTCCTACAAATACAGCAACAATATGAAATACTATCCTATTTTTTGTTTTGTTTCATTCACAGGCCTTAAAAAGGGTAACACCATAAAATTAATTTAGTATTTATATACATGTACATTCACATGGTCTAAATAAATCTAAGATCGCCTTGGTGAGCGGACCATCATTGCTGATGTTTATCGC
>ERZ1740056.78-NODE-78-length-12921-cov-7.197808_pt1 | contig 12921 bp, 6 predicted proteins | sample MGYA00581746_ERZ1740056 | MGnify/ENA primary metagenome ERZ1740056 (study PRJEB43018, sample SAMN04849745) | marine metagenome | isolation source: floating plastic debris | place: Pacific Ocean | collected 2008-09-01 | study: EMG produced TPA metagenomics assembly of...
AAATATATATGTATATATATATATGTGTGTGTATATGTGTATATGAATATGTGTATGTGTGTATATTATAAAACAAATTATATATATTATAATATATATATATTATATAATATATATGTATATATATAAAAGTGTCAACATAGTTACTGCTACCTTGCCTTGCCTTGCAGCCCCGTATATGAAAGTGATCCTCTCTTCCACCACAGACATATTCCTCAACCTTTATCATAAATGATGTTATCAGGGACCCTTAGCATTGTCTTAGATTCCATAAGTACATCAATAGCCAATCATGCATAGATGTTTTTTATCAGCTTATGCAGTGGTGTTTATAGTTCATATTGTTGTTGTATTACAGGGCAGACAGAAGGAGATAAGTGAGACATATTTAACTAGGGAGTTACAGGAGCCCATGTATGGATACGATAGTCTTGTATCTGATAGAAGAGCTAAGAACAGCAGTCATCTCTCTCAGCGTACTTATCTCTATGGTTATAAGGACAGTCTGACTGTGGAGTCGCTTCCTCCTCATATCCTGCCTGTCGCTTTTGTGAGAATCAAATTCAGAAAAGGACTCAAGTAAGTTTCTAAGTCAGTTTTAACTGGGCTTATCAAAATGTATCCCACAGTGCATAATTTCTGAATTTCCAGATGGACTCAATCATTGATGGCATATATTATCTTGGCTGAATATTTCTGAGAAAATTGCATTGTGGGAATGTTGCTTACATGTCTTAGTATAGCTTATGCTGCCTATTCGTTTATCAAATTTTGTCAGCATACAAGTCCTCGCATTTGAGAAAATAAAGCAAACTGCAATTTATTGATTGCCTTCTCCACAGCTACTTCGGCTCGCTCTCTCGCACTCTACCTGTTGCTGTTTGTAAATTTTAATGTCAACATTTGGTATTTCTTGCTGTGTTTTTTATCTAATACATCAGTACATCACATGGCAATTGTAGGTTCAAAATTCCAGTGATCAAAGGTCCAAATATAGAAATGCTGATCAAGTGCATGCAGACGTTGCCAAAACCTAAACCTCCTTTGACTCAACCATCAGTTAATAACAATGAGCCTGCTGAGTCGGAGCGTTCTGCTGTGAAGAAGAGAGCGTTTGCCAGTTATATGGCTTCTGCTGCGTCTAGTCAAAATCCTGTAAAACCAACAGATCACAGAGCATCATCAGAAACTCAGCCTCAGCCTGCCGGCGCATCTACTTCTGCGGGCAAAGCCTCGACTGTACTACCAGGCATGTACACCCCAGGAATGCTTAGACAGACTAGTCAGCAGAAACGTACTAAATATCAGCTAGCTTTGGCTGCCAAGCAGACGGGCAAGTCTGGTGAAGACTCTATGATAAGTGAACCAATGAAACCTCAAGATCAACAGAGTGGTGCAATAAACCCTGTAGCCAGTGACACTACAGGTGCTAAGAAAGTAACAGCTGCTCCAACCAAGCCAGTCCAAAACCCATTCAAAGGTTTGAAGGACAAACTAAAACAAGTTAAAGTGGGAGGCCAATCTGCCTCTCCTGAACCTCCTAAAGACAACGACCCAAAATCTACTCAGCATGTGAAATCTCAACCTACCGCTGGTAAAAAAATGCAATTAATCTCGTCTAGTCAAAATACTCAGTCTTCAAAAACACTTACAAAACCTTCTTCCAAATACAAGACACCAGCTGTAGTTGAGGAGTCAGATAGTGACACACAGGACTCAGACTCGGAGCTCGTAGTTCCCAAGCTAAGTTATAGAAAGAGAGCTGTTGTGAGCTCCGAATCAGCTACAGAGGAATCTGAAACTGAATCTCCTACGCGAGCCCCTCGCAGGAGAAGTCAGAGGATAATAGACTCTGACTCGGAAGCCGAGGACCAAGTCACCAGGAGGCAAGCTAGCAAAGGCAAGAACAGATTCCGAAGAACACCAGGTAGACCGTTTCTTATATCCTGAGTCGTTCCAGTGTGTTTTATATAACTATAATCATTGTCTCAAAACCACAACTCAGTCGAACTGGTATGAATTATGCAATAGGGAATGTTGAAAAGTATCCCACAATTGATTATATCGTAGTTTCTGGCCACACGCAGTCAGTGTTAGCGTATATATGTTTGATTGTGTCTGAGTTTTTTAGGTGAATTTGGGTCAAAAATTGCATTTTGGGAATGATGTAAAAATTTTTTATTGTCATTCAAGAAAACTAAATCTCAATTAATTTAGTTTGAGCTGTAAATAGTGCCTCGCTGTAGGGTCTATATCTGCAGTTTTTTTATCTATTAGAGTTGCTTTTTCTAACGGTTTTTCTTAGCAGTTTCAAACTACAATAGCTTGCACATGATAGGAAAACCAAATGTAGATGCATAATCAGAGTTACAAAATCAGGCCTGCAAACATTTTTTCTCTATATTTATGATTAACCAAGATATTGCTGCCCAACACCGTTGTATTGTAAAGCACTCAACTCTTTTTACTTCTCCTATGAATAGATTTTGTTAGTCAAGGTAAGTCCGGCTGATGTCCCCTGTTTTCGTTATAACAAATATGATGAGCTACTAATGACTGACTCAACCAGTCACATGCATGTATAGGAGTCAATCATCGAGTTTTTTTGGAGATAAGGCAACCCTAATGAGTCGGTGAGAGTTTGTTTGAGAAATCCCCTACTGGCTTCGATACAGACCTCGGGCGGAAGTCAGGGCCTCAAGTTGTTGTTCAAGGTCATTCATTACTCATGAAATTTTCTGCAACTTGTGATGTATAAGAAATTTTCTTATCAACAAGTCTGTTATGTTTAATTATCTGTCTATCAAACTAACTCCAGAATGTCATTTACTTTGAGGGTATGGTGTGACGAAATTGGAGTTATCTTATCATCTATTGGAAATCCCCAATAAGCTTTTCAGTCAAATTCTGATTATGGGCTCATCATTCTGTCAAGTTTATTGTGAGCCGATTGGTTTATACTGGGAAATAATTAGAAGGCAACTTAACACATTGTCTTAAAATTGTTTGCTAGTATACACCAGATAGTCATGGTTTGGGCTCTGCCTTGAAGTTATACTAGCGAAGGGCCCTTCTACATCAAATACCAACTATCTATCTAATTAACTGTCCTGCTCCCTCTGCTATCAAAACCTCTGAACGAGTATTCACCGTAATCCCTGCAGGCAAGGTGATCCATGCTTTTTATTTTACACGTTTATGACTCTGTATTAGCCCTGTTATAGTTCTGTTCTGTGTTTAAGTTTTTGTTACTTATTGGTATTTCTTATCTACTGTTTTATTGTTCAGCGTTATCCCATACAGCTGCCTATCTATCCGACACACACTCTGCTCTGTTACTTGGTGAAGATGCTCCTGTTATTGAGGAGTTGGGGTCTGAAGACACTGATAGCTCTGATTGTGAGTTACCACCATACTTCTATTTGTAAGCCTTACCTATCCTGCTAAGCTAAATGAGTTGTATTACCAGAAATTGATACTTAGATTTAGATCACTCTGGGGATAGGAGTGACTGCAACAAGCAGACTGTTGTGTTACATTATGTTAGTAGAAAAAACTCATTATTTGACAAGATTGGCATTTTTGAGAAAAGTGTGCCACTTTTTTTCTGGAGAGTAATACAAGATCCCGTTGCTATTTCCTCCAGTCTCTCTATTCTTCATCGAAATCCAGGCATTGATAACGTGTGACCTAAAATGTATCCTACTCCTACTCCTACAACTGTTCATTGGTGTTGGTTTTTTGCTTGTTGCCCTTTTTATTGATGAGGCAAACATATCCCTTGTTTATGACTGGAATGTTAAAACTGCTAAACATAAACTGTGTGTGTACTGTACATCTGTTGTAATTTGCTGTCTTGCCTGTCTGCATGAAATTTATTTATCCCTAGCTGATGAAGATGAGAGGTCTTCTGGCCAGCATGACGGCACTGAATCAAGCTCCCATTTATTTAGTGGACAGGAAATGATCTCTCCCTATCAACACCCTCTAATACCTACAGTCTATCTGACTAGACTAGAGTTGCCTCACAGGATTGCCAAATCAGGTATTGTGCAAACATGTATGCACTACTAAACTTCTTTATTTTACCTATGTATTTTACGACCCAAAACTGACTTTTCACTCTTTTCAAATGGCCGATATATCACACATTGGTAGTAGGCCTATACACATTGCTAGATGCCAAATGATGATTATCCTGTGTACAATGTTCAACATATGCATATGGGTTGATATCTAAAGGGTTGCCATGAACATCTATGGTATATTGTATACAATGGCTATGCTCAGTCTCGCACCCTTTAGGTCGGAAAACTATAACCATAATTCCAAAGTTTTCCCCTCTATATACAGGTGAAGATAACTTGTTCTAAATCTAATTAAGCAGGCAGTTCACTTCCTGCTCACACCCATTTCAATGTCTGGAGCAGTATGTTTCTTGGGTCACAGGCCAACTAACCAAACTGAATTCATCATATTAGTACATGCATTTTAACAAGTCATAATGAAGGCAAATGTAAGTGTGTAAGTGTAAATGTAAATGTAATTTTTGTGTTTTGCGTTGAAAGTGTAGTGTATAATGTGCACAATGTTTATTATAGATGTACCTGTCTCTAGCTATTCTGTGGAGTTTGATGACATTGATTTTGGCAATCATGCATGGCAAGAAGAAGCTAGTTCATCTTCAGACGAAGCTGAAACTCATGGTAAGCTTTAAAGTGTTGTTGGGAGGAATTCATTCATTCCCATGGAAGGTGAATGTTGAAAAAAAATTAAAGGAAAACAAACGGAGCTTTTTTACTCTGACTTTGGATTTTTTTCTAAACGACTTATAGCATCTGAAAATGTCAATTAGAAAACTGAATCAAGGAGGAAGATGGGAACAAAACTCATTTGTGAAAAGCATAATCAGCTATTATTCTAAATGCAGCTGACAATTATTATAATTGTTGAGCTATGAATGGCTCATATTTGAATATTTGAAAGTGAAGAATAGACAATTTTATGGTCTACGGTACGGTCGTTGTGTATTCATATCGGCATACACATACATTCAAGCTTTCACTGTTACATTTCATGGTCAAGTCAAGTTGCTTATGCTATGCTCTATACATGGTTCTAGAAATGTCTATGCTCATAGTAAAAGTACCATTTCTTTGTTTAGTGAAACCAGTAGTGAAGACCTATAGCCGCCATAAAGCATCCCCAGCTACAACTTCGACTGTTCCACTGGAGACTGCAGAAGATGTGGGTAGTCCTGCTAGTGTAGATAGCAATGACTCATCCAGTAAAACTGATGGCCATGCAATTGTTAAAGCTCTCAAAGAAAAAATGTCAAAAAGTGGTAGGTTGTATTACATTTAAATGCTCTGCTGTATTCAATGGGTAATCCATATCATGATGACCGCTTTGGAGTTTTCCCCTTTTTGTGCAGGTGCAGACAATCCTAAACTGTTCTCTACGGCTACATCTGATATGTACATGTATATGCCTGACATTATAATCATGAGATATTGGGTATAAATGCAAAATTTCGATCAGTTTTCAAATTCAGGCATATCAATACATGGACGGAAATGATAGTGCGATTGGAATGGGAAATCTTGTTAGAAAGACTAATCAACTTCGTATTCTGAGCATCAAATTACTTGAATGAGTTGATCTTTTACATGGAATTCTTAAAAATATTGATACACTGTTTTCCTGCTTCCATTGACTAAGCTATATTTGTGAATTGAACCTACACTTTAGTGACATCGAATAGAAGAATGCTCGACATCAAAGACTCATTACATAGCAAATCTAACCCTACTCACCTTACATTAAATGTCTGTAGCTTATGTATTTGAATGCATTCAGCTCCACTGATTTCCACCTCAAATTAGGAAAGTTCTTGGTGGCCTACACAGACCTTAAAAAAGTTCTTGGTGTCCTTACTATGGTAAACTTGAATATTTATTACTAAGTCTATGGTGGTTAATATGAAAAAATGGCATAGTTTGAATGCAAATTCTTTTGCTGGCCCTGGGTGTAATGGAAATATTAGACTCCCATTATTCCATCCTAGAAAATGTTGAATAAATCTTATTATCATTTCCTCATTGAAGAACTGAAGCGCAAGATGGATCTGAAGTTGAAACCTGCTGCTACGGAGACCAAGAGACCAGAATCTAAGAAACTCAAAAGCACTCAACCCACCAATGACACAACTAATAAACCAGATACAGACCCGAAGGACAAGCAAGCTTCCAAAGCTAAACCCGAAAAGGCTAGCGTGAAGACACCTGCGTATGAAGAGGTCGATTTGTTTGCATCACTTAGGACTGAGGAGCCTGTCAAGAAGCCCTTGAAGAGAAAACTGTCTAAAAAGCTTCAGGAAGACACAACAGCTAAAACAACAGATGATGGAGGTAATAGAAAAATTAGTACTGGTTTCATTACCAGATACTTGGATTAATCCCTCTATAACTGATCTCAAAAAATTATGCTGATTCGCTTTGGGAATGACAGCCTTATTGTCTGGCAAATGCTATGGACATTGAAGATATTGGCTAAGAAACTTGCTGTCCTGGTTGTGAATCAGTGTACAATACTGTGATCTAAGTAAGTCGCTTGGGTTCGAATCAATAGATTGAGTTATGATGCCAGCGCATTTCCCAAAATAATATTTATTCTTTGTTCTTATGGTTGCAGCTGGAAAAGCAGATCAACATAATAGTACGAGTGCTTCTCTCCCAGCCAAGAAAACCGTCCGATTCAACCTGGATAAAAATACTACTCACACATGGGAAATGGACAACTCAGCTCTGATTGCTGCAAAAAAACGTGTTAATCAGGAGAATGTAAGAAAGGAGGCATTGCCTATGAAGTCTCCTTTTAACTATGAGGAGCTGCCGTCAACACAGACTACACCTGCTGCTGTGGCTGCATCTAGGGTTGACGCACAATCTCTCAAACCTGTAATTGACTCTAAAAAGGGTTATGCAAGAATCCCTGACCTCCCTATGTTCATGGAGAAACCAAAGAGGGATAGTTTACCAGGCACAGTGCCTAAAGAACCTGATCAAGTTGGATATGTGCCTACAGAACCGCAGCCTGACTTGACTATGCCTAAGGCTTTACTAGAGAAACCTCCATCCCTGGTCAAACCTAAACCAGCTGCTGAACCCTCACTCACAGAGACTGTGATACCGCTGATACCATCAAACACAACACCAAAGCCTATAGATGTTCTGCCTGCCATCACAAGCAGTGACTCTGCTGATGATATGGATATAGACGCCATGCTTGAGGCAGCTGAGATACAAACACCAGCAACCACCCCTCAGCAAGCTGCTGCCACTCCACCTACACAAGCTGTCACCACCCCACATGCTCATATAGCTCCAAGTCCAGTACCTCCTTTGAAAGCCAAGCCACCGAAGGCTCCCGCACAAAATGCTCCCCCAGCTGCCATTGCACATCCTCCACCAGCTGGCGTTGCACCTCCTCTACAACTTGCATCATCTCAGGCTACTGCAACCGTTGCTGCTACTCTCAAACCGTCACCTACTCCTCCTGTCAGTCAGCAGTCCACAAAATCTACCAACAAAGCTTCAAAACAAGCTCAGCCTGGTCTCTTGTCAACCTCTGACCCAGAAAAGCTGAAGAAGATGCTTCAAAATCCATCAGAAGAGTTGGTGGAGACCATGACGCACCTCATTTCTAACCTTGTAAAACAAAAAGAGGTGAAGCAATCTGTTAAATCTAGTGTAGCACCTGCAACAGATGTTATTTCCCCAACTGTTCCAACAAACCTTACTTCAGTACAAACCGAAGTGCCAATGGATACAGCGGAAACAACTGAATCATCCTCAGATGATGACTGCTCACGCCTTGTTTCTGAATCAGTAAAAACTCAAAAAGTAGCGGTATCAAGCGCAAAAGAACACCCTGATTATACATGTAATCAAGTAATCAAAAATACAAAGGTTCCTCTGCTGCCAGACCCTGGTCCTGAAGAAATAGAAGGGACAAGAGTAACTTTGTTGCCAGATCCTGAAACATTCAGGGCTAGCAGCAATTATCTACCCAGTGAGCCCTGGTCAGCCATCACTGCATCTTCGTCTTCTGTATCATATGCACATACTGAATCAGCAAGTTCTCCTGGGTGGCCTCTTAGTTCAACGTCACCAGGAAAACAAAGTATGTACCACTCTCATTATCAGCATGGATACTCCAATATCTATCCATTACCCGGCTTCGGATCTCCTGTCAAACAAGCATCTGAAGCATCACAAAATAATGAACAGACAAAGCAAGTCGGTCAAGCCGCAGACCCTGGTAAGGGTGAGAATAATAACGCTGGTAACCCACCTTGGTTTGAAAACAACAGGCCAAGTGCATCAACAAGTGTCCCATCAGCTGACCAGCAGAGCTTGAAGTCACCTATTCAAACAGAGCCTATCTCAGTAATGGAGAATAAAACAGCCACTGTGCCCACAGCTTTTGACAAGACCATCAAAGATATCAATCTTATAAATTTGCCAAAATCCCTCTTACAACCTCAACTCGGAAACTCTTCAGAAAGGGAATCTGCCGTCAATAATCCAGTGTCTGCCCTTCCTGATTTGTCAAATATCAACTTACCAACGAGCCTTGTTAAAGGTTCTGGTAGCATTGTTTCTGAGCAGCAACTGAAGTCCTCTAGTTCTAATGTTGACAAGTTTGAGGAAAAAACAGAAAGTCCGGTAAATAAAACAGACATTTCTTTGAAGGTTGCAGTTCCTCTTTCAGCTGTACGATCTAAGCGTGCCTCTCTTGACATTGAGCCGACAGAGAACAAAACTCCCAGTGAAAGCTTAGCTCTGCCAGCACTTCCTACCAATATCATATCAAAACTGCCAAAGAGTCTTGTGAATCCTACTGCACCCGCTATGTCTGAGGATGGGCATGTGTCAGAGGCAAAAGACAATCAAGTAAATAAGCCATCAGAAAATGCTGTTGTGTCTGCGGCTATGCAACTGCCTGTAAGTTTAGTTCTGACACCTGCTATGAGATCTAGGACTTCAAAAGACTCTGAACCTATCGGTTTGGAGAAACAAACGAAAAATATCGGTGAATCGGGTCCCACTAACCTGTCGGATTTGAGTAAAGCTGCTGCCGCTTTTAAATTGCCCAGAAGCCTTGTACTTCAAAAAGCTGTGGATAGCTCTAAGGCTGTAGCCCGACATGACAATCCCACAAACACAGCTGTTCCTGAGGAGGTCAGAAAGGAGAACGATAACCCAGCCATTGATGGCCTCGACCTTCTGAAAGGCATTAAAATTCCTGGAAGTCTTATTATATCTGCTGACAATAAAGAAGTACCAAGAAAATCTGGTTCAGAAGCTCTTCCAAAACCAGCGGATAAAAGCCAGAAAGGAGTAAAGAGGGCAAGGCTGTCCCCAGCTGGCTCTGCAATTAGAACTTCACCTCTGCCAAAAGGTTACATTGCATGTCGATCACGCAGCAGATCTCCTAGCCCAAGACATGCAAGATATCGTAGCCCTGTTCGTTCACATAGTCCTAGGCAAAGTATATCTCCAAGAAGAAGGCGATCTAGATCTCCAAAACGAAGCAGATCTAGGTCGCCATGGAATTCTCGCTTTAGATCATCAAGACGAATTCCATCTAGATCATCAAGTAGTAGCAGATCAAGGTCACCCAGGCGAAACAGATCAAGGTCACCAAGACGCAGCTGGTCACGCTCCCCAAAGCGAAGTTGGTCTCGATCTCCCAGGCGTGGAAGATCACATACACCCCCAAAATCTAGGAGAAGGCAATCCTCCAGTCCATCTAGAAATAAAAGGCGGAGGAATATCTCCCCCCAATCCCATTACCGCAACGTTTTCAGAAGGAGTAGAAGCAGAACACCTGAGCGGAGGCAAAGGAGGAGTTTATCGCCATCCTCTAAGAGGGTTTCTAGATCATCCCCATCTAGGTACCGCAGATCACCTAGGAGGTCCTCAGCAAGTCCAGTAAGGAAAAGATCTCCAGGATCTCGGTCACGAGCTGATTCTCCATACAGCCCCAGACGGAAAGATTCCCCATACAGTCCAAGACGAAAAGATTCCCCATACAGCCCAAAGCGAAAAGATTCCCTACACAGTCCAAAGCGGAGGGATTCAACAGAGAGCCTTAGGAGGAAAGATTCTTCAGATGGTCTTAGGCGCAAGGATTCCCCTCTCAGCCCGCATGGACCAAGTTGTCTTAGCCCCTCAGCAAGCCCTCACAATAAAATAAGGACAGATTCACCTTTAGTCAAATCTCCTACACTGAACAGTTCCAGTAAGCAGTCTGAAAAATCTGCCTCCATTGGCAGCTCTGATAAGTTTGATGCGGGGACACCAGTTGATTCTTCACAGACGTCATTGGCATCATCAGCTCCTAGTGCCAGCACAAGCCAAAGCTCAACTGTCGCAGAAAAAGCCACAGATAATGCCAGGTATGGACAACTTCACTATGGTCTGAAATTTTTTCGTAGACCTCTTTCTGTATGTTATGTATGTTCCTATAAGGCACAGTGCGTTGTTTTCATGGATTCATACGCTTAATTTAAAAGAGCCATTTTACAACGTGGGTGTTTTTATTCAATTATACTTCCTTATTGCTTGATAATAATGAATATGGGATTTTGATTTATGCACATATGCATACTGCTGAATGCATGGGTTCTGTTTCCTTTACTGTGCTTCATGTGTGGTGTGTGTACCAGAGGCAAACATTGGAGCCTCCACCTTTGACTTATGCCTCATGTTTTCTTGTTATTTAGAAAAGCTTTGCTAAGGTAAACAGCATTCCTGTCTCTCTATCTATATAGCATTTTTATGGCCACTAGCCAAGAAAAAATATTGAATTAACGCAGGGACTGACAATGTTTTTCTGATGATTGAACTGCCTGTTAATGGTTGTACACATACACGTGCATCTAGAATATGCCGATGTGAGCGTATATCAGTCACTGCTTAGATCTAAACCAGTCGAGTCCTGCTCTTAAGTCCTCCCTCACTTTTCAATTATCCTATACCAATGTGTATGTTAGGAGAGGCAACACTAAAAATAGCTAATTTGTGAGCTTTTGCACCTGAAATTTAGCCTTTCATGTGAGGATTTTTTCAGGTGTTGACTGTTTATGAATAGTTTTATGTATATGTGGCTAATGCTGGATAAAACATCCACTTTATACTGTGATGTCAGATTTATGACGACTCCGATTATTCCTGGTCAATGGATAATCTGCTCCATGCTACTCATTAACATGGTCTGTCCACAATAATATCATGCTCTTATCTTGATATGTCCTTTTTGTAAATGAAGTTCAGATTGAATTTTGTTTTTCACACAACATGTTGCTGCATGAACTAAAGAGTAAGAACCTTTAGCAACCCTTTGAGAGTTTCAGGGACATTCATTATATCTGGATAAGGGCATTTGATTGATTTGTAGCCTCCCCCTCCATCTTTGATAACACTTTCCTTGTGTGATATACTGTTATACATTTTTTCTGCACTGTTTTGTCAAATCTAGCTGTCCAATGCGTCTGAAGTCTATGTTGGCTGTGCTTCGCCATGAATTGGGGAATGCGGTTGCTCTACTTTTACCTTTTCCTTATATCAGGGAAAATGTGTTGGCCTTTTGTCCTCAACAAAAGAATGTGTATAGATAGACACCAATTGGGGCACCGTTCCCTCTTCAGCAGTTGGAATAGTCATACCATACATATTAAGCAGATAACATTAAAATCAAAGACTGGTCAAGCCAAAAAGAGTGAAGTCTGTTTAGCATTATAGCGCTAAAGTCTGCAAAATTTGACTTTGTCAGCCATGCTCTGTGTGTCCCAGGCTAGGGCTGAGCCCCAAAGATAAATCTGTTGAAATTTTTCATATGCAATGCACACCACTGGAAGCTGATCTGGCTCATTTCATACCTCTTCATTGTATGCTTCCTATTTCAAGTCTGTATTGTATTTTACCTTTCTTTCTCCATGTATACATTTTCTCGCACATGCGCAAATTACACATATATCGACAGTTGATTTATTTTTAGTAACATGATTCTTTTCCTCTTTCAGTTCTCTGCTTGAGTCGACTAGCAAGTCCAGCCTAAGTTCCATTTCTGAAAAAGGTATGTGCTCAGTCTTCAATACATTTCATTTCTTCACATTGATTAATGACAGGGATGGGAGTAAATTTCTCAGCAAGTCGAGTCATGTAAGTCAAGTCCTAAGTCACAACTTGACTTGACTATGCTGAGCGGTGGCTTGACTTGACTATGCCTTAAAAACTATTGTGACTTGACCTTGACTTGAATTGATATTCTTCGTGACTAAACTTGGCCCAAAAGACTGGATTGACTTGAGGTAAGTCATGCTATTGTCATTGCCACAATTTGCTATGTATGGCATGTATTGTCCAAAATCAAGTTATTATCCACGTTGCATTGCTTTATTTGATCAAAAATATCACAGGCCGGAATTATTTACATTTGTAAATGTAAGATTTTTATAGCGATTTGAGCAACAATGACAAATGTCAAGTGTGGAGGACCTGGGAACTCGAAATTCGAATAAAAAAAAAGTTAAATCCATTACAAATGGTCAAAAACGGTTACGTAAGGGTTTTCAGGCATTTTGAGTCCAAAACTGACTTCTATGTTGGGCTTATTCTGTTCTTTCATGATTTGGACCAACAGTTTGTTTGAGCTTGATGCCTCTCAGCAGCCACTGCTACTCTAAACCAGTCAAGTCGTATTTGTACAAGCCAAAACAGACCTCCAATGGCCTCACTTTTCTCAGTTCATCAAGGCCATTGCAATGATAACTTTGTTGTTGTTCTGTGGCAAGCCGTACGGATATTGCATGCTGTGACTTAATTTATGACTAGTAAGTCAACTATTTCTGTT
>ERZ1740056.79-NODE-79-length-12859-cov-9.189394_pt1 | contig 12859 bp, 12 predicted proteins | sample MGYA00581746_ERZ1740056 | MGnify/ENA primary metagenome ERZ1740056 (study PRJEB43018, sample SAMN04849745) | marine metagenome | isolation source: floating plastic debris | place: Pacific Ocean | collected 2008-09-01 | study: EMG produced TPA metagenomics assembly...
GACCAAGTCCTTGCTGATGACAATTCGTTCTCCGAGGTCTGTGTGTAGTCTTTAAGCTGTTTAACCTCCATGTCTTTTAGATTACCACCCTTACCTCACATATCACACATAAAACTTTGAAATGATCGTCTTCTTACTGCGTGTTGATCAATGATCACTGATACTCCAACCAAAAATTCTTGTAAAAAAGATATCAGCAGAGTAAAATATCATCATTTTTGACTATTTTTTATCAGATAAGAAGTTATATTAAAAAAAAGGGAGGAAATAGCGAGAAATCAGGAGAGACCCATCTAAACTGGGACTCTCCCTGCTATATAGGGAGGGTTTTCAGGTATGCTTGAAACTGAGCTCTCAAGATCCAAGCCCTTTGCAAACAAAATCTGGCCTACAAAAGTTTTAAGTGTAACTTAAATTCACCGATGATTTCCCTATGGACTTTCCTTGATTTCTAATAGAAATCTCTATTGGTTCCACTGAAAGCAACCACTGTTTTATCTCCAATGTCTCTTAATATCATCATTACATGCTATCTCAGAAGATTCCCTGAATCTTTGCTTGAGGAATCCCTCCCTAAATTCCCACTAGATGTCCGTGTGGATTCCCGTTTCACTGACAAACCGATCCCTCCACCAAGTATCCACCATCGGCGAGGATTCCCTGAGGATTCCGTGTGGTTTTGCCTGCTGGGGTGGGGCCATAGTCATTGCCTGCTGATAAGTTAGAATTGGCAAGCCTGGTTGGGTAATTTGGAGAAGATTTTGGAATTGGCCAATTAGTGCTCCATGATAGCGTTTATATGAAGCAGGGGAAATCGGGTGGAAATCTATCTCACTGCACTTTTTCCAACCCTGCAAGGATCTGAACTGATTTTAAGGTTCATAGTCAAGGGTTACTCTGACAGCAAATTGACTTTGATTTTTGGAATACGTACGCTTTTTACTCCCAGGTACCCAAATTTCACAACTTCAGGGCAAGGCGTTCGTGAAAATTCGCTATCGTTTATGGGACAAAGCAAAAAGTTAAGTTTTGAGGGCAAACCTGTCTGATAAGCAATTTTTTATACGTTATAGTTTAATTTTTGCTGTGAGCCCTGACGATTTCAACTCAAATCTGAAAATCTTACTGTTTGTTTCTTACGCTGCAGCTTTTAGGCATTGATAATGGCAAGAACAAAGCAGACTGCCCGTAAATCTACTGGAGGAAAGGCCCCCAGAAAACAGCTAGCTACCAAAGCTGCCAGAAAGAGTGCTCCATCCACTGGGGGAGTGAAGAAACCACATAGATACAGACCAGGAACTGTGGCTCTGAGAGAGATCAGGCGTTATCAGAAATCAACTGAGCTTCTCATCCGAAAACTTCCTTTTCAGAGGCTTGTGAGGGAGATAGCCCAAGATTTCAAAACTGACCTGAGATTTCAGAGTGCTGCTATTGGTGCTCTCCAGGTATGTTTACACGCATAAAGCACATGGTCCTCTCTAGTTCCCATTTGATACCTAAATGACAATGGAATGCTGATGTACTATAAACTCCGCTGGATGCCCTACTCATGATGACCAAGGTTTTTAGAGTTAAAGTTGTAAAGCTTATTTTGTATACTGCATGGAGGCTCTCCAGGCTTAGGCGTTTTTGAATTTTTTCCCTTTCAATATACATAAACAGGAAAAGGCTTGGAGCTGTATCTAGAAAACGATGCAACTTTTCAAGTTGTCTTCCCTTGACAAAGAGCTGTTGTCAATTATTTTCATTAAAAAGACGGTATGATACTATCAGGTAACGAGATACTCAGCGCTGTGTTTTATTCATAATCTCAACATGTTTCTTTCAATATATTTTGTAGGAGGCGAGTGAAGCCTATCTTGTTGGATTGTTTGAGGACACCAATCTCTGCGCAATCCATGCTAAGAGAGTCACTATCATGCCTAAAGACATTCAGCTAGCCAGACGAATCCGCGGAGAGAGAGCCTAGTGATAGACTGAACAACCATCACAGCTTCCCTGGGCCCGGGAGCTACTCAAATCCCTCGATTTTATATTGAGCTGTGACACTAAATAACATAAAACAATTTACGATTGGAAATAGAAAATGAAGATACCATTAGTAATTAACAACTACATCTGATGTAGTCGTAAATTAATCTTCATTTCAAATAGCTGCAGCTGCTTAAATTTGATGTTGTGAGAAATACATGTATGCATTTCAATTATTGCTTGACAGAACGCATTTATAACAACCCATGGTACAAGTATTTCAAATGCTATAAAAAACACTTTTATAATTGAAGGTTAATTTTTCTGTGTATACAATTCTACATTGATCACCTTACAGGTTTTAAACTATGCTTTAAATGTTTTGGATTGTTCACTATCACCCTCGCTCGTGTTTTCTGGATAATAATCTCAGTATTGTTATTGTAAATATAGCCATTGTAATTGTCTCCTGACTACATTGATTTATACTCCTGCTGTAAAAGCGGTCTCCAATTAGCTTCTCTTGGAAGGAAAATACTGATCAATAATAGCATAGCTGATGCGCCTTAGTCTGTTTTGTTTACAAAGTAGTTGCATTTTATATACCACACACCTATAGTCAATAATATTAATCAAATCTGACCAAGTGTGAAGCATTATAATAAGATTCCCTTACCAATGGTCCATATTGTTGTAAGCAGGATTAATGGGATTGAATTTTACTGCACTGAATTTATTAAGGAAACCTGAAACAAGTATAAAGGCGTGACAGCAGCCGACAATTGGTCACTTATCGTGTATAACAAGCTCACTGTCTCACTGTGGTGCCTCGGGTTGTTCTGCTCCGTGATTGGTAAAAATCGTGTTTATACCCACCCGCATCGTCGCGAAACGCATGGATAACATTTTCTTTTAATCACTTCAAAAAATGGATGGTGAGTAGGACTGTTAGCCTATTTATTTCTGCAATATGCCCAAGCTCAACTATCTAACACACGAAATCTGGATCAATGCATCTATAGCAAAAATGTAATTTTGCAAGCCGGTTTGCAAGCAGAGCTTGATGAACTTGTTATTTTTTCACTGGTAGGTAAATGACCTGATGAGTGCCAATTCAAGTAAATTTGTGGAGGGAATGCCATGCAAGCAAGTTTTCTACAAGCTACATGGAAATGTATTCCAATTCCCATTGCTTGTTGGCGATTGTTGCATCATGGTGATTGTGCATCCAGGTAGAATATGTTTGGTTTTACTTGATTGGATGAGAAAAAGCTGGATTAATTATGGAAGGCTCATAGAGCTTGTAATCCATCCACCGCTTTTGCTGACACTGTTCTGCATGCCTGTGTGATACCAGTACCCACAAAACAGAGGCAACAGCAGTTTTACAAATGTAATTATTTGATGGCAGGGGCCATAATCAGGCTGTTATTTTTTCACAGTGTGTAAACTTATTTCAAGGGGCATCTGGGCTGTTTTTGAACAGGAAGATGGTCAGAAAAATACTTCCACATTAAGGCCGGTTTCTAGAATATACCCCAGTGGTCATAGAAAATGGTATTAGCAACCTATTTTAGTATTTTTATGATTCAACTTACTGAATGCTGAATGTAATGTAACTGCAACGAGCCAATTATTTGATTTTACTCATTTTATTGCCATTAGATGACCTGCACTGTGACAGCTCAATTTTGTTATTTATACTGTTTCAGGCCAACAAGGACAAAGCTCAGGAAGTGTGAATATCTGGGTGATCATCTTACCAGTGACTGGCATTATTTTGGTAGCATTATTTGCCGTTTTCTGTGTTTGTCGTTACACTTGCCGATTTATATCATTCTGCACGAAACAATGCGAGAAAAGTCACCGGAACAACAAACCTGTAACAGTGAAAATGCCTTCCCACCAAGACATTCACGATCTCATGTTGAGACAATCATCCCCATATTGTGGGCGGAAATCTGAAATACCGTCTGTGCCATCAGATGAAGAGAAAGGGCTTCTTACCCCACATCAATCTGCCAATCGTTTGTCTATACCAGGTTCTGAGGGAGACACCGCCAGCATGAATAACTATAACACATCACAAAGTGAAAAGTCTCGTAGACATCGAACCTCTAAAACTAACCTACAAATCGAACACGAAGGGCAAGTAAAGGCAACTCCCATACATCATGGAGTAGACAGAAATAGCACAACTTGGGAGGGTGGCACAACTGATCTCAATATATCAGCGTCAAGCAGATGTGATATCAATAATTGTGCTGAAATAAGTGAAATCTCGGCGCCACATGTGACAATATCATCCAACAACTGAGTTATCTAAGTCTCTTTCAAAATTAGCACTCAGAACTACAAAATAAAATTTTCGTAATATATTTTTTATTCTGTAAACAGTAGTATGAGAGTTGAATCTTTTATGGTGGTTACGACATCTACATATAAAAGCCAAGCAATCAATGTATGCTCAATTTGCATCTAATTTAATTGGTATATGCAATCATGTACCAGAATTCTGGTCTTGCTGAATAAATATTTGTTTTGTGAATTTTGTCTGGACATCACACAGGGGAAATTCCTCATTGCTCATGTCCTCAAACGTCAAAAGCCGATGCAACTGCAAGTTTATCATTTTTTTCATCATCCATTGAAACATTCATATTATGCACAGCTCAGCTGAGTCTGTTTCTGGTATAGCATGATCATAGAATTATGGATAGTGTGGCAATGGCATCATATCCTGTTATCATTCACAGTCCATATCCGTAATCAGAAAATATATTCCAAAGTCATCTAAAGAAATCAGAGACAGCAATCCACTGAGCACACAAAATAACAATGTCTTCGCTCATGTGGCAAACATTGACACTCACAATAGGGCTGTGAAAAGAAATGTGGTGACACAGTATGTAGCATGTTTGTGTATCGATTTCAGGAAAAGTTTGAAATATCAATTATTCTCGCAGTTAATAACTCAGCACGCATATCAATATTTTGCCATTGAAATTTGATATGCGTGTATATGATGTATTCACAAGTTTCGACTCCCATTTCTGTCTACGACAGCACCATTTATTTCATTCATCAAACTCCTAGAGCTACTAATTTAAATCAATGCCTAGATCTAAAAATCATTCATGAACATGGGGAAATAACAAAATTCAGAGAGCTGATCCGACGCTTACCGCAAATAACTGTGTATCTCAATCTAATTCTCAAAATATTATACTATTATTATAATGGCTCTTTCTGACAATGTGCATTGATTATCTTCGGTATCCCAAACAAATATTATCTACAGGTTTTGTGGAGAGTGGACACAGAAAAGTTGTTTGATAGAGAGGTAGTCAAGTAACTGGTGATAAAAAATTGTTTGTGATCTGTGCTACGGACGGAAATTGTAAGAAAATGGTAACTGTAAAAAGTTTTTTCATATCAGTAAGAACTTGGGCATACATTGTAGCAAGGAGTGATAGGACTCCTTGATTGTAGCCTAAATGCTCAGTTTTCATATCGAGTAAAGTTTGCGGAGCTTGCTAAGTCGTAATCAAACACCTGTGATAGCAAGTGAGTGTCACTAACTGCAACTGATTTAAAGTCTAAGCACTTACACGAATACACATAAATCGCATGGTGATGGTTCTTAACTCATTGAAAAGCGGTATGGCTGGTGTACTGCTGGATATGATAAGGCATTGTTTGCTTATGTTAATATTATAAATAACTGGGCTGGAAATTTATGTCTCATTAGAGATCCTAAACTAAAGTCTGCTTAATCATAATTTTACAAAAACAAAACTAAGGGAATGGATCTAAATATTCTAGCACAATCAATACTATAGAATTTGTTCATCATCATCGTATATTGAATCCTGATGTTCATTGCCAAGTTTTTTCCACCACGGTTGACTAAGTAGCCTGATCTCAGCGTTGTGGTTTTCTCTGGATTTTGTCACTACAGGCACAGATCGTGATGTGAACTTCTCGATATCTTCCAACCGAATATTTGTTAGTTTAGGAGCATCTGCAAAATAAGAAGTTTAATTACAAGGATACCCTATGATTACTACATTAATACCATGCCAATATTTATGTTATGGCAGATGCACTGCAGTGGATTGCAATGGCTTTATACCCATTCAAAATGTTATCATGATATCGTGTCTCGCATACATGAACATACATGTACATGTACATGTAAGCGGATACAGATTATTATGTGCGAACCGATAAATTGCACGTGGTGGACTTCGCCTTTATAAAAGACCCAGACATTGCCATTTATTGAGTTCTCATCCTATGCAGAAATGTAACGTTTCTATATCTATTTTGAATGTTCACATAGTGCTATTGTTTATGATGATTGCAATCTCCAATATTAAATTTCCGTACACGGCTCTCGAAGAACTATCAAGTTTTTCCTCTCTTTATTCATTCAAAACGATGACAGTATTTCCGCCCTCGAGATGTAATGTAGATATTTTTTCGTTGTTGAGGATGTAGAGATGCTGAATAAACTGCAGAGCTTAATTCCAGGAAAGGGAGAGACAATATGTGACACTCTCACATGATTGGCAGGGCTGACCAGTCATGAAATTGTGGCAAGCGGACAAATAACACCAGATTGTTACTAAAAATAGCATCATGAGGAATTTGTAAGTACAACCCACCATCTACACCCCCATACCCTATCCCGAAAACTCCAACCCCCAAACACTGTACGAGAAAGTTATTGATTTACGGTCAAATTATGTTAGTAAATAAAAATGATTATAGTTATCTCCACGTGAAATCTGGTATTGTTCCCCCCCCCTCCGGGGAAATTGCGTGTAATATTATCGTCTGTGCAGGAAATTATGGACGTTTCCTTTCTCCATGTCCACTATATTCATGTATTGTACATGAAAATGCCATAAATGAGTAGGTTTGAGGACATGATCCAATATGGTTTGTGTCTGCCCTGAAACTACGACTAAAGGCAAATGTCTCACTACATACAGCTTGTATATCAGGTAGATATAGTTGACCCAACAAGATTAAGCATACTTCAATAGCTCTCAAAGGGACACAGATTTTTAATAGATTGAAATTCTAATATTAAACAGGTTCAGTTACGTAGATGTACTAAGGTATACCTTGTCAAAACCTGCAAACAACTATGGATATAGTTTGTTAAACAAAAATCTTCCTCCCACAACTATAAGAAATCAATGTTTCTATGTTCGTGGTTGCTATTATTATAAATCGAATAATGGTGTCAATTTCCATATCAAAGAGCGTTTTATTGGTGATTAACTCTTACGCATAGAACATGGAAAAGAGTGAATTTACCTTCGAACATCAAATGGTTCAGTTATAATATTTATAATATTTTTGGAAGCATGGAAATTTCTACAGACAAGGGATGCATTTAATTATGTATTGTGTTCTTCAAAGACCTGAGAATAATAACATAATCAGATTTAGTCGTATTTTCATCAAACCATCCTCATGACGCACGTCATCAGAATCATAAGAGCAGACGGAATGCAAAATACGCTGGTTTATGATGTTCTGCAATATAGATTCAAACAGCCAGAATCTGTTGGATGACCATGGATTCCTAAAAAGAAAACCCTTGGCCTTGGCCAGGCTTACAACAATAAAAATATCTTCTTGACCCAACTCCCAACCATGATGCTCGTTGACATCTACAAATCAAATCAATATTTCAGGTTGCAGGTGTTCCATCAACTTGTTATGTTCACGTAAGCAGCACTGTCCTGCGAATCTGATTAGTAGGATTTTCGAGGGAATAAACACAAATCCCTTTTGCATGAGTTCGGTGTCCTTACCCTTTGACTGTTCGCTTGGGCAGCAAAAGCTTTCCAGATTGTGCATGCGTGACCAGTCAAAGGGTAGAGAACCCAAAAGCATGCAAACAGGATCAAAATAGGTTAAATAAGGTTGTTCCACCTCCTCCTAACCATCTCCTGACTGGACATCTGTGTTGTATAGTCATAGATGTACTTGTTATATAAACCACACGAGTGAATGAGTATTGAAACAGGTACCTATTTTTGGATTACTATAATGCAAAAACTTACACCACCTGTGCAAAGCACAAACATCAACATCTAGCCACTAATAATTACCACACAGAAGCAAACACTCCGTGGCTACTTAATACATGTATTTACATGTACATGTACCTGTATATCACTGTAAACAACTATCGACGACCAACAATACCAAATACGAAATCTACCATGGCCCCGACAACGTTTCTATTGCTCACATAGGAGAATTGTTTGTTGACTACGAAGCAACATAAAAATGTGACAAAATCAATGATACTTTTACCTTCTGCAAGGTATTTACCGAGTTACTGGAGAAAATTGATCAGCATCACAGATTGGATACCTGGAATTAACTAAAAGTGCGACCTTGCGATGAAGGAATAAAGTCATGAATTACAATGAAATTTGTTGATATGGTTGACATCCCTGGACAACCGCGCTGGAAATTTACACCTTTTATTCCAACCGTGAATGCATTCTATGTTAATGATCTCCATTTAGCTGTTGATAGCAAACACTGAAATAGTAAACCTGGGTTCACAGCTTTATTTAGTATGAAGGCTCCAATGGTTGTGTGCGGGGCGTAAGTGGCGCCACTTGCGTTTTGCACACGGCCGTTGGTGCCCTCAAACTAGGCAATGTGTGATATTGGAAGTTTCCAGCAGCAAGGAGAGTTTTACAACATAACAAATAACACTTACTGAGTAGAAGGTCAGAATCAGTCTCCAGTTCTGCGAGTAATGCTTCCCTATGAAGCTGTTTTCTTTTGTTGACACGATTAGTGAAGACATGCCGCTTTAGTATGTCCTGGCAGTTATTGTGGAGATCCTCTTGTTGTTGACGTGTTCTTGCTTTGGGCTACAATTCCATGACAAGCATTTAAATTTATGACCCTAAATATGTACAATGATCAACAATCTTGGGCCAAGAGTGGACAACTCTATTGCTGACACTGTGAGATGCAGCGGGACCAAATTTATGAACACACAATGTTTAAAGACCCGTACACACATATAAGGCCAAAATTTTTAGAAGATAAACTGTATTTGGCAATGACGCAAGCTTTTCTCAATTTTTCCTATTGTATGAGTAGAGTAAATGTTTCCATTTATATGGAAAGATAGATACCATTGATGGCAGAACTGTGATAATAATGTTTATTTATGGTTGGTTAAATCAAGAAAACTAAGGATGTTTGATGATGGTCTTGAGGCCATATTTCAGGAGCTTGAGGCTACATGCCGCCCTGAGGCTGCAGTTTAGACACCACTGAACTAGGTGTACCAGTGGGGCAATCCACCCAGATTATGGGAGGCAATTTCAAGCTAGGGCAGAAGTCTGAAGTGGTCACATTTTTGTCTAAACTTGCTTTTCAGCCCCTGCCCCTATACAAAAGTAATCGGGAAAAAGGCAAGATAGGTGGTATAGCCTTCTATTTTTGTATCATGCCTTCTGATTGGCCCAACAGTCTTTACTCGTCTATTCAGGTAAAGCCGTATGATGTAACATCTTACTGGGTTAGCTTCTCTACGATCGAGTATAATCTTTTGTAGGTAGACGCGTCTCTCATCAGTTAATCCCTCTGCTCTCTGCCATGCAGGTGGCTCATTTCTATGCTTTGCTAGTCGAGCTAAAAACTTGCGTACCTGATAAAAAAGTACAAATGAACTTCAAAGTGAGATGTAAGTGAAATACAAAAAAACGTTCGCATCACTGAGATGGAACAAATATTTATCAATAATTGGTATCGACAATATTCAGAAGGATTGTGAAAAGGAGTGAACCTATAACTGATAACGTAACGCTCACACATCGTTGGATGATAACAGCAGATTTCACTCTGACAATCTTATGTTTGCGTTGAGAGAAGTCCCTCCTGACATTGTGACCTCTCCAGACAGCCTGTATTGTGACAGCAGACTGTTCTCTCATATTCTCCAGATGTCGTGGTATGGCAGAGGCCGGCAGCATACCGAGTATCTGTATGTGCTTCTCTCTGGTAGCTCTCATGGCTTGTTTACGAGCTACGGTAAGCTGATGAGTCAGTGCTGACCTCATCCTCTCCTCATCCTCTGTCTTCTGCTGTATTCTCTTCTTCACTCTGTACAATACAAACAGTCAAAATATTGTGATAAACACGGCAGATCATAGCTGACAAAATACATCACATTGTGCATTCATGCTAATCTCACAAACATTCTGTCATAGTATGGGTCTATCTCTATCTCCACAATATTGTGACTAACACTTAACTTATTTTTGGCACTTATGATTCAAAGTGTGCGCTTGCACCTTGAGCCATTCAACGTGAGCCTTATAAATATGTTTAAATGACCGGTCAGAATGGCAAAATGGGTTTTATCAACAACCTGAAGGATCTCTGTAGTTTAGTGAACCCCACGCTGGCTTTCTGCAGTGACTCTCTAGTTTTAAAGCTTCTATACACGGATTGTATTAGGGTCGCCGCACGGTGGAATTTTTCAGTTTCAACTCTACGAGCATTTCCTGCATCGAGTAAGCCAACAAACTCCTTCAAGTCTCTACCAAAACCCTGGAACAGCAAATGGCCGAAGATCATCAGAACAGTAAAATGAAAATAAATTAAGTCACCTGGGTATGGGTATTTAGAAACTTGTATATAAAACTAACTCTCGCACATAACTACTTTTGCAATGACAAAAAAAACAGGAGCCAAGTATTATTGATTTCTATCATGCCAGAGTAAAACCCAGCAACTTGTGTCCGTGCCATCTGTCACCATTTTAATACCCTAATCATAACTCAACTGATCATAAATATTACCTGTCCAGACCATCTGCTCATGAGTGGTCTCAACCCTCGATATCTTGTACAAATAATCTGTATGAAGTATGGCCGTACTTGACATATGAGTATTAATGTACTTATCGCCGAGCTGTAATATAAATAGACAACATTATTATATATTTTTCTTCAGTTAGAGCACACTTATTTTAATGAGGAATTTCTATTCGAGCCAACCTCTTTCAGCTACTTAATAGTTTATGTAGGTGTCACCAAAGGAGGAACCCTTTGTAACACATTGATGTGCTGATAATCAGACATAGCTTACTCACTTGGCGACATATTTGTCCACACCAGACACGATTTTGAAGACCATCTCATCGAGTAAGGAATGTAGAACCTTCTCATCAAGACTAGATATGACGTCAGCATTCACTCTGACAGCATACTGTATCAGATTGAGTGCTGAGTGAGCTGTGTCAGCATCATCTGATATCAACATCTGCAGCAGCCATTGTGAACGCAACACTAACCAGATAAAATAACAATATACAATTAATTCAAATAAAAGACTTCAGTTTTCCATTTTCAAACTTGTACCAGGATTTGATGAGAATGTGGTATTGACTAGATATTTTAGAAGGTCTGCTACAGGCTTATCATAAAGCCTGGTGTGTCGATGGTGCGCCAATATACTATTATACTGGAGTATTGATGTTAATTGCATTATTAGGTAACATCATACATCAACCAGTCCCAGGGGCAACGCCGCAGAAAACTCCCCACCATGTGAGGCCTAGCCACTTACAACCCAACCATTTCCACTGACTAGACCCAGTTTTGTCTAACTTATTTCCATACCCTTATCACGTTGCTGGAGTCTGTGGAAACACACCCTTATTTTCAGTCAAAATGTCGAAATCCCGAAAAATTAATTCTATCATGCATCTGAGTGACCATGAATGATAAGAAACCGAGATAGAATGATAGAGAATTAAACAGCATGATTTTTTAGCTTTCCAGTTAGCTCGTCCCAAACTAGAAATGGGAATTGTCTTCTGTCGGCAATAGAGAAGACAACTCCCAGCGGCTGTCGTAGGACAGTCTTACCAGTGGGAACCCTAGCTCATGTAGAAAAACTCTTCATTCTGCAATCTAAGAGCAGCTTAAAGATTTCATGAGTTTCAATAGGCCAGTTAAATTAGGTGCTAATTATTAGCCATTTCTGAAAGGGCAGATGGCGAAGAATGACGAAAGGGGAGCAAAGTGAGAGTTTTGTAAACATTTTGAAATGGTGGATTTGATTTATTTTAGCCAGGATTCTTGACAGTGCAATCCACCATCCACTGACACTATTAAATACTTAGGTGCCACTCAGACTTAACCAACAAGGATTTAGATGCAACTCAACACAGGTAAGCCTGAAACACAAATTGTTTTGTTATGATGTTATTTTTGGTAACAAAATTGTGAAACTTAGTGCTGTTTGCAGGCTTTTGCCTACTTGCAATGGAAGATGCCATAACTCAACTATGATGATAAGCTTATCATTGAATGATCCGGTGCCCTAACCACAATGTGTAGATATATAATGGAGTAAAAGGGCCCATGGATATATCAAAAGGGTGCATGTGTGTAGTACTGCACAATATTTCAATTATATCGAATCAACATCGAATGCGGGGCCAACAACCAACATATATCACATATAACAGCTTAGATCAACATCGAATAACAGCAAAAATCGGTATCAAATGACAAAATCGACAAAAATCAGTTTGATTTTTAAAATATTGAGTGACATTTTGATGAAATTCATGCTGAAGTTGCAGTATTTGTCAGTTTTGAGGGATGTTTGGTGGTATTTTTGGGAAATTCATGCTAAGCCAATTATATCGAAAAATTGAATTGAAAGAGCAGATATCGAATCAAACCCACAAAGCTGTCATCGTGCAGCACTACATGCGTGGGATCAAGGAGCTTCATAGGTGGGATAAGGTATTGGAGTTGAAGGATGGCTGTGGTGCTGTCATTTGAGGGGGGGGGGGGTTGTAACCAAATGAGGA
>ERZ1740056.80-NODE-80-length-12749-cov-7.725067_pt1 | contig 12749 bp, 4 predicted proteins | sample MGYA00581746_ERZ1740056 | MGnify/ENA primary metagenome ERZ1740056 (study PRJEB43018, sample SAMN04849745) | marine metagenome | isolation source: floating plastic debris | place: Pacific Ocean | collected 2008-09-01 | study: EMG produced TPA metagenomics assembly of...
GGTGTCTTTGAGTAACGAGAATCAGTGCTGTGTACAATTTAACAACTCATTTCATTGAGAGAAGGAGTGATACGCAGGCCAAATAGTATCTCGATTCCACTGTCAGCTTATCAGTCAACGGCTTCAGACTCTAAGTTTGAGGGCTCCAACCGTCTTGTGTGTGTGTGTGACAGATGGTTGCAGCCTCAACAAACAGCCTCTACAAGCAAGGCCACATAATTGACAAAATCCCGCCAACCCATCAGCAAAGAATGTGTTTAGTTAGGATAAAGAACTATCAAAACCTAATCAAATACACATCAACTTCCAAGAGAGATGTTCCTCCATCTGTTACATCGTATTGGCATATAACCCCTTTGAGAAGTGACCATTAGTAACAGATGTAACACAAATCAACAAGCTAATACATGGCACAGACACAAAGCACCCAAAGTTAATCAAGTTACCAAAGCTCAGAGAGGGTGAACGAACAGCACCAAGGCAGTCCCTGCACTCCCTACGCAGTCATTGTAGAAATTTTGGTGTCAAATCTCAGCTTCTATTTAGCAGAAATGATCCAAATACATGGACAGTATGTACCCATGATAATATTCTTACTTATCTCTAGACCTGCAGTGGAGCGTCATGCATTGTGCTACCCAGTCATATCCTAGGCTAATGAAGCAGTAGTAGCAGTTATTCTTTAGATGTGAATAGAAAACCAGCTAACCTGCGGAACAATATAATTTATGACTAACTCAACAGCTGATGGAAATTGAAAAGGAGCCGCAAAATTCGATATAAAAAGAAGCGCCAATAATTAGATTGCCCACATGCACATCATTGGGTGCAACAAAGTTATATGTACACAAACTGAATCACAACTCCCTAGAATTACAATATTCTAAATCTAGCTTACAAGCAAGTTGAACCGTTGGTCAGCACAATATGATGGCTCTACAACAAAGACTTACTTCAATCGTCAAACAGTAGATAATCAATTGAAACCTAACACGCTGCACTATGCGCTGCTCCGTAGCTGCCTCAACAGTTTTCAAAGAACTCGATAATACAAAAGCTTTTATCTTAAATTATAACTGATATGCTGCCAATTTAATAACATCTTTCTGTTAATGTTGTATGCTTAGAATAGATTCTTCATTAAATGTTAACTTATTAAATCTTGGCCATGTGCCAGTCTCGATTCAAAAGTTGTACAAAACTGTCTCCGAGCAGCTCAGTGGTCAAAGAGCTGAAGCGACCAAAAAAACTATCCGCTATGGAAGTGATATATATGATATACATACGCATTCATGCAACTTTATTCACATGCCATTCATGACATTGTTGTGACTTTCTATGCATTAAAATCGGTGAAGTTTCTTCATCAAGCATTGGGGTAATAAACCAAAGTTGACGCCAAAATCTCACGTTACACTACGAGATGTGCATGAACATTGAACACACATTCCAGCCTGAAGATGAGACTGGACGGTTGTAACATCACCACCTACCTACCCCAATTAGTGCTAAGAGTGCAAAACCAAAATCACTGCCCAGTAAATTTTCATACACAGTATCATCTACACGTAGTGATGTCAAACCTATATCAAATCAACCACCTATCATATAATGCAAGTTGATGCAGTGCAACACTACAACTAACTTAACTGGACTTTGATTGAAACTCCTTTATTCACGACCTCAATTACAACTTCTTCTATTTTTTACTCAAACCATTAAATAAGGCTACGCAAAGCTTAAAGTTCCAATAGTAGACTAAAGGACAGGGAGCTACGACTCCCAAAATAAAAAAGCTATGAATACATTTCAAATATTATCAATTATCGCTGAGCCAACTGTTGGACCTAGCTTCACTTATATCAGAACAACAAGTATAAAGCAAACAGAATTCATTCACTACGCTTCAATCAAGGAGCTGGAACTAACTGACCAGCCGACAGTGGAGAACATATTAACAACATAATACAAAATTAGAAACCACGCCGTTTTGAGTTGAAATGGTCTCGTAGCTATATTTGCCCGGATACTGCATACCATTCCAAGACTTCCAAAACTGTCTGACTGACCAAATAGCTAACAATGGTGCTACTAACAAAGAGCCCAACATCAAAATTCAAAAACAATGCCCAACACATCATAATCAACTGGAAGCCCTGAATAATATCAAAAAATGAGAAAGAAGACTCTTATGTACATCGCATTCGAATTCAGAGAAAAGGATGTTGGATTTAATTAGTAGTAGGAAGGAGTAGCTACCAGTACCGGTATATTGTGGAAAAAGAGAGAGAGGTATGAACAGCTGCAATGGGAGTGAGACAAGAGTGGCTTACGGTAATCTAGCACAGTTCCTCCTCCGCTGTTACACTATTCTCAAATAAAACTCCAGTTCAGGTTTGAGTTCAAGTTACCAAATTGACCTGTACAGCAATAGAAATGACACAGGTAGACTAGTGAAGAAGTGATTTATAATATTTATTTCAGGACAGATGGATAAAGTTGTAACAATGATTCAAATGAAGAAAATGCTAAAAAGCTCTTAGATAGGATATCTTTCTACAATAACATGTTAGGTATACAGTCATTTCACAGATTTACATACAGTATACAACCAAGACAAAAATGGAAAAAAACGTCATTCAGATGAAACATCTATTAAAAGGTCAACTGAGTTGTTACAGACAAGAAAACAAAAAGAAACATTTTATCTGTATCGCTCTACATGGCAGGGCAGATCATGTGGTCATACATCATAGATAATTAAAACTGCATGTATGTGTGTGCAGCTGCCTATATATTGTATCATTCTTTCTCCACTCTATTTTCCTCTACCCTGCATTCAGAAAGCTCCGCAATCATGACAGGGCTTGATGTTCTTTATGAGACACAAGCAAACCTGGATTCGATTGACAATATACCATTACTATACTAGACTTCAATTCCAAGGATATAAATTCTGAGAATACTGCATTAATTAAGCAATGCTTTTTTGGCAGAGACAACTGTCAGTACATGCTCAGGGACACATACTCAAAACAAATTGTATTATATAATCACTTTCTTTAACCTACATTCCATTTCCCAATAACATACAATATTTGATGATGATATATGAGCACTACTTTAATAGTTCAAAATTATTAATGGCCATAAATACTACACGCCATGAGCTAAAGCCGCCATTTATTGCATGTTTGAGGAGTTTGCAGTAAGCATAGAGCATAGAACATCATCTGCCAAACACCCATCTATGAATTCCTGTTTGGTTAGAACACCATCCTTATTTTTATCCATTTGTATGAATATTTTATCTGTTCGCTGATCAGCTGTTTCTGTTGGAGCTTCTTTCAGATCATTTCCAACCATCCGGTAGATTGCCTATAGGATCAATTACAAAACATGAGGTTACAAAGGTTGACAGTACCCAGGGTAGGCTCCCTGTAAAATTGTGAGATTCGACTTTGGGATAAGTCCCGGTGGTCAGACTTGTAATCAGAGTCAGGTGGAGTTATTGAGGACACTAACTCCACCTGATTCCAATTTGAAATCTAGGTAATTGGACTGCTTTGAGGTGTATGGAAAAAGTTACACAAGACTATGAAGTGCATGAGCTATTGAATTACATTTGGAGTTGTCTTATGAATGTCATAACTGTACCAAGAAAAGACAATTCCCTGATACAAATGTCAACTCAACACCCAATCAAAACAATCTATTTTTGATATTATCTCATTACAGCAATATAGCTGCAAGTACTTTTTGCAATCAAAAAAGATACCAGTAAGTCTCAAATGTCAACTTACACCAATGATTCGGACCATTTCACTTTTTTCTATGGTTCCATTTCCATCAATATCGTACATTGAGAATGCCCAATTCAGTTTGTCTCCAACTTTTCCAGACGACGTTATATTGATAGCAAGGAGAAACTCTTTGAAATCGATCGTACCACCGTTGTCAGTGTCGAATGTTCTGAACACATGCTCACAGAATTCCTCCGCATTTCCACCAGGAAAAAACTCGGAATAGACTTCTAAAAATTTTTGTCGGCTAAGTTGACCAGCAGGGCAATCTCTCTGCAAAAGAGATAGTAAGTAGGCAATCAATACTATAAACCAGTCCAGCGTGATGAGGGTTTGATGAATGAGGAAATGAAATAATGATCATCTTTCAGCCTTACAAGTAGATAGTACCAGATCAAAATTAGATCAAGTGGTATTAAGTGGGTATAAGTATTGCATAAATCTGGTCAGCCGAGCTTGATCAAAATACAGTTACAGCAGCGAGTAACCCGGCTTACAACTTGATGAGCACAGCTATGATGCTATGATGTTAGGCCTTCCAGACCAATGCATAACATTTAATGAGGCAAGGATGATGCCTTATCGAACACAAAACATTGGAATGCTTTTAGTAATACAACCAGCATGATACGCATGTACATGTGTACATATACAAGCGTAACACAGTGTAACTTTTTGAAGTTGATTGGTTGTAATCAAGAAAAGATGTTTGTTTTCAAGCAGCTGATTTTGATGAACAAGCAATAACATTAATTACAGATACGCCAATAGCTCTCCCTGAATTAAAATAATTTTAGAGCGCAAGAACTTGATACTTAGATACTCGAATTGCCTTGAGGCTAAACATTTTAGATTTAGAAGATTTCAGAATACCAGAGTTTCATAGGGGAAATAAATACCCAAAGCAATCCATGCTAATTTTGGGGGTAGCAGAATCGGCATTCACCAGTCACTGTAACGATCTCTTCTATGTGACATAACCTCGTAACCCCGAGAGATGGTTTTAGACAAATGCCACCCAAACACATAAAATCCCAGGGGTTGCATTAAAACAAATAAGATGTATCACCAGACACCATCATATTGATCGATGTCATTGGCAATGTTTGCACTCAACAGACAGAGTGTTATAACCAAGTATGGGCTCAAACAAAGATGACAGCTCAACCTGTACAGATTCACTATTTAACGGATGGCTCCAATGATGTCCAACGCAAATACATGTACACTACCCCGCACAGCAGACTTCTGACACATAGTATTCCCAAATGATCCATATTTTACTTTTGAAGTGCAGCTCCGATGGTGCTATAAATGGCTGGAGGAAACAACCGCATGCACTTTATTATTCGCTGGAAAAAAGTTCTATCAACTTGGGGATGGGATATTCATTTTAGCAAGCAGCGTCAGTGATTCCTTGATGTGCCTATCAAACAAGTGCACGATAATGCTTGAAAACATTATATATTTGGGGAGCAAGAGCCTACATTAAAGAGCAGAAAGATTGAAAAATGCAGCAACAGCAGCTCACAAAACTTACCATGAAGCCTTTGTACCATTGCTTGATCTGTGGTTTGCTAAATGTGGTGTTGTTCAATAAGAACTCTAAATCCTCCTTTGAAAGCTGTTTACTGGAGCTACCACCCATTATCTTTTCTACCAAAGTTCACACCAGATGTAAATTAACTGCAGATATTCTAAGTCCACAAGACGTGGTGGCGTGTGATCCAGTCCTTATTGATGACTTTTTGGTGATTGGACAGTATCCGTAAGGTGTGTCCCGGCTCGCAGCAAACTATGTACTCTTATGAAGAAGTCCGTTAGGAATGTGCTTGCTTCCTACTCACTCAATTCAGCAACAACTGTAATAAAAACATGGCGTCATCAGTCAAGTTCCGAAATAAATATGAGTGAGTCTCCTTTTATTTAGCACTGTGGTGAAAAAGATTGCCTATGATTCCGTAATTATTAGATTTTTGACCACTTTTGTCAGTATTGTTCCACTAACATAGCATATAGGAATACACTACTACAACACGCCTACCTAAACCCAACAAATGAATAGTCAAACGAAGATATAATTACTACAAGTTATTAGTAGAGCAGCGGATGTTCAAATTACAGTCCTTCCTCCAGCTGTTCAAATGCCAAACTCAGCGTCTTTCCTCAATTATAGCAAAAAGAATTTTTCCTCCAGAAAGCAATAAATGACGAAAGACCCGACGCCCTTTTCCTAGTTTCAATACTTAACTTATATATTTAGACAAGAGAAGACGGAAATGGAAACAAACAACAGCCTATCATATCGCCCATCTGATGTTCTGATGTCGACATTTGTCACATCCACATTGACCAGCATATTGGTATCGAAAATACAATTATCACATGAGCCATGAAAAAAAATTGTCATTGCACAACATTAGCAAACGAGCACAATATTTTATGGTGCATAATTCAAAATTTACTCCATGATAAAATTTCATATTGAATTGCATGCATATAAGAAAGCAGCATGATCAGGTGCCGTGAAATTCCGCTGGAACCTTACCAAAATGCACAACATGAAGGGTGAAAGTATGAAAAAAATGCACACTCCACCTGGCTTACTACCAACGCCAACCTGTTTCACGAGCAATGCGTTCATTTTGTTTGCTAAAGCCTTCAGCGCAACAACAACACATACTCCGCTTACCTTCAAACAAAAACCTTTCACACCACCCGTTTCACATCTCAGATAGTATCCAACAAAAATGAGAAACACCAACGCACTAGAAATAGATACAGCTCACGAACGTGTTCTAAAGACAAAACAGCATCGCTTCAAAACTAGCTGGAAGGCACCGTGAAGTATATCTGCTCAGAGTGCGTACATCTGCCGTGCGTTTGCCTAATCGGATAATGGAAAGCCAAAAAACTGCTTAATGTACATCATGATTATATTAACTAAGCTACAACTATCCTCATATTTTTGCCGTTAGAGTTTAACTGCTGCTAATTTCATTATATTCCCTTAAGAAAATACAAATTACTTAGCATGTTCAGCCGTAGCATGGGGACCAGTAGCGATATTACACTTCATCAAACCAAATTACACTTGAAGCAATACCTTGGAGAGCCATTTTATCTACTGCACTACTATACTACATTCAAAACTGACCCATATTGAGATGCGACCTCGACAATGGCCCTAGGCTTCTTAGCTCAGAGGAACCAACGCAATCACATAAAATCCAACCCGATTTATTATGCAAACATCCACAAATTAAAAATTAAAATGTATTGAAGTCAATGTGTACTAGAAAAATAGTGTTTGATCTCTCTAGAGAAAAACAGATTTTTCCAGTCGAATTATTATGGAAGTTAAGCCAGCTATCAGATCTGAAGGGAAATGTACGCACAATACAAACCGTTGCACTTAAAAACTTTTTTGCTAACACTAATACACTAAACTGTAGTACGGTAACATCAGGTGCGAACTCCATACAGTTATGAACGCCGAGTCTAAAAATGCCATCCTCTCAAACACGCAGAACGAGGTACCAAATATATATCCACTCAGGTTTCCCAAGTCTTCCACACAAAAGAAATCATGGTAAAACCTGCGGTGGTTATATCAAGCAGTTTACGTATAATGAATATTTACTTTTCACCATCCATTATACCAGTAGATCAGGCCGTACGGCGAGCGAGTTTGGTAAAAGCTTTGATGGATGCCCTGGAAGTCACAGTGCTACAAGTACTTACAAAAATCTCCCAAAAAAGAGCAACCTCAAAAGTTCGATCCTTGTATAAAAAAGATTGTCTGAAAAATAGCCATGACAATTGAGAACACCACTCGCTTTCAAGCAATCAAGCAAACCAAAGCAACTTCTACCCGAGTACAGAGAGACAGAGAAAAGACGTAACAGCTGCTCGATAAAATATGAGATGAATTATTGAGCAGGTACTCCAGTAAATGATTGACATCTCACGCAGGATCAAACACCGTATGACATCTCTGTGGCGTTTCTCAATATGGCTCACTCGCCTGCCATGACAATGCCAAAAACTAATGTACACTGAAGCTTGCGGTCGGGTCGCCGCATGTTTGGTGGCTCAATTCAGCTGGCCTCAGCAGACTTTCAGGTAAACTCACACCATTAAATATTGATGAGCTATGTCCTTAGTTTTAAGTTTTGGCTTTTGGGTACAGATACTGGGATTGCTAACGGGTAGACTAGAAAACCCGAATCCAAATACATGTACTACTTCAGATTTCCAAAAAAAAATCAAGCTGGGGAACAACAATAACACAGCACACTGCTAATTTATAATTTAGATGGCTCTGAAGACATGAACACGCATATTCAGAAATCAGGACACAACCGAATTCATAATTTATAGGAACATGCTTGAGATAGACGCACCTTGTCAAATTTGTGCGTAGCGCAAATAACTTCTTACCAACTGCGAATTTATCCAACAAGCGACTGAATCAACTAAAAATCTTGGCTGCAGCACACCAACATAAAAATGCCAGAGATTGTAAACCAAGAACTTACTTTTTATGCGCTCAATGTTGACTTGGCAAGATTGCTAAGGTAACTAAAATAAGAACATGAGTATCTCAGCATTACACTTCAACTGAATCAATATGTTAATCAGCATAAAAAACCAAGCCTCCAACACTTCTGATATAGCATGCGGAAACACAACAGCAGAAACACAACAGCGTATTTTCCGTTGCTACCACTCATAAAGATACTCATCGTATAAGAAATCAAAAGAAATCAAATAAAAATACCATCATACATGCCAGTGATTAAGATGATATTGTTATTTTACAGCGATTTCTTAATTGCCTCTCAATGAAAACAGTTGTGAGATGATTATCCAGCGGATAAATACTGTTGACCGCTCGGTTTAGATATGAATTATTATCACAGCTGACTTTGAGGAACAACAGGCAGTGTCAGAGAAGCATGCTCACCAGTACAATAACACAAATGCTGACCTCAATTACCAGCAGAGAAATACAATGAAATCTAGAGTCTAAAGAGATCTTTATGAATAGGTAGGCTTGTTGGCAAGCCACAAATTAGTTCCAACCTGCCAAAATATTTGAAAGTCAAAAATTTCAATTCCCTTATAATTATATATTAATTGTAAGCAAACCAGAAAAATGAGCTATATAGGTTTGCTTCGAACGTGTCACGCTCAGGTAAACGTCTGACTAAACCTCCCTAGTATTACTCGATAATGGGCCAAACCAGAAGGACCATAGGCAAAATTCGCATAGACAAACCCATCAATAAACTCGAACATGTCTTCACATACATAGATATATACAAATTTCTCTTCCGCAATACGTATTTTTATATCAGCCTTTGTATCTTTGTATCTCAAATAACCTGTACATTGTAGGCGCCTTCGAGAATTGACAGCAGCAGGACAAAACTCAGACCAAGAAGCCACAAACAGAAATATAGATGTTCAGCACCACCATTTTTGAGAACTCGTCGCCAGAAATCCAGTTACGATCGCAAGAAAATAAGAAAAGAAATCATGATACAAACCTTACACAGTACACCTGACAAGCTGCAAAACGCTCTCTTATACTTACATTGCTTTACAATCAGTACCCAACAGACCCTCACACAGCAGACAAACTTCCCACCATCTATCTCTGTATGCAGCGAGGTCACAAGTGTTTGAAGCAGGCTTTATAAGAAACGTGTTGACAGCACTTTCATCTTATGATGCTCGGCTTTATAAATCAATAATCATAATAGACATTACCCAGATATAAGTGCCTAAACCTTAGGCTCTGCATTACAGTGTATATCACCGGTGTAAAAACACGCTGCTCTTACGTGTGTGCATAATAAATTACAATTATAAATTATTATGAAGCAGCGATAGGCATTGGATTGACATTGGGTTGACATTTGGGCGTCTGGTGTGCTGATGGGGCTCCAAACATTTTTCTCTTGGAACTGAAAATTTGCAAAATTTGAGGCAGTTTTAAAGAATATACTTTTTGAACTTTAAGGATCTAAAGAAAGCCCAAATATTTCACCAATTTCAAAGAACAACTTTTATTGAAGATTCGAAGCCATGGCATATTCAATTCAAAATAAATGTACATTATGTTTTCATGAGCTGAAGCCGGGAGCCCTTTGGATTCTTGATGATAAAATGGGAATGAAGAAGCAATCTTGATGCTAGTGTAAAGTGCAAAATAAAAATGTGCATGAGGTGAATTTTAAAAGACAGCAAATTTAAGAGACAGCAAGGAGTTGGAGCATCAGATTTCATTGTTTTTAGATGATGGCTATCTTACATGCAACATGAATGTTAACCTAATAATACTTTAGTCAAATTCAGCATAAATAATTGATCAGGAAAGAATATAGACCAATATTGGTACAGCTGATAGTTGATAAACTTTTCAATGTTCAAATTAAAAATAAACCTCCATACTTTTGTTCGTATGAAACAGGCAATGCCAACATCTGCTCCTATGACTAACCAAAGAATTAACCTACTTTGGATACAAGTTAGCTAAATTAAAAAAAGTCAGATAGGAATGGTCTTTTTATCAATAAAGAATTTTCAAAAACCCCAGTTCTGTTGTCAGGGTTTGACAACAGCGGTGCCTAACCTTTCCTGTATTAGAAAATGAGAGATTCACCTCGGCAATATGATTTTTCCAATTGATTGGTAAAGCATCCTGAATGCTATAAACTGATCTAATATCGGAGTGAAACTTTGTCCATCTATGAGCAGCAAGAGCTAAGAATATGGAAATTGAAAGCTGTAGACACCACTATCCAAAGACATCCAACACATATTTTATAACAGTACACAATACTGGTAGTGTATAACACACAGATCACTGCGAAATAGCTGGCAACAACTCCCTAGTGCATTTTTCAGCAATTATCCAGTCTTGGTAAAACAAAAAAACTATTTCTCCTCAGACAGGTCAGCAATAAGCATATTGCCGTAGGCTACAAGCTCCAACCAGACGCTGCAGACAGTCTGAGGCTGGTGATGACCGCCAATTAGCGGCAAATTAGTTATACAGTGACCACCTGACACATATCGGTCAACATAACACGCTACTGATGCAACCTCTATCAAGTTAGAACTCATTTCTTTGTTGGCATCAACATCTAAAAACAGGAATGTTGTGATATCTTGCAAAACAGCATTGTCGTGATATCTGTGTACCTGTTAGCTAGACTTATACATTCGCCTCTTTTTGCATTGGGGAGGAAGGGGCCAATGTATTGGTCTACGTGTTCTCTACATGTCATATCACCAAAACGTACACAAATATCACAACATTGTAACCCTGTCCCTGACCTGTAAGGCACAGTCCCCCAATAAAGTACTGCAGGACCTTTAAAGAAAAGACCTTTCACAAGAAAACTTTCACACAACAGAAAAAAGAAGTTCAAAACTCAACACTAATAACCCTGCCTTGGCATCATGTTCTTGCCGTGCACTTTTTCAGAAAAATATTCCCCAGCACTTAAAACAGCAGAACAAACTCGGCCACGCTAGATGTACAAGTACATGTGTAGATGTCCAGAGCAATGTGGCGAGTTAGGTCCCATCTACATGTATTACTGATACAATAAACGAATCAATATTTGACTTCCGAAGTCAGAAACTTACCAAGCAGTCAAGTATAGCGAGACAAACCATTCTGTAACATTACTGCAGCGGGTATAATAAGATATAAATAAAGACGTAAATGAGACCTATCCTGTCTAAGCTCTCTATAATACAATCACAATCTCGCTGCTGCCGCTCTGTTGGAGCGCTGACTAGGAAATACTGAGTAATTACCAGTCTGCATTCAGAATAGCGATGTTATAGCTGTCTAAAATCTGCTTGCAGAGTGCCAGTAAAAACCATTAGCTATGTGTGAGGTAAAACATTAAGACAGTCGGTCGAGGGGTGAGCGCATCATAAATAACAGATAATAGTATGAATGATAGTGTTTAATTTGGAATTAACGTAAATGTTATTCTCTCTAGGCTGATGAGGTGAAAGGAGGCATGGCAGGGATCCGTTAATTAGGCTGAGCATGAACAAACAGCAGTGATAAATGTTTAGACGGGTGTGCACAACACAACAAGGCAGTATAAATTGCACTATAAAATTTACCGGTATGCCGGCATTTCCCCTTCCACGAGCCATACCTGAAGTCGAAGTCTGAAACGCTGGTAGACAGATAAATTCCTTGCTATGTAGGACCAATCAAAAGCAAGTGAAAGTTAGACAAGTCGAAGCTGGTCAAAAAAAAGAGTCAAAAGCAACCCACGCTATTTCTGACGTTAGCAAGTAATGAAGTTTTACATGAATCATACTCAAACCTTATTTCAAAGAAGATTCTTCTCTGTGTTTGAGAATAAATGTCAGCAAGGAGTTTTATCGTTCCGATTATTCCGACAGAACTCCTTGATGTCAATGCCAAGATACAAATCAAGAAATAGAGGACAGTCCAAAGTCAATTTATCGCTGCAAGAAAGGATGCCAAATGTCAAATGCAGAATAAGTTAAGTATAGTAAAAGCTATAAGGAGAGCCTTGACCATCAGGATGATTTATCTTGCTTTACTAAAAGTCTGCCAACTGATTGTGCTTTTTGCTAGCTATGAATATTGAATTCGCAGCTGCGAAACATGGAACAGTTCTACAAAGTTAATACTTCATTAAGATGTAATAATTCACAACTCACCAAATTTGAGACACTGGAAACCCAAAATGCAGGGAGATAACAGTTTTACAATACTGATCATGCGTAAAAGCAATGTATCATCTGAGTGCAGCAAAGATAAAAAAAATCCGTACACTATGCAAACCTTACAGGTATATATCGAACAAGGACTGCCACCAACCAGCAGAATCGCCGCAAATACTTGACATAACATCACTCAAAATAATAATACGC
>ERZ1740056.81-NODE-81-length-12738-cov-6.961760_pt1 | contig 12738 bp, 10 predicted proteins | sample MGYA00581746_ERZ1740056 | MGnify/ENA primary metagenome ERZ1740056 (study PRJEB43018, sample SAMN04849745) | marine metagenome | isolation source: floating plastic debris | place: Pacific Ocean | collected 2008-09-01 | study: EMG produced TPA metagenomics assembly...
AACCTGTATGTTACGTTAATCAGTGGGAATCTTATAGAGAAAAGGGAAGATTCCACCTCTTTAATGAACCTGCATGCAGATAAAAGTTCACATCCTCAGGGCTATTTCTGGCATTATTTCTACACTCATCATGGTGGGCCATAAATGAGAAAGTGAGCATTTTATGTAACAACATTATAGAAACTAATAAAGAGCAATTTGCTAATTAGTCCGAATCAACAGAATTAACAGATCTACTGAATAAATAACTTCATAGTGCAATAGTTGTTGCATGATGCCAGTTTATAATGTGTAAATCACTGTAAAGATAGGTATGCCTCATGGTAAAACCGCGAAGTGCATGCATTGCAAGCACGGTCAGCAGTTTTGAGAGGTGAGTCACACCGGTGCAATATGTAAAGAGTTATTAAGATTAATTTCATAATGCCGCTGCCTATTGCTTCAAATCTTGGCCACAAAAGTCAGTAGACAACATAATACTCTTGAAAAACCACTTGGCTGCATACAGTATACGCATGCATTAAATCCATTTATCAGCCAATTCCTTCACCAGCCTGTTAAAATACCCAAGATGAGTCTATTTTAACCAGAGCCAAATTTCCCCCATTTGCCAATTACAGATTTGAAAATTTCGCATTAGTACTTACAGACATGTACTGGTGTAAAAAAATGACATGAAAACAAAATTTCAAAATTAAGATAATCAACTTGCAGCAGTGTAATTTTTTACTTTCCCTCCACCTAATAATTTACCACTCAACGGTATCAACAGGTCTAAATGTGTAAACTTTTCAGAACAACAAACTCACTGTGTGATTGTTTGCTTTGAGCTGATAGTTGATTGGCTAGCCATTGATTGGGCATCAGTTTCGTCCATGTCGACATGAAGAAGGGCTGAGCAGGAAGTTTTACCATGAGGGTTTTCAGCAAATACAGTAAACCTGCCAGCATCTTCATCAAAAACCTCCTGAATATTTAGTGTGTAGATATCTCCAGAGTTAGACATCTGATAATCGGGGGAGACAATCGGCTCACCTCCCACAAACCATTTCACCTGTAATTATAAGAAATTTTATTTACGGATGTATATTAATGGTAAGATTAATTGATCTCTACGGTTATGAAATGACATTACACTGTGCTCATGCATATATATGTAACAGGGGTATATATTCTGGAAAATCTGACCGCTTAGTTTTAACCAAATACTTGGCATTTCTCCGAAAACCACAGAAAAACCAGTATGAGTTCAGACATACGATAGGCAAAACACTAGAAGGAACAAAAAGAGCCCAAAACAAAGGCTAGATCTGAACTCAGTCCGCCTAAAAAACCCAGCATTTTGTTTGACCATATTGATGGATTTGAAATTTTTTTATACTTTTTGCTAATTTGCTAACTTGAACTGTCTTCCCTACTTTGATAGGGGACAACTGCCAAATTCCCGGCAATCGGCAGTCGTCATAGTCAGTTCTGTGTAAAGTCCTAAAATTTAGAAAATTGATTTTTCACAAATGTTTACGCTGGGAATTATAAAAATATGCAGGGTTAATGGGGAATCTTTCTGGGTTTTAAGAGTAAATTAATTTGTATTGTTGGGCGCTTGAAAGTTTTATCAGTTTTATAACATTCTGTGTTATCTATTACACGTGTATGTAATGGTATAAATTAATACACTAATTATCGCAGCAGCAGCAGAGTGTATTATGGTGCAGTGCTTACTTTAGGTTTAGGTTTACCAGTGATGACACAGCTGAATGTTACAGAGTCTCCTTGTTTTACTCTCTGATCACCAAATCCTTCTATAAGCTGAGGAGCTCCTGCGGCAGCAGTAGGCATATCAGGTGATGAGGCAGCTGCTGTATCGTGCTGCTGTTGTATGCTAGCAAACGCTGCCTGGAACTGAGAGCCAGCTGGAGCAGCAGCAGCAGTAGGTTCAGATTGTCCTCCCGGTAGTTGTACCGGTAGTGATACATCACTCAACTCACTGATACCTGATCAACATAAGAGACATGAGAATGGTGGGTGTTACATCTGTACATGTATATGTATGATCATAAATTTTGATGCATGTAATAGCATTGAGATCTCGTAACAGCATCATACATGTAAAATGGTGTTACATGTAATAGAAAAATCAAGCATGAAGACTTATGTTATGTAAATATAGCTTCATGTGTGTATAGCTATCTTGATGTTACTACAGTATAGTGGATGGCTGTCTTTAACCGCTAATAGCAAAACTAAAGCAGCTGGTGATGGAAATAGCTGCTCATTATTTTTTCCAGTTGTAATTTAAGTATCCACTAATTAGTGTTAAATTCTCAAAATATGTCATAAGATAGATTTGAATTAATGAATGATATTTAAATTAAAGAACCATAACAACTTCAACCAAGTACTTATTTTTTAATTCATCCATACATATTCAGTGTAAAATCTTAATTTTTATCGAACACAGTATGCCATTATGCAGCAGGTCGTACAGCATGAGCACACTTACTACTTGAGTAGCTGTGAGTGGAGATGACACTAACTCGTCCCTCACTATGGGACATTCTCCCGACGATAATACTCAGCCAACAACGGCTGTCTCTACTCTATCCTAAACTCTCCCTCTATTCACGAATTTGTGGCTTTCCGAACAAAGAGGAAAAATTCCAAATCTCGCCAGCCGAGCACAAACGTGCGGCTGGTCTCGTCTCAAGTCAGTAGATAAATCGCTGAACCTGATTTGTTTATCCTGTGATAGATTTGTGCTGAGCAATTCCAGAGAAATGTTTATGGCTTAAATTCCTCACAAAATGTAGAACCCATAGAGATTACTGTGTACAACAATTGAACATCATACCCATACACCAGTGCTTACGAAAGTAATAATCCTCTTTTATGTGCCTACAGCTATATATGTTATGATTAAGAATTGCTAATTAAAGCAAAGTGTAATGTAGCAATTTAAGATTACTGCTGCCTGTGATTTGTTCGATGAGATAAACAGATATGTGTGTATATGTATATATAATATAATCATACTGGCAGTGGAAGACAACTCATAAAATAGTGTTTAGGCTTGATACCATGCAGCGCTAAGATTTCTCTAATTTATTGAACCTTTGCCAATGGTAACTACATGATATTTTTATTATTATTTAATTACATGAAATATGTAGTAAAATATAATGGAATAACACATACATGTACACAACTGAACACTCCCACTCTTATTTCATTGTAGCAGGAATAGAGAACTTAATATAATATAATAGAACAGAGACTTTGTAATATTACCTTCTACATGAAGTGTACATTCGCTGATCGCCTCCCCATACTGATTCCTGGCCATTACTTTATATATACCTGTGTCATTCTGCGTAACCTTCTCTATAACTATACTACATCTGTCACCTGCTCATCACAACAACACATCATCAGTAAACAACATGCAACACCACACTGAATATTCTCTATTTGTACATTGAGACCAGGTACCCCCTTACCAAAGGTTCATCACAGACTGTCGATCTGGGGGGAGATAAAAATCAATTTGGTAAGCACTCTATGCCATTAAAGTTTGTGAAGTTATGGCACAAAGAAGAGACTTGGATTAAAAAAAAAAGAAATAAAATTTGCAAATCGTACCACAACACTCAAATATACAAATATTCTGTACAACCAAAATGCACATTCGACCTAAGAGTTACCTTCAAAGAGGAGTTGTACACCACTTGATTCTTTAATGGGCTGACTGTTATGAAACCAGATGATCTACAAATAAAAGAAACATTAACATTAACAACCTGAGAATGAGTAATTTTAGAGATTTTGAAGACTTCATTAGAGGTATAATTAGAGACTTTGTACATCCTATTGACATTTAGCCAGCAGCCTACGCATAGACATCTTAAATGTCCATCTGATTTCAACAACCAGAATTAATTAGTTAAGCATGATAGATAAGTGGCAACACATATTTTCTCCATTCGATGTGGCTCCTAAAACTGTACTGGGCATGGGCGTCACCTTATAAAATCGAAATAGTAAACCTTTACATAATACAGCAGAGGAACAGGCTAAATCAGTCAATAGTGGCTAGAGTTAGACAACAATTAATTTTAGCCACTCGAAAATCTTTCAATGATTAACACAAACTCATACTCTAATGTTTTTGTAGTTATTTTCTTTACAGCCAACCAATACAGCATAACACCAGACCAAATTTGCTGCCATTGCAAGTGATGTTAAGACAATAATAAAAATGTCCTACGCCAATGAAAGCCATCTAAGAGTTTTTCTCTCAGTAGGACTTCAACTTAAAATGTAGGGAAATTATGAATGAATGTCATAGAAATTTTTTTCTAAAAAATATGAGAATTTTAGCTACTATATAATTAATATAAGCAATTGCAAATAAAAAATTGATAAATTTCGGGTTTGTTTATGTTTAAATTTTCTAGTGTGGCACAGACCTCAGGTTCAGGTCGTCCCATGATGACACAGTCCATTCTAACTTTAGATCCTTCCATACTTTCTCTAGATTTGAGTGGTTGTGTGATGTTTGGAGGAGAACTAGCAAAGTCATCATCAGTGGGAGGCGCTTCTCGTACAGTAAGCTTACATGAGGCACGAGTCTCACCCATACAGTTAGTGATTATAACAGTGAATGTACCAGAGTCCTCAGGGAACGCCAGACTTATCTCTAATGTTGTAGATGTAGCTGTGTTTCGAATCTGCAACCCAAATTCAATCTCATTAAAAAATCTCATCTTATTACATTAAGTGAATTTTACTGTTTATCGCAGTCTTATTGATATTTTCCAATGTTTGTACTTTGTAAACTGCGTGCTGCGTTGTACTTACATTGAAGTCAGTAGATGGATTAATCATGGCACCTTCTCGATACCATTGTATGGTCGGAGAAGGGGATGCCTCATACTGGCACGTCATCTCAACAGGTCTGTCTGATTCTACTGTCATATCCTGTAGAGGGGCCAATAATCTGGGGGCTGTACCAGCTATAAAATACAAAGATCATAAATCGTCATTATTTAATGTTTTTTTTAAATTACGTATACAAGCACATTAGTATTGGTAAATGAATATCTTCAGAAGTCATGCAATCAAATCAGATAGCCAGCACATACATGTACCACACAGATTACATCTATTGTTGATAGAAAGACAAACCAGACAAGATTGGAGTTATTCCAGGCAATCTCACTACCACAAACTCGGTCAATCTGCAGCAAACTAAACTACGTAATAAAATATAGCATTGAACCTGGAGTCTTTCCTGATCCCAGTATTTAGTGCCTCAAGTCATCATTCTCAACCTCAATCACAATCACATATCACACTCGCACATCACACTGACACATCATGGTAGGATATAAGTCTGTTAGTATCAGAAAATATACACAAACTGTGACGTCTATTCTAAGAAAAGGACAACCTTTAGACCCATTCAAAATTAAAAGTGTTAGCAGAGAAATTGTTTATCACAAACAAACCCATGCAATAAACTGAATGAACTGAACATTTAGAGGATGCTTACGTATCACGTTAACTCTGGCGGTGGAACTAGCTTCTCCCGCAGAATTGACAGCAAGACATGTATATCGGCCCGTATGCTCCGAGTTTGAGCTTTTGGTTCTCAGTGTGCATGTGCCGTTAATTTTAGTTATCACATAATCAGGAGAATTGTCAATATTTTCATTTTCTTTATACCATGACACTGTAGGAGTGGGGCTGCCAGTCACTCTGGCCTCAAGAGCAAACGGGCCACCCTCAAACACATCGCACGACTTGAGGGTTCTTACAAAGTCAGGCTCTACCAACTTAAATCTTGTCTCTAAAATGACAGAAACAAACCACGCAAAATCACTGTTTGTCTGTCTTCAGGCGTGACTTGAGGTAAGGTTTTAGGCGGCCATTTTCATCCAAACCAACATAAATCGGGAGAAGTGGTATGGGTTTTTATATGTGTGCACCGGACTCCACCAATAGTATTCTCAAATAAATACAAATGTTGCTGTGCTACTACCATTTTCAGATCACCCACCACTTCCAAGAGAATCTTGACCCGCAGAATCACCAAAACAAATGGAAACTGTGTAAGGGTAGACAGACGGGAGGGAAAGTTTCAATGTCTCATATTTAAACATGTACACAAGACAGTATAGAGAGAGAATGGTAAAAGCTAAGCACTGTTTTGTCATCAGCGTGACTCCACACTCATTCTAACACATCCATTCATATACAGCATCTCATCAGTCAATCTTAACTCATTAGCATAGCAACCGTCTATCAACCGTATGCAGATGACAGCTAGACTGTAGTAACAAAACCAGACGCTGGCATCTGATATCATCAATACAAAATCCGCCACAATATGACTTTATTACTGTGGTACAGAATACCAAATCTGGTGAATTGATTGAACTGAAGCAAGCACCCATGACATGCCGGAGTGGCTAGCATGTTTCATTTAACTAACCGTCATTTACATTTTATTATGTATAACTATGTATACACTTTCTTCTAAACACTAGGGATATGCGAGTAGTACTACCTTTGACAACGAGTCTAGCTGATGATGTCACAGCTCCGTGTTGATTGGCTGCCTGTACAGTGTAGACAGCTGTGTCCTCAGAGAATGTCTCCTCTATAGTCAGCGAGGCAGAACTATTCTCGAATCTCTGTTCATAATCTGGAGATGTTATAGGTATGCCATCTTTGAACCAGGTAATCTGTATCGGGGCAGAGCCATCTATCTGACACAGGAAGCTATACCTGTAAGCAAGTAGAGTTATACATGAGTAAAACATACTGTCTTCTTCTCAATCAAGTAACATTCATAAATTTGAACCCTAAGAAACATCAAGGCATCAAAATAGCTGCAAAAACTAGAGTTCATTCGCTCACCTGTCACCCTCATTAATCTCAGCACCCTGGAGTTCGCTCAGTAACCTGGGAGGTTGACCAGGTCCAGCAGGTGCTTGTTGTACAGGTGTAGCTGGCTTAGGCATAGTTTTAGGAGGACTCTTCTGCTGAGGCTGCTGTCCAGGCATCACACCAGGTGGGAAAACAGCCACAGCTCCAGGCATTGGAGCCTTAGCCGGCTGCTGTTTGAACTGTGGCTGTATCTGTGCTTCCTCGATAGGGCCCTGCTGTTGTACCTGGAAGAACTGCTGCTGTTGTTGAGACACAAACTGCTGTTGGAGTGGTTCAGGCTGTAGTTGTGACAGAGGAGCGGCCTGCTGAGGTATGGCAGGCTGGAAAGCTTGAAGCTGTTCACTCTGAGGCATAGCTTCTTGCTTTACAGGCTGCGCTTGTTTGGGTGGAGATTTAGGCTTAGGAGCTGTAGGTGGAGGTTGAGGCGTGGTATCTGTTGTATCCATCGGCTCTTGCTTTATAGAGTGAGACAGTGAGGACAAATCATGCTCAGCTCTATCTATAAACATCTGTAGATCAGCTACCTTATCAGAGATAGGCTGTACTTTCTGTGGTCCGTCTGCACCTGAATATAACATAAAAATGTCTGTAAAGCTGCCGATTCCCTACCTACAGCCACAGCCATAATATATTATGATCTGTGATATTAATCAAAGTGTTACCATACAAACGATAGTAATGACTCCACAGATCAGTAAAATAAAATGCATCGAAAGTAGGCATTAGGGAGGTATGGATGGAGGTTTACCTGAACGTGAATGTCTGAATGTGACGTCAAGTTCACACTTAGGAGGCAAACCTCAAAAGCTCACTTTTCAGTTTTTTTTTACAAATGCCTGATCATCAAAACGTATGACGACATGTTACACAGAAACTGTTGATGTTTTGCGTTCAAAACTAACATCCACGATGGAATCTAAATATACTTATTCAAAAGAAACTCAACATCCATATTATGTAATTTGCAACAATCTTTGTAAAAATTAACATATTTTAATAGTTTTCCTATAATTCTCACCATAAAGCTGCACAGAGAGAGTAACCATGTTATTAACTCTCTCTTTCTGTATGGGCATCTCAGCCTGTTTGAAGTTAGCCAGTTTTATCTGAAGCTCTGATATCTGGTTGGGGTCTCTATTAGATAAAGCCTGAGCATTGGTGTTGTTTAGCAGGATTGTAGCTTCATTCATCCATTTCTCACTCTGTATGTAAAAAAGTACCAGATTGGATTAGTTAATAATGTTCTGAGAGTGGCTAATGTAAGACTGTTACATGATTTCTTGGAAAGTTCACATAAACTTCATACACCATATCGTTCAAGACCTCCACAAAGTCAAATTGTTATTGGTGGAGCCGTGATAGAACTACCACCTACAAGTCAACACATAGTTCAAACCTGTTCTATCAATCTACTCAGAAACCTACTCCAAGGTCAGCTAATGTGCCAAAGCTATCCCTCTTCTCACTTTGCTATTGAATATAGAATGATCTTTCCATGTTGTAGCAACATTGTATGGGAGTTATTCATCTATACCCATTGTGGGCACAACTCCTAAGAAATTCCTACCCTTTGAAGTAAGGGGTTTACCATTTGTAGTAAAAAACTTTCTAGGTATCTCCTGATGACCCCCTATGACTCCAAAAGCTACTGACGGTTGAAGTGGGTGTTTTGGACCAACCCGTCCTAAGTGTTGGAAAAGACTTGAGTATGGTGCAGGCTTTTTGATAACGAGTATATTGAGTCTATCGAGTAATTCTGCTTTTAACGCTGAGTACATCTAATTCCTGCAGCGAAACAAAACATTCATGAAGTGGGGTTAGAAGTTATTAGAAGTCTACATTACCTCATCATACATATTGTAGAACTGGATGGAGAGTTCTAGGAATTTGATGAAGTCATTGACACTTTGCTCTATAGTACTATACTCATTAGTGATCTCATCGAAGAGAGCCTGGTGTTCAGGAGCCGGTACTGGCTGAGCTATCAACTCTGTCTGTATATTCTACAATGCAATATCATTGATTATCCTGCCAATGGCTTGAACACAACACTGCTGCTATATTTAAAGTATGATGTTATGGAAAGATGCTCAATAAATAAACGATCGCAAGCAGGGTTCTCCATCCGTTACCATGCTATTTATGGATACTAAGGCATGTTCCATGTTACAGTAAAAGCAAACGCGCTTCTGTTACAGAATCACATGAAAGTTTGGCACATGTTTAAAGCTGTGGTACAATGATTACAGAGCTGTTACATTACATTAGGTACCTTGAGGCTGTCTCTGAGTGATGAAGCGGTGTTCAGATTCATTTTCAGACCAGAAAGGTTAGCAGCCATGTTAACTTTCATCTGGAACAGCTGCTGATTCACACCGGATAGATCTCTCTTCAGCTATTAAAAAAAGCAGCTTATAATTAGAGGGCGGCACATATACATTCTTCAATATACTTCTTATCGCCAAAATCCACAAAGTGCAAATAACTTGATAAGAAATATAAGCGCCAACAATGCACTATTATTGAACATCAGAAAAAAAGATTCCCCCACTTTCATTTTGACCAGAAGCAAAGACAAGTTATATAGAATAACCTTTTTTTGTCCTTTCTTGTCGTTTTAAGCCGCAGAGTATATAGAAAAACCTTTATCTAAATATTAACATACGGTCTACTTAAAATCAAACCTTTTCTAGCTCAGGAGCAGGTTGTCGGGTTGAGTCAGGACCATCAACCACTTTCTCCAGCTGGTGCTGCTTGGCAGCCCAAGATTGCTCAAATGCTTCCAGTCTCTTATGGGCTTGAAGCAGCAGTCTCTCAATATGCTCAGTGTAAATCTGTGTAAAAACATGGGAATAGTCTTCAGTGCTGCCATAGCAGACCAACATACAACAACATGTTTACAACATATAACATTCTGTGCACACACTCTAAAAATCTGTCCTTAAATTGTGAGACAATAAATGGAAAGGATTGGCGATTGGTATGGTCTCATCATCAAAGTGAGTTCAACTGTAAAAGCGCACGACAGATAGTGGAAGATGAGCATTACCAGCATTCTGAGGACTTTGATTATGAGCTGTAAGGTAGCATAATAAGTTAGGCATTACATAGTAGCATGACAGCAGAGTTCTAGGTGAGACTTCTTATTGCAATGTTTAAGATGTCTCGCATGTATACAGTCTCAGTAGTGGAGGAGGGCTACGATGTAATATTTATACAATGTCAGATTAGGAACATCAGCAGGAGTAGCAGTAGTTATATTTACCTGGTCAGTATTCTGCTGTCTGACTCTGATAACTATCTCCTCTCCGGCAGCAGCTACAGCATCTATAAGATGTAGAACACGCTGTCTCTCTGACATGTGCTCCTGTATTACCGACGGTGTGAGTCTATCACATGTCGGTATCTCTGTAGACTTATACTGTGTCTCAAACTCCTCCAGTGTCTTCTCAAGCTGTCATTACAAAACATGTTATCATGAGTTCTTTGCATATGATATCTCAAATCAACGGCCAAGAAAAAAATGCTGTAATTCATGCAAGCGTAAAAGTGAACTGCTTATAATGGATACATATTTTTTTATGCTGCAGGAGGATAGAGAGAGGAAAATAATCAGTGTCTGCCAGCGTTATGATTATCTTGTTGGTCAATCAACAAAACTGCTAAGAGTTGCAGACACACGACATGAACATTAATATATGACAGAAGTGGATTAGTAGTGGAACTGAGTATTGTTAGATCAATAGAATTGAAAGGACAAATCTGAAAGAGCAATCAGGAACAATGACTTTCATAAGTACGAAAACATATTTTACCTTCAGTATCTTGGAGTTAAACTACAGGTAGGAAGTAAATGACCAGTGTCAGAAATGAAGCTACACTACTCATACAAAGCATATCATACAGCAGCCATATGTTTACAACCATACTGTCTGAGTTGTGTCTTAAGCATCACATAGTTGAGCTCTGATCTACATTTACTACGAAAGATTGGCCTGTATACTAAATCTAATATCTATTATTATGTACCACAGAAGGATGACAAACCCTTGCATTGTGGGTAGAAGTTTGGTAACAACAGGTTTTGCACAAAAGGGTGAAAGGTGAAAAGATTTGGCTTTAGGTATGCAAGGTCCAACAAAAATATACACTTAATTCAAGAATGATAGAATTGTACCTCTTGTAGGTCCTGGTAGAATTTGATTGACATGGTGAGCAGTGTCTTGTATTCAGTAATCCTGGCCTGGAATCTCTGACTGACTTTGATGATGTCGTTGACGATAAGATCAGCTTCACCGGATGTATTACCCTTCAGTGACAGCTGCTCAGCTCTCTCTATTTGTGTCTTCAGTTTCTCCTCCACCTCCTACAATAATAATAATAATAATCATCATCAGCTATCAGAACTAGTAAACCACAGCGCAGAATGATAATACAGCATCTAGCACATTGTGCTCATATTAATCTGCCATGTTATATCATAGACAGTGTTTTGTCTATGTGTTATATCCACAAGGTCTCACATTCCATACTTTGACCGATTTCTGTTAAATATAAAACAGGAAGACAACTAAGAATGTGTTACCTGGCAGATGTTTTGATTTGATTCAAATCTTTCATTTAGTGACTGACAGCCTTCTACAGTTGAGCCAAGATCACCAGCCAGCATTGGTTCAAAGAAATTAGCCTCAACTTGCTTAACCCACAATATTATCTACAATCAAAAACATTTACGGTAATATTTACAGTAGAGCACATTTACCTTTGAGATGTTCTCAAATTTAGCCAGGTTTTCGGTGTAGTGGGTCGATCGATCAAGGCTCTCACCTAGCTCACCCGCAATCAAGGGGAAAAACTCATGTTCAGTCTTCAGAACCCAGTCTATGACCTAGTAACAGGGAAAAGTGATGATCAATGTTAGATTGAATGACATTAAATAGTTCTGGAATAATGATTCTGCTAAAAACATCGTGTCATTGTTTAACATTTACAGCCTGAGTAACATAAATAGCATTATCACGATTTTACCCAACTCACCTTTCGGGTTTCCTCTACAAATACATTCCATTCTGATTTGAATCCCTTGTTTTGTTCAACGATTTGTGACCAGCTTGTAAACAGATCACTTAGGGATTGTCTTCTTTGCCTGATCTGAGCTAATATCCTCTTAATAGTCTGCATCACTTCTACTGTTCTCAGACTCTCATCTTCATGTGCCTGTAACAGTCAAATAAATATTTTTCATTCGTTATATTATTTCATAAATGACTGCATCATGTTCTCATACAAACTATACAGTGGATTTGATGTGCTGACCACTTGGGAGGTACAGCCGGAGGTATGTGTCCTTCTATTCAGTCCACATAACAAAAAAAAGGCTAATGAAAAATATTTCATCAGAGTTATAATCCCTTACTTTCCACCACCAGTTGAGTAGACATACCTGACTGAGTAGTGTGTTCATCTCTGTAGCGTTATCTTCTACTTTCTGTGCCGTACTGTCAGCACTTGTCATCTTACTATTCACTTCTGTCACCAGTGAGTCTGTCACCTGATTGGCTGCTGTCTTCAAAAGCTCCTCAAGATCGTCTGTCACTACAGTCCACTGTAATATCACCACACAGTCCACAAGTAAGCTCACATACATAGTACAAATAGCATTATTTTTATTTCCCTCAAATGAGAAGTGCAGGCAATCGGGAAAGGGAAGCTTAACAAACAGTCCTTACAACATTGCGCCTATTCAGATATTTATATATACACCTAGCTTCATCTAATACCATTTGG
>ERZ1740056.82-NODE-82-length-12678-cov-5.802266_pt1 | contig 12678 bp, 11 predicted proteins | sample MGYA00581746_ERZ1740056 | MGnify/ENA primary metagenome ERZ1740056 (study PRJEB43018, sample SAMN04849745) | marine metagenome | isolation source: floating plastic debris | place: Pacific Ocean | collected 2008-09-01 | study: EMG produced TPA metagenomics assembly...
AAGAAATTTAGGTTTACAGTGATTCACCTTACAGTACCCCTCACATAATTGTCTAGCGACTATTAGGTGAGGTATTACGGTACAAAATTTTTCGATGTGCTCTCACTGACTGACCTGTTTAGCCTGTTCTGTATCATACACCAGACATGTATCATGTGAGAGTAGCGATGTCTTCACAGCCTGATTTATACCTCTAGCCAGTCCAGTGGGCGGATGTAATACCGTTCTATTTTTCATATCATATACAGGTTTATATACACCTGACACTAAAGCCTTGTAGAACGGCATCAGTACACGTCCACTCTCCGGCTCAACTATGTCACCTGTCCGGTAAAAATAGTATTTACATGTTGCCTACAACTGTTGAGGTTGAAATGCCAGCCAAATATTGTATTATTCAGTGGATTGATCTGGAAAATGAGATCTGTGTTGAGTTGAATCTAGTCTAAGCACTAAACACCAAATTGGTTGGAGTTAGTGGCGCCCGCTGTTTATATATAAAGAAAATATATGCAGTGGCTGATATTGTTCACAAAGTATAACCACTAGATGACAAAAAATGCCTCCATCACTTCAATGACTAAAATCTTTTCTTCAACTCCACCTACACGTGTCACAGATTGTCCTAGCCTTGCTACTCACTACTCACCATTTTCAGCTCTGACGATGTATTTCCTGAGAGCATTATTGAGGTAGTACAGTTTCTTACTGTTTGGATCTTGTACAGTGATGGATCTGCCGCTTATGAAGCCCATATTGACAGCTTGCTCGAAGTTACTGACATGATCAGACTGTGGATGAGAAAACTCTCCAGTGTGAGGGTTCAGCAATCCTACCTGTCAATAATATGTGACAGCTGTATAAAATAAGTGACAGCTATACTTTTGATATGCATGCAGTAGTGTATATATAATACATCTTATATACATATAATATATTAGATTTCATTGTACATCTAGGCTAACAGGTCATCCAGAGGGAAGGGGAAAAGCGGAACTTTAAGTTCAGCAGTAACCTTTGATTAAAAAAACTGGGTAATTCTGAGAATTGATGCTATACCCAATGCCTAATATTCTACCCACGTAAAAAAATATGTGGATATACGGCGTTTGCATTTCTTTTATCATTTTGATGAGTAGTTGTTATTTATTACCTTCACAGCATCTAGCAGGTTGACAGTAAGTGGACTAACTATAAGATTGGAGATCAGGTAATTTGGTACTGACAGCTGTAACGATTTGATGCGGGGTTCAGATATACGCCCCGTATCTAAATCTATCAACTTCTCACCGGCACACTCCTTCAGAGAATAGATCCGTCCTTATTGGAAAGAAGAAGACAACTACATTTTAATTTTAATTATGGGATTCACTCACTCACCCTTCCTGCTGAGGGGTAGGAAGCAATAAATTGAATGGAGTAATATACTGCAGGCCAGCGCTTGGGCATCAAAGAAACTCATTCGCTTTGATAAAGGTTACATAATTAAACAACATCTAGGTAAAAGGTTCGTTGGTGGGGTCAGTCAAAATAATATACTTTCATTCACATATCCTGCCTTTCACGCTTTCAAATTGATTTAAGCTGGAGAGATATTTCATTAGCCATACACTGAAACAAAGTATGACATTTTACCATATCTAGTCTATTATCTCACAGGGAGAGGTGGAGGTAGACTACGTACTGTGCTTAGCCCCAAAAAACAGTTTGAGGCAACGTATTAGTCTTGAAAGAGTGGTTAGATAATAGCTACCTGTTTGGATATCCGTAATGGCGGGTGCTTGTTCATCTATATATCCTTGTAGACAGGCGTCTCTGATTGAGAGTACTGTGCCAGAGAGGGGGTCCCTGTACCGCCCTGTCTTGATGTTAATCAGCCCTAGCCTAGCACCATTCTCATATGACACTGTCCTGCCGTACTGAAATACTGTCACCTTGTGCTGCAAAACGGAATTGATTTTATGTTTGAGTTGAGACGCTGCAGTACCAAATGTCCAAATCAGCAATAAATAACTGATAACACAATATTATACCCAACTCCAGGTATACACATACATCTCTTCATGAAATAAAAGGTTTTATGGCCATCCTTTTGAGTGAAATGTGCGTGTATATTTTTTAATAAGCAGCAACAAACTGAGTTGTTATTGGCAGTATTCTAAATAGTTGATCTCTGGACAAAATGCCTATGACAAGATGCCATTGCCCCAGACCCTAATATAAAAAATTCTTACATTTTATGAGATATACCTACCTTTCTCATAACAGGGTCGTAGGTGAAGGCAACTTTGGAGGGAGATTTTGGTTCCACCTTCACAATCTTGCTTGGGGAAGGAGTCCGCTGTTTTGAGGGTTCAACCTGCAATAAATAAGGCCGAACGTGAGGCTACAATAAAATCATCTTTCACAAACATAGACTCCCAAATCAGAGCTCATCCTGTTACTTTGTTGACAAACTGGCCAGCTGTTGATGCCATGTTAGGGATCAGGCATAGGTTAATATCTGATAAGGTGTAAATAAAACGGTTCGAAGCAACTGACCCTCGCACTCTCAACAACAGCAACATGTAGATACACTACGCCTTAGTGCGTTTTACAGACCGTTTGCGGCAGCAAGTCTTGCAAATGGACACTTGTTTGGCAGCCAAGATATATTGCTAATTGCATGTACAGGTACATAGATAGAGTATGTTAGTGTATATAGTATTTAGTAGCTGATGGCAGGATGTTATCACAAGCCAAACATAACTATTATGTAATGTGACAATTGCACTAATAGCACAGGTATGCTTTGCCTCCAGCACCACTCATTGATCTACATGTAATATCACTTATTGCAGCAAAATAGTGGTCACTGCCAGCTATTAATTTGATATGCTTAGTATTATTGTACGATTAATTTGTAGCCAAAAAGTTACAATGATCTGAAAAAGGAAGGTAATTGAGGGAACCCAAACTTGCATCACAATAATAATGCTGATAGCCAGTTAATATGAATTACAAACCTTTTTCTCCTCCAGTCCATGTTGGAGTGTAAGAATATTGGGTCCATTTCTAACAGGAGATCTTCTGTCACTAGTACTCACTTGTCCACTCCTGTCAGTCACAGATGACAGTGACTTGCTGGTATTGTCAGCTGTGACACTGTTCTCAGCTGTCACCGAGTTATTACTGCTAATAGAGGACCTCCCACTTAGTGGTGATGTCACTCTACCTACAGCAGAGCTTACAGGTGATTTGACATGTGGCGACACTTTACTGACATTTGGAGATTGTACTGTCACTAAGCTGGTATTGCTAGTTGTGCTAGTTGATGACACACTGCGACGTTTATCTGACACTGGTGATGTTGGATAGTAAGAAAGATCGTCCACATCGTTACGGGCTCTCTCCAACACTGCATCTACTTTAGCTAGCAACTCAGATCTAAAAAAGAACAAAAATAATCGTGCTAGCGGAAATACTTTTGGCAAATTAACCAGAGTGTAAATATGTGATGACTATCTAACCTCACAATTATGTCGGAGTAACGATAGAAGTAAAGATTTGCTGGTGATAAACATGTACATGTATAGTTAGCAGTGGTATTTTTACTTACATTCTCTGCTGCCTAGTTTTACTCCTACTCATGTTAGATCAAAACACTGGAAGCCGGTGCCTACTGCCGCGCCCACCCACAACAGCCAAAAGTACAAGTCGAAATGATCGACAAATTTATAGCTATAGTATCTCCTTATCTTTTCTACATTGTTAAGTACAACATATTTATACTTTTCGTGGTTTTCCCAAAAGCTTGAGACGATGTTGTGCAGTGTATGATATGAAGTGATCCAACTGAGAGCTGTGTATATTAGCCCACATGAAGGCATCATTGTAACAGCTAATTATACTGTGAGAATTATACAGTCTCAAGCTCTGATCGGAGATAACCAGTATTAATAAATAGAGATGTATCAAGTTGAAGCATTTCTCTTCAAGCCTCAGGCTCCAAAATTCTCAAAATTAGGTCCCTAAACAGCAAACAATTGGCTGTACCCACAACCTGCTTGATCTAATTTCCAGAACATCATCCAAAAATCGAAATTAGGGGGTTGTGCAATTTTACCCCAAAGGTTATGAGGGGATGTAAACAATAAATTCAATGACACCCTAATTAGACATGAAAGAATCAAAAATTAATCGTTACAATCTAACACAGTACTCCAAATTAATTAATTCATTGATAAATTGTTATGGCATTTTAATCGTTTTCATAGTCTGTTGTGGCTTCATAAAAGCATTTTAGGAATGTCTGCTGAGCTTACTTAGAGAGGGATCTTAGTATTTTGTTCATGCATTCATATAAATGGCACACGCCTTGCTAGATGATCATACCTTGGTTTTTCAGGTTTGCTCGACCCTGACATTGTTTTCCTACTAGGTGAAGCATCAGGAGATTTCAGATTCTTCCTGGCCACGACAAGAGCAACACTCTGAAACAACAACTTGGGATGACACACATCTGAAAAATTTCGTCCCAAAAAAAACTAATGCGCTTAAAATTTCATAGCTCGACAAAGACAGTGAAACAAGCTAAAAACTTCCAAAAAAAGGTATGATGGAACAAACGGTACGTTGATAAGATCAATAACACTCCAATTCTGGCTGTGATCATTCACTACAAATTACCAGATGTATATTAGCATAGCACTGACCTCAGATTGGCGTCTCTTTGGTGTAGGAGACATAACTCCCTTATCTGATTTCAGGCTCTTCAAGGTTGCGCTCTCACTCTTCCTTGTCTCCCGAGTAGTTATAACATTCTTCTCCTTCTCTCTCCAGTTAGCCAGTCGGTCTGATGGTCTGACACTGCCTATAGGTAGGGTGGGCATACCAGATCTCTCACCCGTCCCTCTAATACTGGCCCTCTGCTGGATAGCCTCCACAGCTAACTGATGGCTCAGCTGTTTCAGTGATGGTGAGGAGCCGTCTGTGGGAGTTTTAATTCCATGTGCTGTTGGAGTTTTCTCTCCTTCAGGTGACAGAGCTTTCAGGTCAGATGGTGTGGGTGATTTAAGGGGAGAAGGTGATTTCATGGGTTTGGGAGATATTGATGATGGTTTAATACTGTCACCTTCACTGGAGGACTTTGCTCTGAGTTTCTCTTTCAAGTTTTTGATCATAGCATTTGCTTCAGTTGGAGGTTTCAGTATCTCTGTCGTACTACTAGTTTCTTTTCTCACCACCTCAGCAGCTCCAACAGGGTCTGATTGAGGAGTGTCAACTTTGTTCGGCACCTCAGCAGGCGGAGATTTCCTCGAAACTTTCGGAGTACTCTGAGCAGCGGGTACATGAGCCTGTCCCTCACTACTAAGCCATGTCTTAGTCTCAGTCGTTTTAGCCTCCAAAACGGTAGTAATAGTGCTATGAATCGTCTCCTCTGGAATATCAGGAACAGGAGAGAGGCTCATGATGCTAGTCTTACCATCTCTCTCACTTGCAGCGTACTCGCTGGGTGTAACTCTATCACTGGCTGTAACATTAGACAGATCCAGAGAGACAGAGCGTGATGACATCATTTCCTCTGCGTGGTCCACGTCAGCCAACGTACGATCAGCGGAATCCTCACTTAGATCGAGCTTAGGGACGATCGGAGCGGGTAACTCCGACATGTCATAACCACTTAAAGGTTTCTTATCCACCTGCACAGTGATGTCAGAATCAGTGATGGTGTCAGACACTGAACCACTAGTGACATACTGAGAGGCTGACTCAGTTGCCATCTGCCACGAAACCAGGCTCTGATCAATCTCTCCAGCAAGGTTAGTTTTCCCAATAGGATGAGATATCTGTGCGTCGTCATTTGGCAGATCAAATGAGGCAGTCGAGCCTGTTTGTGGGGTGTGTAGTGAATGATGCATAGTTTCGTCAAATCTAGAATCTTCTACATATGAAGATGAGCTTGCCATAGACATAGTTTCCATCTTATTGTGTGGGTCAGCAGGTGATTGTTGTTGTCTATGAGCTTCGAATTCATCTGCCATTGGGATCTGTTTAGGTTTGGCTCCAAATTCGCCATGATCTCTTTGCGCTTCATGACTATCAGGCACAGTGGTAGAATAAGTTGTGGTAGTGGTGACAATTTGAGAATGAACCTGGTAACCCCCAGATGCGGAAATCTGATGTTCAGTATGAGATGCTGGCACCGCATGATTCTCAGATTGTAGTGCAAAACCTGTACTGACATCTAGCCCACTATCACCGCCCTGCTGGGATTCCCACCCTGCCTGAAACTTCTGATTATTTTGAGCGCTCCCAGTGGTCGCAGTCCTAGATCCGACAGGCGCAGCTGAATTAGTCCCTGAGTTACTACTTGGAGTTGGTGTTATAGTGACAGTTTTGATTGCCTCAGTACCTATCACTTCTCTCTTCACCATGGTTTGGGTGGCCGACTCACCGTCCCCTGGATAAGCAGGTCTCTCTGTTGGAGTCTCACCTCGAGGTGAAGAGGAGGCAAACACTAAATCATCCAAGTCTTCATCATCACTGAGTATCTCTCCACTGTAGTTGATGTCTAAACCTTTCAGACCTGTTAGGTGACCTTCCAGTAAGACATCAGTATTATTACTGTCCATGCTCTCGTCTATAATCTGTTAAAATCAGCAAAACAATAAAACTCTGGTCTAGAAATAATGCAAATCATCCAAATTATCTATGCAGGCTTATGATCCAAATCACAAACATCGAGATCAGCGGGTTTGACAATTCAATTTGATTTTTAAGCTTCTCTTAGATGGCTTATCAATTAATTAAAATACCTGGTGAAAAAATCTGATACCACTACTCAATTTACGTACTAAATGAAAAAGTTTCACACCATTGAAAACAACTTTGACACATTGAAACAATGTGAATCTAAATAACATGTTCTTTGGACGGTTCAATGCATGAGAAAGGTCTAATAGAACTTGTAAGTATCAATGGCAGAAACAAAAGATGAAATTAGGTAATTGTCTGCAGTCAAGCTGTGTAAAAAAACAGGCACACTAGAAGTACAGCGGCAGAGAATTCTCAATGGCAGCCATCAACAGATACCGTTATGCAATGGCGCATAACAAGTCAGAAAGTCCCATAATAGCACGGCGGTATTTTTCTAAATTAATCTCTCTTTTCAAAGTTAAGTGAGTTTGACTCACTGACCTTGTTGCCCAGTTTGACCATGTCTTTAGCCAGAGCCTGTTGTGTGGATAGCAGTTCACCAGTCTTCAGGTTGAAGTATCTATCCTTATTTACATCATACAGACCTCGGGAGATGGCTAATGACACCGGTATCCATTCAAGTGTACCAGGATCCCTCACCTGACAAAAGAAACGTGCACCAGCATTTCAAGATCATCAAACAAGCTTGTGTCGTCGGTAATGTCAAACACAGGTTTCTTGAAAACTTGGAGAAAATAGACTCTCAAAGCAGCCATAACCAGTCACCAAAACAAGTAATATGGATTACACACATATTTTTTATTTCAATATATAACTTTTAGTGTGAATTTCTTTGGAAAAAATGATTTTATGTCAAAAATGTACGTAAACAGAAAATATATATAGGTAGCAAAAATAGAGATATTTACCTCAGTGACTTGTTTATCTTCTAGGTTTATTTGTGGCATGATCACATCTTTCTCCTCTTCGACTTTAGCCCGAGCCCCTGATCTCTCAATCTCTCTCGGGACGATGATATAACGCTCCAAACATTCCTTCAGCTTCAGTCTCTTACCAGTGTGGGGGTCTATGTAGTGCCCAGTCTTCTGAATATATCCATGTGTGATTGCATGCTAAAAACCAGAGAGTTAGGTTATGGCAAGTACTGATGGATTGAGTAATTGTGCTTAGAATCTTGTGGTGTACGCACTACGCATACGGTAAACACATCAATTTTCAGTACTACGTATACCGTAAGGGCACCAATTCTCAGCACTAGGCATACTGCATGTGCATCCCAGAGTATAAATGAGCGCATTAATTTTCAGCGTACTTAAGTTACTTCAAGAGAAGCAACCCAAACACAAGAACTTGGTTGTGCACATAAATTTGTAAGAAGCAAAAGATGGACATTTCTTGAATATCATCTTGGCTTCCTAACTGTGATACCTCACATGGAATCTCAATTACTTTGAGAATTTACCTGTAAGTCATGTATATCTCCAGTGTCCGGGTTCACAAATGCTGCCGAGTCAGCATTCACCACTTCCTTCTCAAGTACATCGGCAAGTTTCTGACTTATACCTCCTACATCCTTATAATAACCAGTCAGAGTGTCAAGTCTGCCCGAGTCTATGGCCTGCTGTAGCGATTCGCCTCCGCGAGTCGAATAAACTTTACTCAAGTCTACTCGAGTTATAGTTCTTTGTTGTGTCTGAGTTTCTTCAGTGATTGTTTGAGTCTCAGACTTGGATGATTTCCATACTCGGGGTTTACTTATATCAGTACCGAGTAATGATGCAAGTTCGTCTAAATCATCAAGTAGCTTTAGAGCACCGCCCAAGTGAGACTTAGATAGCGATGCAGAGGATGGCGGACTAAGTTCATCCGATGTACTCATTATGATTCTGCTGTGAAAAAAGGATAAGATGCACATAAATATGAGTATATAACCTACAATTAATTAAATTATTTATCATCTATTTTAAAATTATTTATAAAACTAGATTTTGATAATACAGTTACCACCAACCTGGGTGTGTACATACATTACATATATGCATGTATCTCACTGTGTTGACAAAACCTAGTATTCTGCACATAAAAATATACTTGGTTACTCAAATACTCGGTCTTGTTATTGATGATTAGATAGAATAAAATTTACTGTAGATTTTTCTAAACTTAAGCTGAGTACAGCCGTTAGACCTCTTAACTAATCTACCACGAGAGTAAGATAGATTATAAGAATAGAAGCATTGTTGAAGTCCTCTATATACTCACCAAAGATCAATGCACCAAAACACTCATAACTACGTGGAAGATTTACAAACTTATGTCGAACACTACAGATATGAAAACTAGCAGGCAGCGGAATCGGGCATGCAACACGAGAGGCAATTGACCAATAAGTGTGGCTACACAAAAACAACAAATCACTTACTGTAATCACGTCGTAGGCAGCTCAATTCATAAACTCGACAAACCACCAGATATTTGTACAGTGCCCTTATCGATGACTTAAAAATCACAAAGTAACAAATTCAAGTGTAAACTGAACAAAAGCTAATCAAGATCTCAAAGTTTTTTTAATCACAATTAGCCACAGCGGCTATTGTGTCCCTTGTTTTGAAATACAACACTTAACTCCGGCAGGGATAGAAATCGCTGACAATGCTACCGAGCCTATATCAGGCCTCACAATCAAAGTAGTGCAGCCAAATTATATAAAATAATATTAAAAACTTAAAATGCATTATGTAAATGGAATGTTGCCAAGTACAAAAGAACAGTGCTTTGGGGCACCAGAGAAAATTTGAGCTAGACCTGAGCTACAAGTGCCGATATCGCAATGGCCTGCTCAAGCCATGATACAGCATGTACAAATACCAGTAGCTAAACAAAGGTAATAATATAACAATCGTAATAGCAAGCATTTTAAAGAAGTCAAAGAACTTCAACACACAGCCGTACATACCAAAGTCTAAGTCTATGAATGGGTTCACCAGAGAAGCCAAGCAAATCCTGATAGTTGCCTAATCCAACAGACTGCCAGTTTCCACAATCTAACAATCTAATACACTGCTCTACTTTACCCCCATGTGGGTCTAATATGATGTCAATCAATGGCTCATGTTTCTCAACTTCATTAGATTTAGAGGGATTAAATTTAGCTGATGAAAACAAACATGGTACTCTGATTGCATAACCCACCTGTCTACTGGGCATTGAAATAAAATAATATTAAAATCTAAATAAATGTACAATGAAATTTCCCACAGGTTCGGATAGTTTTATTTACATGTATACATAGAGAGACCAGTACATTTCAACTCAGTTTTTTGGAACCACTTGTGTAAGCCGTTAGCATGTATCCCTTAAAATAACTTGCAAGTCACTAGTTTTGTCAACACAGTGAAGTTTACATACACATGAACATGATTGTAAATTGATTAGGAATTAATACTGTAAAAGCTTGATGAGAAACTAAAATGCTGTTTTGGTACTCTTTAGGGCGGAAAAGTCACCGACACATTACCATGAAAATATTGTTATAAGTTCACTTCGCTGCTCAAACTACCACCAGCATAGATGTGATCGAAATCCCCCTCAATGTTTACCAAACTTCATTCACAGATTCAAAATTATCAGAAAGAATTAAAAATGTTTTGATACACAGTAACATGCAATTGAATGTAAATATTTCTGAACACACACCAATTACCATAAGTAATGTTGCGCAGATAAACTAAAAATTATCTTTACTGGAGGTAAGATCATTACTGAAAAAACGCCCTACATAGCAATTGTAACAAGACATTCCCTGTATTCATTTTATAGTAGTTTGAGGGCTCCAACATTTGAGTGCGGGGCGTAAGTGGCGCTGGCACCATTGGGGGTTCATTGCACCAGCGTCACTTTCGCCCCGCACATGACCATTGGAGCCCTCAAACTAATTTTACAGACTAACCTCTCCCATGAGATGACAACTCCAAAGTATATATACCATCCTTGAATCCACTCTTTGACTGCTTGGCGAGCTATCTCCAACCGTCTGCAGCTGTCTACAAATTACACACCTCCCACAAATCTCACACACCCATCCAATTAGCACAAGTCATACATTCATAGTAAAATCAGTCACCTCCACATTCACGAACACCCCAGCTATTCATCATATCCATATCCATATTATCCACATACATCATACATCGTATATCCACATCCATATTCAATATTACACATACAATGTACAGAACTCTTTCAGAATCACATAAAGCACAACATTTATACCATAAGTATAACATTGTATTATACATACTATGCACATACCACGCACACATATTATAATCATACAGTGACCATGGAAGCTACGAAACTGTCATAACCTTACATACCTCTGCTAACAGCACTTATTTCCTTCAGATGTTTATCATCATCTGTTCTAAATCTAAATCTGTTCGACGTACAATAAGCATACCTTGATAGAGCGGGAAGATTGACCTGACTTTTTGAGTCTGTTCAATGTTGTTCCTCTCTCCTGAAGAGTCGAAAACATTTCCTGTTAAATAGAAAAAGTATAAAATTCAACAATAGAAGTTCTTCAAGTGTCAAAAGTCAATTACGGAGCACACCACCTTCTACATTTATTTATTCTTTTCCCACATAAAAAGTTCAATTCTACATCTAAACCATTAGCTATTTAAATTTGTTATATACAGTAGTATGTGGCGACATAAAAATAAACGATGCTTTGAGGCGTACCCTAGGTGAGAGTTCATTCTGAGCTCCATTATGTGCGGGTCGACCTCCGCTTGTGGACGATGGTCTTCTATGTCCTGATAACGTCAAAATCTCCAGAGATTTATCAACATTTCTTTGTCTAAAAATAAGTGAAAAAAAGCCATACCCATCAATAAATATGTGTACACTGCGTTGCATTGCATCACATTGCATGTGATATGTATATATTCATACACATACATTACCTTATTCCTTCAAAGACTTGATTTTGTTGATTCACATATATCACATCAGGGCTGGGTCTTGAATTGAAATATCGCAACATGATAGTCAGAGGAGCTACTAGTATTAAAAAATTTCATACACTCATAGAGCAGCAACATGTCAATACAGCTCTCGTTTATTGGCTTTTACACAAGTTAATAGTCAATATATTTCACAGCATATACATTTAGGATGTTAGCAACATTCCCACAATTGAACGTTTAAACAGAATTAACAGTTTGAAAAATTAGTCAAAATTCTACGCTATCATTGACAAAAGCAATAAAGCATTGTGGGATACCCTTCACTATGCCCTATACACAGACACATACTTGGTATCGGCGTCGTCACTAAGATGCTGCCACTTATTGATGACATCAGTGACATCACGCTCTAGCTTATCCATATCGGGATGTGATGTGGCATCGGGACGACTTCTCTCGACAGCCTGTCTGAGCTGACGACAGCTCTCACCAAGCTGCAACATCGACTGCTGACTGTTAGCCAACTCGGACTTCACCGCCTGTGAGAACAAAATACATGGCAATACATTTGAAGTAAGTTTGAATTTCCAACCTCGAAATTCTATGGTGATCTAAATAATAATAAATATAAACAGGAGCGCTTGCATACCAGATCCATCATGTTGAAGACAGTAGTAAAAAACCATTTTCATAAAGTGCTAAATAAAAAGATGATCGAGCCATAAACAGCAGCTGTCACAACTCACAATAATAATATGCATGAATGTTGTAGTTACATAACACCACATGCCTCTTGGTAAGCAAAAGGATGGCAGCCTGTACAATGTGGGATAATCACAATTTATTGCTCATACTGTACACTCCGTATGCATATTGCTGAAGCACAGCGGTATCTCCAATACTGGCCAATCAGATAGGACAACAACTTCAATAAACAAATCTATCCAAGATATAAGCAGTAGTCTATACTGTTCTGAAGTTGCCTAAGTTCCAACAGCAGTCGTGGCCG
>ERZ1740056.83-NODE-83-length-12609-cov-6.524056_pt1 | contig 12609 bp, 9 predicted proteins | sample MGYA00581746_ERZ1740056 | MGnify/ENA primary metagenome ERZ1740056 (study PRJEB43018, sample SAMN04849745) | marine metagenome | isolation source: floating plastic debris | place: Pacific Ocean | collected 2008-09-01 | study: EMG produced TPA metagenomics assembly of...
AAGTTTCATTTGAGAAACTTAAGTTGTTTGTATCTCTCAACCTTGACCTCTAAGAGTCGTCCTCTCCTTGTACCTGTAAGGCCTCTTTTGTCACGATGCAGAGATAATCTATAGCCCCAAAGATTATACTGCATGCAGAGTGGGTTCAGGGTGTAATTTGTGTGTATTGGGAGATTCTCGGTGATGGTGAGGTTGAGCTTCCTTCAGTCATCGAGGCAATTTCTTCACATTCAAATAGACTTGATGAGTTTGATAAACTGCATTTAACACCTATGGTTTGCATAAATATAATAATATTCATTTTGTTTTCTGCGCACATTTATATTACTATGATAGTTTCTCATGCATGTAACATAATATATTGATAAAAGGATATACATGTTATACATGTATGCACATGTAATGTAATTAATATGAATATATGTTTAAAAATCTATAAAAAATAATTTGTGTAATAAATAATCATTCATATAATAATATAATCTAGTAAATAACTTCTGTGGATAAAATATAATCTTTTTTTCGTTTTTCAGACAGTCCCTGAGGATTGCACTCTTGAATGTATGAATGGTGGAACACTTATGTTCGACAATAACCTTGGTACTTGCTGGTGCACATGTCCAGATGCATTCCAAGGAGAAAACGATTGTAGCAAACCCACTGCTCCAACTCAGCCTCCAGTCCTTACAAGCGGATGTAAGTCTCCCATCCCTCCTAACCTGAGTACACATATCTCTACTACATGTAAATGTCTACCGTGGTGATTCTTTGGCATATTTCAGAACAGGCTTCCATAGCATCATGTTGCATCAAAAAGCAAAATTTAGCGCAAAAACCTTGTACAAAGTTGTGTTAAGATTAAACATTCTGGGTGGGTGTAAAATTAGCTTGGTAGTTGAATAGTTGGTTTGGTGTTGGTCGGCAAAACTTAAAAGAGAACTAGAATAAAGTAGTTGTGGCAGCACAAGCAGAGAGCTTATGCTTATGGACTAAAATTATTATCAAAATTTGGCCCAGAAATAAAATCCTATGGGGCTGGTTTCAATTAAAAACTGCAGTGGTGGTTAAACGGTGGTTAAATCTGATGTCTTAAAACCTTTCCATATCTAACCAGGCCAATGGTATTTTGGAGATCATTTAACCACCACCTAGCCTCTAATGGTTCTTATATAGATTTAACCAAATTTTGACCATGATTCCCTTATTAAAACCAGCCCTGTTTTCTCCCTTCAAAACCAATCAATCAAGTAACTGCTGCCTAGACTTATGTCACTTGCAGCATGCCTTGCATGTCCTTGCTTGCAGCATGATTGCTTTTAGTGTGATGGTATCAGGTACACTCTAGTTTAGCTCTAGAAATGATCTATTTTGGACGAGCTCTAAAGAATCTAATGGCTTGGCTTGGTTGATATGAGTTGGTATTTTGAGATTTTGGCAAGCAAAACATCAAATGACAAGACCTCCATGTCTTCTCTTCTAGTATGCTCGATTAGTTTGCTTAATTATTGTGTGAGGATCATGGGATTAGCTTAATGATGCTTAGAATATTGCAATATTAGCTTTGTGAGCTCAAGACGAAATAGCCTACTGTCGATCGTTTTCTCACACCCTGTGAGAAGATTACTCCAAGATTATTATATTTCACTGCTCATTATGACGATTAAAGAAGTTGTTTTTGGACAAAGCTCAAGACAATTTCCTTTGCGTCATTGCCCCTACACGATAGATTGAATATTTCTACAACAGATGCTCCTCAGATAGTAATTGGATGGATAAGATTTCGCAAATGTAATACATTATTATTAATAACTGAATGTGCCTAAATGCATAATTCTTAAAGATACAATATTGGTACTGATGATGCAGCATTTTGGATGCTGCGTTGTGAGATTTTCCATGTTTTATTGTTGTACATGATGTTAGTTAGATGTAGCTTGAGTTAAGTTTCACCACTTTGCAATGGTGTTCACATAAGCTAGATTTTATTCTCAACACTGAAATGTTGAAACGTCTGAATGTTTAAAACCGCGAGGAGAATGAAATGCTATATTTTCCTCTCGCAGATGCTAATCTTCTGTAGGGTTTATTAGCTGCGGAGCATGCGCTGATTTCATATCATATAATTATCTTTTCCTTTCATACAGGTGCTGATGGTCAGCCTCCTGCAGACTTCTGTAGCGCACAAGGAGGATGTCTGAATGGTGGTAACTGTACTAATCAATGTGATGGAGCTGTGTGTGACTGTCCTGTACCGTACACATACGGTAAACGCTGTGAGGAATGTGAGTAATCTATAGTTCAATACGTCAAGAACAGTCGTAGCCAAGCCATTGACTATAACACATCATGTAGCTCGTAACACGATACCTTTCATTAACATCAGATCAGTACGTGTGTGGTTTTGAAATTTGCACGCTACACCTTAAGGCCAGGTTAAATTCATTTTTATTAAAGATTTAATGGTCTCAAAAAACCCGGTCTATAATGCATCGTACTGGTATAGTACATACTACAAAAGAAGTTTTCTATCCTTGTTGGGCTTTATAATGTTATGTATGGTTATCAAATCATTAAAGAGTCCAACCAGACCAGACGTTTTTAATGGGCTTCTTGTACATCCAACTATCTCTCACATCCATCAGAAACTTTACTAGAAAGTATGTACATGCCATTTACCCTGGCTAAGTTAATAGTATTGCACCTGGAATCAGGATGTTGATGGGGAGACATTTTCGTCACCAAACGGGTGACGCGTGTCAGGGTGACACTTGAGGGGTTTGGTGGGCGGCTGCTCGTTTATGGTAGTGTTGACTTAGGGTTTCACCTGGTTGATTACCTAAGTATGGTGCCGTTTGTTGGTCCAACTAACCTTCTCCTTTTACTGAATTTTTTCCATATTCATGTATTTGTTTTAATTTGATCTTTAAAATCAGTAACAGCTGTATTAAGTTTTGAGATAAATTTAGAATGAGACACAGCGAATCAAATACATCGAGTGGCTTTTCAACAATTCCGCTGCATATCTGAATAAAAGAATGTGGCGAGCAACGTGGGCCTGCTCTGTGTGTGATTATGCTACCCAATTATTTGTAGTTAATTGTGACAGAGATGGACAATGTTTTAACGGAGGAACCTGTCGACGTGGTCGAACCGGCAATAGAGAGTATAGAAGATGCGTGTGTCCCCCAGGAAGATTCTTTGGACTACAGTGCGAGGTATGTTGTGTCCGGATTTTACTGCCCTCCATCTAACTGTTCTAAGTTTTGTTCTGCTTTACCCCTAATAAAATGTGTTCATTCATAACATACTCTTCCAAAACTGTATTCATCACCAGGAATCTTATCATTTTACAGCTATTTTGATTTCTCCCAACCCGAGGAAATTTTGTTGGCAAGGTATTTTGTAGCTTATCGTAAAAAACACTATCCATTTTTATGCAATACTTTTTGGCTTAAAATTGTCAGACACTACTTTAAGTGTCATCATTGAGTTCAGTATTCATAGGACTTCAATATATGTACTGGGAGATACACTTTAACATGCCCCATCCCGATCTAATGGACACTAATAACAGCCTCATACAGTTATGTTTATTGCATCAGTCACTAGTATTGCATGGCCGTAAATAAACAGAAGTACGTAATACCAGAAGCGGTTAGTATTGATACATGAAAACAAATATTTATAGATTTTCAGGATAGCGGTTTTGGTATAATGATAGGGTTTTTTCTCTGTTTTTAGAACTCATCTGCCTCGTTGCCAATTGAGGGGCAGCAGGACCCTGAAGGACTGGGACGGGAGATTGGAAAATAATCAACGCCTCGACTTTGATAGCTGTTATTAATGATTTTGCAATGGTGAAATTTACATATTTCCAGGCAATTTCTGAGCAATTGTCAGCCTTGTGCGGTCAAATTATGCAACTTCAATTTATATAAATGATAGAACTTGTGAAAAGTCACGCTCACTATTTTATAAGTGCCATGACGGACAAAATTTTTTAAAACAAATACTACCTACAAAGAAACGAGTAATATATATTACGTTGTCTGGAATGGCCTGAAGACCTATGTTGTGTAGGTCTAATTGACTGTTGGCATATATGTTTTAAATAAAAATATCCTGTAGTTAAATGTAGAAGACTACAACTGTGATCAATTGGTATCATCATGCAAACGAATGCTTGTTACCTTGGATACTAGTATTGAGTTTTCAAATTATGGTCTTGTGTTTGTCAGAGGTGCCATGCGATGCACTCAAAGTATTGTGTATTTTCCTGGTCTTTAAGTTAATAAACCTTCACGTAATACTCTCATAATATTTTATATAGTTTATTATATTATATAAAATGATTTCTCATCTTTTTCTAAAATGATGAGCAATAGAGCTTTATAAACCCCTCAGAAACTACATTTGTGTGTGGATTTTTCATGCAATTTAGTTTCAACTTCAAAGCGCATTGTTGTTTATCCAGTAAGAATATGACGATAAACTGCGATTCCCTTGAATGTCATTCTCAAGGATGTAGGTATACATATACCTATTGGAACAGTTTGATTTTTTGATTTGCGATGCAATCTTAGCAGGGTCTAAGCAAGTACAAGTACACTATATTTTGTGGAATTATCCCCCTCAATTTTCGGTTCCACAATATCTCAGATCATGGGAAAGTTCCAGAATTGTGATTACAATTGAATGGATCTAAATTAGAAAAAAAATTCCATATGTGGAAGTAAGATTGTTGTTCTAAAATAATTCATGCCAGAATTTGATCTTAGTATCAGCAAGGAATTTGAGTTTCAGTATAAGTTGAGCTTTTCTGAAAACCAGACAAATCAAATCAACTTCTGATAAGTTCTCAGACTGGGACTTGCTCCATTAGCTACAGTCTGAGGCCTAAGACTCCTCATACAGTATTCGTAGTGCCTTGCCAATTGTTTTACACATCATCCTCACCATGTTGATATTAGTTCTTCTGCCTTTATTGGTCTATCTATATTGATCTGTAGGTTGAGGCTGCCTACTTTAATGACCCATAATGATAGGAAAAAGAGGAAACAGCCATCAATGTATGTTTCTCCAGGGTGATCACTAACCAGCTTGATTCCATTCACAAGATCCGAGTTGTGTACTGGTTGGCGGGGAGGTTGCCCCTATTTCCTGTCTGGGGCCAAATTACCAGCTTTCAACATAGCACTTACTTTGGCAGGGATGGGTTTTGCTTGTATAATGTTGGAACACATAGCCAAAAAGGTTATATAATGTTGGACAGCTCATTAATTTTGTTGGTGTGGTAGATCTTTTCGCTTCCTGTTTAAGGCTGAATAATTTCAGTGTTATTGTGATTGAGTTACAGTAATGACATCTGCTTACTTGGTGCATGTTGGGTTTATCCGAATCGGAAATAAAGCATGACAAGGTAATTTCTGGGTTTATTTCATGGCAGGTTTAGTAGCCCTGTTGTTGGCCAATATCGCTAGATCAACAGAGCAAGGCTTATCTTACAGTCCTAAGTTGCACTGAACAGTAGATTTGTATCAATCGACCAAAATATTTTCCTTCTTATCATACCTAACATGTAAAGAAAAATAGCATTGGCACAATCAATAGCCTGCCATGAAAGCTTGTCAATACAGGTCATACCTTCACATGGTATCTTATGCTCATGGCAGCCATGAGTTCTGTCCCATTCACAGAGTACTGCTGAATGTATGAAATCAATTTAAATTCATCTTCAATGATCCTTGTATCCCATTGAAAGGCATTTGGAATCGAATGGTGTGGAAGGAACTTTGGTTAATTGGCTAGCCGTTTTTTATATCAGGATATGTTAACTGATAGTTCAGCCCTCACAGTACTGCTGAGAGTAAGCTATAGGTCTAAGGTTTGTCTGCTTTCGTAGAGCAGAATGTATTTGCCTCATTTTGAAAAGAGGTGGGGCATGAATTGACTCTGACTGTTTGTTCAAAAGCGAATTAGTTGTATCAATGATATAAATAAGTATTTATCCCATTGGTTTCAGAGGCGTTTGCATTTTGCATCAGACTTATCAGCCCATTTGGAAAGAGATGACAAATCCTTTCCTCTAAAACACGTCCTGATGGAATATAACCTACTTATTTAAAAAGCTACTTATTTGAACTAAAACATAAATTATACTTTACTTACTCCCTGAAGTAAAGTAAATAAAACATATCTTGCGCTTGAACAGGAATCAAAAACTTTTTCTCATAAAATATCCAAACTGAGAACCATAGCATTTTTAAAGCATAACAGAATACCATTGCCTTAGTGAGTTCAACATTTTCACTTGATTTCTCTAAAATTGATGTACCTATAATGCTCGACTGACACTTTGTAATAAGTACCACTTAACTGTCACCTAAATATAGCTGGACAGTGTTTTTCTAATCCCACAAGCTGTTAACAATCGGTGCAAAAATAATTTGAGCCCTCAGTCTCAAGCCCCTTCCACTTTGTTTGTCAATTTTTGAGAACCCATATTCACTTTGTCTGTCAATTTTTGATTGAGAGCCCATACGAGTTGCTGTCTGGGCATCTGAATTGATGTGCAAGTTGCCCCTAAAATGTCAGACTTGATGCAATGTTAGGTGCCCACTGCCCGGATATAATGGGTGTGATCGATAATATCTCTTTGCGCTGGTCCTGTTACATAATATTTTACAAAATATGTGATCATCTTAGCTACAGCTTCCACATATATAAGCATCGTCACCAGGACTGCAGAGCCATTTAACCGAAAGAGCAAGCAGCACGATGATGGAGGTAAGTGCTTGATAAACACATGTTTGTAGATATGATTTAACTTCCTTAGACATGGTCAATTCTGTTGCTTTGAAAAATACTATGACAATCAATTTATATCTACATTATTTTCTTATATTATAATTTTTCAATATTTACTTATTTATAGACAACCCAGATCTGTTGCTGACTTAATAATACCAGCTGTAATTTACTGAAAACGATTCAATTTTTAACATTTTCTCATGATTGTCAATGTCGTGTGTTCTGTGCTATTAACAGGCAGTGGTAATAGCTGTGCTACTGTGGGTTTCAGTTTCTGATGCTCAGCAGATGGGCACATACACTCTACCCATCAATGGCGGTATGTATGCATATTAATTTTAGCTGGGTGTATCTTGGCTCTTTGTTGTTTGTGTACCCTTTTGATTCAACCCATGGCCATGTTGATAATCCCTTTTTGGATTGTAGTGAAACTGCAAACCTGCAAAGAATTTTTCAAATTAACCCAAACAAATGATAACAAGAATTGAAAGGATCCATCAACGTAAGTTTATTTATTAAACTACACCCTGTATCTGCATCACAAAAATCATCTAATTTTCTTTCAGATTATCTAATGTGTGAAAAACTATAATAATTATCATAATTATAATATACCGTTTATATAATTATCAAAACTTTGTTTTAAGGTCATTGTTGATTCTTCAGGTTTGATTAAATAACTTCATATTCTACATGCTGAGCTGAGCATGAAACTTTTTCACTTTGTAGCCTCAGCCGCACACTGTAAGGAGGGAGTCATCTCGTACATAGCAGACCAAGATAACCTGTGCTGGTATCATGAGTGCATCAGGGTACGTATAACTGATTCTCCAACGCATAGTTCTTTAGTTTATAATCAGACTGAATACAATGTGATGGAGATAGCTAACTTTATTATAGTGCAGTGGTCCTGCATAAAGATATATGCAATAAACATTCACCCATTGAAATGCCATTAAATCACATTCATAGGTTGTATTTTATATTTGATGTTTTTCAAATGGAATGGTTTTATAAATATATTGGGCTTTCAATACATAAAAAGGACTTGATAGAGGCCAATAACAGAATTATTAGATATTTCCTAGAACTTCAGTTTTAAATGATTTATCAACCTCTTTTTTGCTGGGATTTATGTTCTCCTTATTGTGTCATGACAACTTCTAATTTTGTGAGCGTATCGTGTGATTGGACAGCACAGTACCATGTGATCCACATGTGTGATAAATCAAACAAAATTTTATCTGCAATCTGTTCTCCAACCTGATTTCAAGGGTGAATAAAAAAGCTTATTTACGCTGCACACTAAGTGAGGATAAAGGTTGTGATTTAACTGAAAGGAAATTAGCAGTTTTTTTAGAGTATGACCGCGAGGCATTTTTAAGTAAGGTGTGTCTGGAATCCACCGACCTATAATCTGATCTAGGGCCGCCAATTTAAGTGTAACACCATACCCCTTCTCATAGATAGGCCCTGGACGCCAACTATCACCTGCATCTATCATTATTGCGTCATTATCATTCCATACTAGCTGTCAAGCACAGGATTATTTTATTATTATAGTGGATAAAGCTACAAAATTGCAAACAAATTGGGCTTGTTGAAATCAGCGACGTCACTGTGTCAATTTTTCACCTAGATTATGCAACAGAAATTTTTTTGCAGGCAAGCAGGCAATTTAAGTGAATATTATTTTTTTTACTTTCACAATGTAGAGTTTGAAATCTTAACGAAATAGCCACATGGCGGATTAGAGTTTAAGACCATTGCATATTTTGTTAATAATAGAGTGTGAGAGATACTTTTAACTAGCAGTCTTTGCCTTGCTAATAGTGCCAAAGAGCAGGTTTTGAAAGTTTTCTTTCTTGCTATAAATATTACATCATCAGACAGTGCAGACTGATCTTGCATAATAAAGAATACAGTTGCAAGACCCTTTTTTTAAAAAAAACTTTTTTTGTAGATGTGTACTCCACAACAAATTATGTTACTAAATTTGGATATTTTTTGTCATATGTTTGGAATCCTATTTGTTTGCAGGGAGAGAATGGTTACAGTTTGAAGCCTAGAGAGTGTCCTCTTGGTACAAGGTTATTGCTGGCATACGAGGCTGGCATATTTCCACCATGTGTTTATGCTTGGAACACTGATATTGGCTATAAGTGCACTAGAGCTAGTATCCAGGCAGCCACATCAGGAACTGCTGTAAGTTAGACATACTGCTCGCATCAACATCATTGAAAACTGCGTAAAAATGTAAAGCATCAACATCATTGATCAATATCAGGCTACCTAAGTGTATAACTCGATTTTTAGTTCTCTGTGCACACATTAATTTTTAGTTATCCCCACCACAAGTAATACCTGTACCACACAATTAATACACTCATATAACATTTACTGCTCTATGGCTACACTGCGTATTATGTATTATGTGTACTGTTAATGTGTAATCTATGTTTTGTATTTTTGTATTGCAGGCCACATTTAGTTGTCCAGCAGACTATTGTAAGAATGGTGGCACTGTACAAGAGAACCCTGTCATCCGTACCTGCTGGTGTATTTGTCCTCCAGACTTTCAGGGAGATTTCGATTGTGGTAGACCAACCTTTGATATCGGCGAACGTGAAATGGGTGGATGTAAGTTGGCTAATGATTGTGTCTACAGACTAGGAATTCATTAGACTCCTCCTGTCAGATGATATGGCCACCAATCAGTCTTTTGGCTTCAAATTGGTGCCATTTTACAGGGCATGTCGAAGTTGCCTTTTCATTATTATTAAATATTACACCAATCAGATTACAGAACTTTTGACCGAGTTATGAACAACCAATTAGAATTTGATCGCTGTAAGGATCATAGGGAATTTCCAGCAAACAAGAGTACTCTAATGTACTATTCGAATCTCCATCAACTGTAGCTAAATGTTGGGTTTTCACACGGTAGATAGTGGTCTATATCACACATCATCGATTGGTGCTAGTCTCCCATAATTTTCATTGACGTATATAATAGTAAATAGTCAAACATGCATATAAGGTGTCTAGGTACAACAGGTTACAACTGAAAACACTACTGTAACAATATGGTACATATATTGCCAATACATTGCATTACAATATTATGTACTCATTTTACTAGGTGTCAATGGAATCCCAACCGAAGATTACTGTGGACAAGTCGGGGGTTGTCTGAACAACGGTGTTTGTAAGAATCATTGTGATGGATTCGTGTGTGAGTGTCCATGGCCATACAAATATGGCAAACGTTGTGAGGCTATCGCATGTAAGTATATGTCATAATATACTGCTAAAGGCCCTCGTGCGCTTTCACTGAAACTACAAAAAAGTGGTTATTGTCAATACATACAACAACGGTTTTTCATTCATGCAACAATTTTTCTGCAGTTTTGTACTGGCAGTTTCAGTGTCAATGATGAATATTCAATAAAAAGAACTAGACGTGTTTGCGTTACCCACAATACAATCTTCAACCCATGATATTTGCCGAAAATAGTCAGTTAAAGAACAATTACATGTATTTCCTAACAGTATTTCCGTACAGACAATAAGGATAGAGTTTCAAATGTTATTGCAATCTGCAATCATTATTCTTCACTCAATAAATGGTATTTCATTGCTTCACTATTATAATGAGGCTGTTATTCTTTTTTTTTAGAATGGCCGGTTAGCTAGACATGGAAGGCTGTGAAATCTGTGCACTTTATCTATATTGTAATAGACTTTTCTTTTATGACTCCTGGGTTTTGCTCAAGTTATGAATTTAAAACAAAACTAATAACTTAATATTTAAATACCATGGGAATGGGTTTTAACTCAGTCAATTAACTCAGTCAATTCCGATTAAATATTGTACTAAAATCTCTTAATTTTGTTCATTTTTGGTAATCGAAAAACATACTTGATTGATTAGATGAAACCAATAGCCGATTTCAATTTTATTTCAGAAGGGTTTAGGGAGTCAATCTTTTCATACATGATGCGACTCCCTATGACAATCACTTGTGGCTCATGGTCAACAGAATTCGTAGACTTATCAATAATAAATTATTGATTATCGTTAAATCTATGCAAATTATAGATTGTAAACTGTTATCCGGGGCCCTATTATCGAGGCGGTATAGTGGTCCACTTTGACTTCCCCGATACCAAGGCCTGGGACAACAGTTTAACTCCTAAAACTAAGTCTATGCCAGAATTCAACTGAAGTGATTTTTACCATCAGATATTGTTTCTTAGATCTGTCTCAACAAGTGCACCATTTAATTGATTTGCTTTGACATCATTGCAAGTTTGTGGCTTGAATATCAGTTATAGATCGTGTGGGTGTTTTAATATTATTCCTTCTTTTTCCCTGAATAAACTGTGTGAAAACATGCATTCTTATACATATTCCTTGGCTAAGTGCTCACTATTTTAATCACCATCACCGTTGCTGCCGTGATTCATTTGGTATTTTGGGTCAAAAGATAGACTACCTATTATTATTTGAGTGCATGTTTGAATGCTTTTTATGGTTTCAATACCAGCTTGATTGAGAGGCAAAAAAAAGAATTATCTACTCGCTTTTTTTTTATAAATCTCTAGAGAGTTAGTCATTCAGGCTCTTCCAAGGTTAATTATATGACTTCAATGCAAACATGAAGTTGAATAGTAATGAGCAATGTCAGCAGTGATCATATACGCTGAGGGAGTTATTTGATCTTGTGAGTAATGATGACTGATGACAATGTTCTGTTATTGATCTGTATTATTTCTGATAGATAGTTATCAATAATTGATGAGACTTTATTGATTTTACAATCAGACCTGCCCTAAACCAGAGGCAATTCTCTGTTTAGTGACAAATACTCGTCGTCAGACATTGTCCATAGCTTAAAGATAATCTCTCTATGAAATGTTTTTGTGTTCTTCTTTTACAGCGCCAGCCCAAATATATTAGACAGCAGAGAACCCTAAAGTCTCTCTGAACTCTCTTTCTTCTTTGCACCATTTGCTGATCCTTGAGCTGCTATTAATGACGGTTCCTCTTAATATGCACCATCTTCCCAATAACATAATGTATGATTGGTAATCTGCTTTATTGAGCCAATACCGTTAATGTGGCATCAAGTTCTTAAATATTATAAACTATTCTCAATCTATATTCAATTCATCTTTTGGCAGCTCTGAAGGTAAAATTTATAATTCCGTAAGACAATAGCTGCATGCTATCTCTCTATTTGACAAGATTCTTCGCCTGTTGTTGCTATTGTTTTCATTATACCATACATGTGTTTACCCAGACAACTAACGTTCCTCTTTTCTCCCACTCAATCACGTTATTGAATACTTGTTAAGCAAGGTTTACTGATTGAGAAGATATGGAAGCCTCTATCTTTCTTTTATGAATATTTTTCTACATGATATGACTATAAATATTCAAGTGTTGAGGTACGGAAGATAATGTAGAAAGTGTCTGGTTGATGAAAACGGCAGCTGAACACTTTTGGGTAAGCGTGTTATAATTTTTGTCTAGAGGTGGAAAATGCTGCAATGTTGATGCCTTGTCAAATGATATGAATGTTTGTACAGAAGGTCAAACAAATGCGTTATAACTTTTTGTCACGAGGCTACCTGAGGGGTTTTTATCACAGTGTTGTCTATGATGACAATCATATAAATTGGCGACATGGGAACAAATAGAGTTATAAAATAGTGCGCATAAATGTAGCATATCTAGAGAAAAAAGAACCGTATTGTAACATTGACTCTCGGATACCCTCAATGGTAACGGAC
>ERZ1740056.84-NODE-84-length-12579-cov-7.340706_pt1 | contig 12579 bp, 9 predicted proteins | sample MGYA00581746_ERZ1740056 | MGnify/ENA primary metagenome ERZ1740056 (study PRJEB43018, sample SAMN04849745) | marine metagenome | isolation source: floating plastic debris | place: Pacific Ocean | collected 2008-09-01 | study: EMG produced TPA metagenomics assembly of...
ACTGAAGCAATATCAACAATTTCATCCAGGGTTATGATGAAACATCAAATTCATTGAACAAGAAATTCCCCCTAACTACATGTATGTTCCCTTTTTTTCTATACTGATATTGACAGTAACTACTATTTACCTGTTCTTGAGTGAACCCGACTTCGCAAATACTCTGTCTGCCTCTCTGCCATGACATGGCAAACTCCAGAGCATTCTCGTGCAGTCGCTTGTCTTTACCAATAAAGTCATCTTCAGGATCACCATTAAAGTTACCACACATACCACATGTCTTACTTTTATACCTGTAAAAAATTTAAATTAGTAAACATTATCAATTACTTAAAGGGTAATTATAAAAAAATCGTAAATCAATCACACTATTTCAAGGGAACGCTTTCAGTAACTTTACATGTAACTAGCAAATTAAACAGCTGTTGTTGAAATTCTGTATTACGCAACATTTTGGAGGAAAACATGGAAATTATGTTATGCTTCACTTTCAGAAACATAAACAATAAATTTCTATGTCATGTTTATTAGTATAAAGAACTTACTCTGCAGGTACATGCAGTTCTAGATAACTTTCAGTGTTCCATACAACCTTCAGTCCCTTCACCGTCTCCACGACTATCTTTTCTTTCTCATATCTCACAGTGAATTCTCCTATTGTAGTGAAAGGCAAGCTTACTAAACTTTTGTTGATTTTGACCTGCAAAAGTAACAAAAAAAAACTCATAATTCACGGCTGCTTACGTGATAATAGCAATTAGGAGAAATGGTTATGAGTTTTCATGATTATGAACCATTTCCTACATGCTATTTCTAAGGAGATGAAACGAAAACTGCAGCAATGGAATCCAATAAAAAGGCGTCAAACCTCAAATTCCTCGATGTTTTAGACACAAGTCAGCACTTACCAATGGATTTAATGGAAGGACAATAAGTAAATTGTCATATAAAGGTTATTGAAATGGCTTAACTACCATAAATAATGGAAGAAATGGATAAAAAGCACTAACTGGTACAATGATGCAAGCCTGCTCAAAGGTACACAAAGATTCCAAAAGAATAAATAAATGTGAGCGGAACCAGTCTATTCTTACTTAGTAAAAAGTTTAAATATGAAAAAATCAGCTCACCTTTCCGTTTTTCCTCAGGCCAATCTTAGTATCAGGTCCAAGAAGAATGGTGACAGACTTGGTCCAGGCTCCAGGCATGTTATACCTGTTAAAATTTTGTACATAAACCGCAAACTCTTTCGTCACACAGTCCTTGGCTAGAGCATATTTACAGGTTCCCTGGAAGTCATAGATCTTCTTATCAAAGGTGACATAATGCGGATCACCAAACACTGTGCATAGTCCATCACCTGTAGATAAGAGAGAGAAAACGCTGTGAGACATTTATATTCAACCACAGGAACAATTTAGCAAAAGCCACAAAATATATTTATCAACTTGATATCTTGAATCATGGAGGGAAAAAAGTCAGCAAGTCCTTGTATAGCAATAAAAACTGCTCTCATAATACAAGAGCTGCTTATCAGATGGTAAGGTAAAACACATAAAACAATTAGTATTCAAACCACCAGCTTTTAAATTTTTATGACAAGGTTGGTTTATAGACTTCAAGGCTGGGGCAACAGCACTCAACATCAAACAGCAGTCAGGCAAGGAATGCTAATTGACCGCTGTAATAATGCACAGGTATAAACAAAAAATATATCATATCAGATATAAGTTTGATTTGGTGAAACTAAAAACAAGGAGATAGCTGCGGCTAAATTTGCATGATTTTTAGGTTTCGGTAGTTTGGTCGGTCAAAATTGACCAATTGAATTTTAAAAATTATCTTCCCACCATTTAATTACTGCCAGTAACTTTTATCAATAAATGTTGCACCCAAAAATAAATACTGATTAAGGAGGTCATTGTTGACCATGGACAGGTCTCAATCCCTGTTAAGGTCATTGAAAAGCCTCAACATCAATAAAAAAAGTTATCAAAATCAAAGGGACTAGAAGATGGGCACGTGATAAGGATAGACAGATTGAATTATATCCACATAATTGTGATCACTTACGTTCTACACAGACTGGGCAGCAAGAGCCCGGCAGGAATTTGAGCTGATGGGTCTCCAGAGGACAATGCTGCTCAGCATCACAGGCTGATTTTCTACAAGTCACTGTACCGTCGTTACAGGAGCAATCCACGCACTTATCCGTCCAGCTCTGCCCGTGCTAAAATTAGACATACAAGATAACGATTATTACTAATAATGTAATAACAATTTATACAAGGTAACTTCAAAAGGATACCAAATATTCCTCGAAGAACATAAGTCGCCCAATAAATTAAAGATTCTGAAAAAAACAACTTAAATTTCAAGATTTGATTTTCAAATCTTGGCTTTATATCGATATTATGTAAATTTGGAGATGTCAACCACGTCATGTCAAGCGGGAGAGCGGGGATATCCCAGTTTAATGGTGGAGTGGCACGAGTTAGAATACCAAACACCAGAAAATCTAATGAACCATGGTTGGATTAAAACTGCGTGACCAGTTCATCATACATTATGTTGAACCAGAAAATCACAGTCGATAAAATTTTAAGATATTCAGAGTGCCAAGTCATGATAAAATTGATGAATATCAGGAATTTGTGCCCAAAATATTTCATGCCCAAAAGTAAGGAAGATCATTTTTGCATGATTGAATTTTTCCTCATCCGAAAACAAAAACAAATGAATCAACAGAGTGTTTCATATTTCTCAACAGTAAAATCTCCTTACAACCCCAAAACTACTACGGGAAATCAGCAGCGTCAGTGAAACAGGAATGGTGGTGTCATAAAGGTGAAAACATGTGTATTAAATTATCACAGGGAGTTACTCCCTCTTAGATAGCCTTAGATTCCAAAAATACCTGATAAACAGTGTCTGTGTACACACACTCCTTGTAGTGTACTTTAGGTTTACACACAGGACAGCAGGTATCCAGTGGTGACATAATCTGATCCGTGGCAGCACAATCTAACACTGGACAGGTGTCCCGACTACACATCATTGTACCTTCCTGTCAGCAAAATAAACAAACCATTCAAATATATGAGTAAGCCTGGCAGCCAGTCATTCAGTTAACTCACTGATATTTCAGCTCATTTCAGCTCCAGTTGCAGAACAAATGGAATAAAAATAAATAAATTAATGAAAAATAAACTCGACAACTTTAATCTTGATGTTGCTGTACCATTTTGGCATGCATGAACTAAAAAGCGATTAACGTTGAATAATGTTATGTCATGCTTTAGGTCATGAAAGTAACATACTTGGACTCTTTTTGTCTGAGTATAAAAGGCCTAAGGACTTCAACTCTTGTTTGTAATTAAACAAATTGTATAATAAAACCAACAGTAATTGTTGGTTGATTTTTTGTTTCATTCAGTGGCTTATTATAATTTTTATCATGGCCTGGGCAAAAACTTGAATACACAAACAGTAGCCCCATGACACTTGTAGGCTCGGACATGATTTCACAGCGCCAATTTGTCATGCAGCACAATCAACTGATAATTGTGATAGGAAATTTGTGGTCAATCATAAAATTGTCGCAGGTACAACGCTTGTTCATCTTGTAATAGTTCTAATCATTATTTCCCTCAGCCCTTTTTTTCCCAATATAAATGATGATTAATTGGTGAAAGTACTCGATAATCATTCAGGACAATTATGCAAGTCTCTTGGTGCTCCGACATTAGTCTAGGCTAATGGGAGTGCAAGTCAGCCTAAGAAGTCAGATGCTATGATGGAGTGAGGGTGCAAGACACTAAAGTTCTGATGTGGTGACACCTCTCTCTGTCTTCCCATCCTACAATGTCTGATAAAAACGTCTGAAGAAATTGAAATAAATGTGGGTAGGGCTTTCAACTCTGACATGAAGCATGCCAACTGAGTACAAAAAATTGGGGAAAAATCTGTCAATTGCTTTCAATTAACTACTAATCAGTTTTTGATATATCGTAATTATCAGTGTTTAGTGCCACTTTTGGAATGGATAATGAATAATTTTAGTGTGATGTTATTAAACGTATCAAATTACCAGAAGCTATAAAACAATACAACTTACATTACAAGAACATTTGGTACAACTGTTAACTTGGTATGATCTTCCATGTTGATAGATCTTGTGTTTGAACAGGCACATTCTTGGCACCAAAAATGTCGTTCTGCTTCCTGGAGAAAGTAGAAAAATAATGAGTCATTATAATTTTCTCAAGTGAGAGTTCTAATGAATTTGGATGAATCAAATAAGGCTTCGTCCCTAAGTCTACATAGGAAATACTTCGGTCATAGAAGTTCACTATATAGTCTCCAGAAACCCGCGTATACGTACAGGAACTATACACACAATTTCCTAATTGATATCAAACCAATCTTTGGTGATTACATAATTAAAGTGAAACGCTTATGGATTACATGATATTGTGTAAAAAACAAATTGAGGATCAAGCAAATTTATATACCAAAAACATGCCATTGCGTTGGGATTAAACATATAAAATTCCCACAGTCTGACACCTTCTGATGTGTCGTGGTTTGCTCGATGGAGGGAAATTACACCATTGAATAATAGTATTGAACAAAACAAAATAGATGTGTGGTGCCTTTGGAATGGGATGGTCCAAGAAAGGGAAGGGTACCAACTCAATTTAGATGTCATGCCAGGAAGGCAGTGAATTATTAGCGTTCCATAGTACGGTGAACTTAAATTCGTCGGATTTTCATTTCCTACTGATTAATTTTAAAATTTGCTGCAACGGAACATGGCCATTAACGGGTACAGGGCAGTGTAATTTGACACAATTTAAGAATAATGCATTCACCATCCTTTCACCTTGGTCAATGGCTATAGAAATAGATTTGCATATTGTGCATGCGTAATGACTCAAATAACAATAATCTTCCCTCATCAGCGGCCAAGATTTTCACTAATGATGTGACTCACAACACAAACCCAACAGCAATGTGGAGATGCTAAGCATCAATGGAAATATACATTCTAATATGGATGTCATGCATTGATACATTTATTCCACCATATAACCATTGTGACAAACCTCAAAAGTGTATTACCAATACTGTTTATTTCAACAACATCAAGTGTCCAGCGATTTCGATAGGATTCCACCGCCTAGGAAAGCCTATCAGATCAACGAGATTATCTTTTATTGATCTTTAAAAGATTTGTGGTTTAATCTGGTCAACGCTAGCCAATTACGTCCATAAAAACTATCATAGGGTAATAATCTCTTTAGACACTGGCGTTACAGGTGCCACTTTTTTGCGTGTGAGTTGAAAATGTGAAATTGTATCCGATTTTCCAATCTTACCTGAGCATCTGGGACAGCATTCACCTTCCGGATGTACAACTTTGCTATCTGGGCAATTCAACACTGGACACGCTTTCTTCATGCAGCTGGCCTTACCATTCTAAAATAAGAAACAAAAAGTTATGAATGAAATTTTTTCAACCCGTGTGCTAGATGTATATCAAGTTACTTACATGACATGATGAGATAAAGTGTAGCAATTTGAGAACAAATTTTTTTACATTCAATGCATAACCTGACTTCGATCTAAATACCATTATCAAATACTACATATAACGGCCGCCCAACTGTCATAGTAAAATTAAATTTGAAACGCTTTACATATCATGATCTTTCAGAATTTGATATGAGACCAACATACTAATCCAACATAGTATGAAATATATGGCCATAAAAGCGTCACATGTCAAAACTGAATGATGAGCAAAGATAGACATCAGTCTATGATGTGAAGTTACAGGGCTTATTTTAGAGTTCTCAGGTATTTTATCATTTATATCGATACCCTATCAGAGTATCATCATACATATTCGCTTCCTCTCATCTAGGGTTAGGTAATATGATGCGGCCAACAACATGTGGAGCAACATCCACCAGCCTTCATTAACAGCTTACCTATGATGAGCAACCTACCAACTGAAAACCTACTGCAAGTATGTTACTCATTCCCATTCAAGTGAGAAAATTAAACCATACAACCCTAGTGGGATTAGTTCTCTAAGGCATCAGTGGATTTACAAACAGCAATAGAGAGTAAATGAGTTTACCTGACATTCACAAGATACACAGGTGTCTGGGTAAGGTTGGAATGTCTCCCCTTCAGTGTAAGTCTTATTGTTAACTTCGCATGTGGGGCAAGATGGACAGCATTGACCCTCAACCTTCACAGGGTTACTACAAGTAAGCGCTGGGCACACTGCACTGGTGGTCGTGATCACTCCAGCCTGAAAAAATGACAAAGTAAATTATCCTAAAGAGAAAGTACTAACAGATTGGAAGGGCTTCCTCCATTCGGAAAAAAGAACCTGTGTTCCAAATAGCTTTTTAATAGCAAATAAATTTAAGGACAACTTCTTCCGCAATATAAATCAACTAAGTTTTCCAAATCACCCACTTATGCTAGAAAGGGATGGAAAAGGATGCCATTCCCACAGGTAGCAAAATCTAAATCTCAAAATTACATAAAAATCTAATCAAAAAGTCCAACAGTATCCAGGGCAGCATTGGGCATCCAAATAGAAATAGGCGTGGACCGATCGCATTCCTTCTCAAATTCTTTTAATTCTAATCACGAGGTAATAGAAAATCTTCTAGGTAGGCTGTGTCCGTGGGAAGAAAGGTGTTATCAGACAAGCCAACAAGTGGATGGAAATTTTTCTACCCTGCACTGCCTCTCCCTGATGATATCACAAACATATGTCCTCATCACCGTATAATCATAACTCTTAATTTTAATTGGCGGCGGAAAGACAAAAAGATGCTGAAACAGCTACTTTGTTTGATGTTGTCCTCAGCAGCAACCATTTACTTGTGGTGGAATGTGAACATATATCTAACCAACTAACCTTGCATTCTTTTTGCACACATGGATCTGTCTTGCTTTGCCATTGATCTCCACTTTTGTATCTGATACCATCTTCTTCACAACCTGAAGAAAGACATAGCAAAGGATTAGAAATTAAGTGATTTGACAAATGAGTACAAATTGCACCACATTATGGGAATCCAAACCCACTGATCTACCTCAAGCTATGCTGAGAATACGTATTAGAAAGTGATGGCGGTTAAGTGCTGGAAAACGATTAGCACATATTAACAAACATAAATTAATGCTACTGGTCTTTTGAAGAGCTCTGCTGCGCGGAGAGTAATTTATGACCTGGTAAAACATGCATACCAGATTACACAAGATCCAGAGGACAGCCAGAGAAATCAAGTAGAAGGAAGGTTTCCAAAAACTATTTGATTTGAGTTCTTGTCAATATTTAATAAGGATTTTGTGATTTACTATTTCAAGGGCATTACAATGATTCACATTGTAGGTGGTCTTTTAGACTAGACTAGTGAAGTCCTGGGGCAAGATGTCTCCGATGCTAATTGTTGCTGAAAGCTGGATGTAGTAATTATCATTAACCTGTCTTTAGGAGTATTATACTATAGTAACTTGAAGACCACAAAATACATCCTCACAAGTGCTCAAAACACTATCACATATGTAGAAAAGATTCCCACACACGACATAAACATGTAAAACACCACATGGGTTAACCAATCATTCTCAAAAATGTTATTAATAAACTTGAAACAAAAATAACTCCATTCATTCAGAAGTCCCTTTTCGCTTATTTGAGTCACCAAAGGTAGATAAACTCCTGAATCTCAGAGCCACCAGAATTCTCTAATCTTACGCAAAACAGAGCTAAACTCTCAAAAACCAAAACAGCAACACTTCAGAGCTGAAAGCCATGTCTAGTTATTTGAGGAGTTGGGGTGATTATCACTAGATAAGATCACCAAGACTGGAAAACTTTGTGATAAGATGAGGAATCCCTGTTGGCACACGTACCCACACATTCCTGACAGCAGGAGGTAGACTTTGACGATCTGTAGAGGATCATGTGGCATCCCTCCAGGCTGGGGCATGTAGACTTCTCACATTTAACTACTCCTTTCTACAACAGAAAACCAATCTCTCAGTAAAATTTTAAGAAATAATTGCTCAATTGGAGTCATAACCTAGTAATTTCAAAAACAAACAAAGGGGATCTTCAGCATCCGTTTATGCCGTTTTTATGTTCAATTACTACTGGTATCAGGACTGTAGAGCGGGAAGTATTTACTGTGCCAAGTTAGCACGAGATCTAGGGAATTCTGGTTGTATGGACAAGGTTAATCATGATTTCACTGAACAACTGTTGTTCAAAATCAAACAAGGTCAGGGGCATCACAAATAAACTTTATTATGAGTAACAATTATTACGTAGTTTGATTGCTGTAACAACTGCTAAGCCACGCGCCACAAAGATTGGGAGTTACGTTTGATTTTCGATGGTTCCGGCATAAAAATAACCACTGGTATCCTTAATAAAGTTTCTTCCAAAAAGAGCTGACATTACAATGGATTACCTGACTCAAGGGAATTAAACGGGTTATTTCGGGATTTGTGAGCAAAATTGCACACATGGGATATCGGAACAAGTCAATGCCTACTTATGAGAGCGCGGGTAATTGGACATGTGTGGAGCACACTTTATCCCTACATTATTAGTACATATACCTCATCAGATGTAAAACACAGAAAAAGAAATCATGTTTGAAGCAGTTGTAACAAATTACGTAAAAAATTAAGACCATCAATACATATCGCATACTCAGGTGCAGCCAAATCACATACAGGGCATTCATGCTGCAAAAATATCCATCATTCAAACTAAATGCAAACTGACCTATCCTAATGAAAAAAATCAGTACTTTGGCATCGTGGCCATAAACTGAGTTGAAGAGATGAGTTGGATTTTGTTGTCTTGCATCGAAGTGACATTTATAGCTGCACAGGGGTTTACTATGCCCCATCTCGTCAGCATTGCTTTGTACCAACTAGGAAATGTCAACATACTGATCTGTATTCAGTGAAAGGAGAGAATTACAGCTTTAGCTGGTCACACTTGCCGTATTGGTGCAGTAAATTTGCTCATGCCCTAATTTACAATGCTAAACACACTGTTAATTGTCCCAGTCAGAATATTGAATTGTAAGTGTTATGTTTAAATGGTGTTAATAGATCATTATCAATATATTACAAAAACGCAATAAAATAAAGAAAGTGGCCGCCAAGTACCGGATTGGGTAGCGTTAACTCCCGTCATATGACATGCGTGTAGTAATTTCACTCAGGAATTTGATTATCAAGTGTTTTTTGTTGCATAATGAGTGATTGCCTTTAGGAAGTTGATTTGATACACAGCTAGCCAGCCATCTAGACTGCTTGTTACATAGTTTCTGGTATTGTGGACAATGCGATTATCTCGGATAGCTTCATTAAAGCTTTTGAGCACTGATTGAGATAGCTGAATACCCAATCCAAAACAAAAAATGTAAAGGCTTGTATTACAATAGACACTAATATGATGATGTTTTTTACTACAAAGGACAACTGTCTCTTTTAATTCATTGTAATTGATCTTTTGCAGACTTGATTACATGAAATACTTTTGCTGCAGCAGCAAAAGGGCCAGAGTTTTTACTATTACGCGCACTGATATGGAATCGCCTGTTATTTAAACCTATAAATAGAGTAAGGCTGATAAACGGATCAAACTTTCGGTATGCAAATAATCTTAATCTGTATCCACCACCCACCCCCAACAAACACAGCCAACCAAGCAAATACTATAATCGATACGGCTGCAAACCCCTCCTAGCTTCGTAACAAACATTACACATCATAAGAGACAGCACCTGTGTGGACAGCGCTACCGGTTCTTCAGTTAGACTTTCCACAGCACAGAAGGTTTGTCACATGTAATCTCATGTGCCATGGGTGGGGAACCAAACAACCTAAAAATATTTGGCAACTGCCATCAGTTTAACTCGGTTGCTTCGTGGAGGTAATTTGCAAATCCCTAAGATTATAGGGATACATTATTTATGCTTACCCTGCAAAAGCATTTGATACAAGGGTCGACATCGGTAATAAATTTAATGCTATCTCCCACAACCTGCTCGCCTTCGTTGGCACATCTTTGCTCATCTCCTAAAAAAAGAGAGACACATTTACGTTGGTTTACAAAAATTTTGTAAGTTGTACATGTACACTGCATTATGGGTCATAACTACAGTTGATTACAATGCGAGCATACAGGTGAACAAGGTGGCTGACTTGGCGGATGGCGAGGTCTGACGGATGTCTACGCTATGCATATTACGCATTTTATTATCCACCACGGAGTGCTGAGTCAAACCATAATCCATATTTATGAAAACCTGCTTATGCATATGGAAAGCCATGCGGCGAGGATGTTGCGAAAAACGAATGGTCACGGTACAAACTTTCCACATTCCACATGAAAGTTTTGTGTGCAGAATTTGAAATATGTGGCAGGTTGCCGTTAGATAAAAGCAGCAAAACTATTGTAGATAAGAGTTGGATCAAAAGAAATTGGCCACAAAACTAAATTCCATAATTTTTTGTTTCAGTTCTTTGTAATCAGTTTTGAACATTGGGAACATGTCAAGGCACAAGAATTAGTAGAAACCCTCCTACACAACAAATTTTAGTCGATTCAAAGTAAAAATGACAATACAGCCATAACTCAAAACCTGAAATCACCATTTCCCCTGTCATTACCCAGTGTGACACAACTTTTTGCACCAGTAAACCCTAGCAAAACTGAAGCATTTTCTCAAGCAATCAATCTACTGTCAATTAATTTTAATAGTCGTTTCGTTGTTTGATTTAGAAAAAATGGGTACAGATTAATTGCATAACCAGTGAAAAGAAAAGCCAGAAATCTGTTAAGTGCTGTAAACCAAACCACCACAAAATGGCATGTTTAGTACATATTAGACTAGATGCTCCTGCACAAGACGTGGCATATAAAATACAACATGACATCGTCCAAACCTCAACCTGGTACAATTTTGGTGACACTTGGAGCAAGATCAAATGGATCCACGAAGAGGAAACCCACAAAATGTTTTACTGAAGACATACATAATAGACTTTACCTTGTAGTATAGAAGATACTTGTAGAGTAAAACTTAGCAGAGCCACACAGAGCAGACATATCCGCAGAATCATACTTCCTATCTGTGGTAAAATTTTAACCCCAAACTTAAATTCACACACTTTCTTTTATGACCTTCAGGAATTAAATGAATCGTGGAAAACCAAACTGCCCCTTTTATTAATTGCAGAACCACACAGTAATGTATTGTAATTATTATTATTGGTAGTACCAGTGTTATGTTGTGGCTCGATCTGTTCGGTTGATTCTGATTGGTCGTTGGCTCATTATCATCAATATCATCAGAGACCTGCACAGGGATTAGACTAACAGTCTGTCAGCTTAGCCAAGGCGTCTCAAGCTCCGCCCTCATTTCTACAATAATACAATCTGATAAGATTACAAATAAAAGTGTGTCCATTAAATAATAATACTATCATCTTTGAGACGAGATTAAGGGATTGCTAATTAGATTTTGTCTCTGGCCAACAGGTTGCTTTGTAATAATACATGAGTATCCTCATTCAAATCAGGATAAAAAGGCTGGTCAGTTGTTAATTTTTAAGAGGATTAAAATGGTTATGTCTGAATAAGTGATCAGATAATGAAAGTTCAGAGGAGAGTACTCAAATAATTTGTAGTTTAGTGCAATGATTAGAAGATGTAAAGTCACCACAGTAAACAAACACTTGGAAAGAAAGTCAGAATAATTATGGTCATAACTCTGGACATATGGGCAATAGACAATGTCTTGGTATTTGGGGTTAGCCGTAGCCATAAAATCAGACACTAATTTTTATGTTTCAGTTTCTCTGTGTGACAAACGAATCTAAGGAAATTTTAAAGATTTACTCAGATAGTTATGATAATGTGACTTTCACAAAAGTGTTCAGGACAAAGCCATTAATATCTATATTAAGTAGAATTCCAACCAGCATCAGTTAAATATAATTAGTGCAAATTAGAAGAAATTGCACCAATTCTATCAGCCATAAGCTAAGAACTAAGAACTTCTTGAACCTTATGGTGCAAGAGCCCGATGGATGAAGAAATACTATATCAGGGCTGTCATAGGGTACTAACCATGGTCAAGCTGGTGCTGATCAGAAAATTTATGCGAATTTCTAGTAAATCGAAATGAACAGAAAGAGATCATTGAACTTCAATGACTGGCGCCCTGTTGAAAATGTTGATTTTGTCTGATAACTCTACACTGCAACAGTTCCTTTCCATTTAATTTAACACAAATTATTTGAAATATTTTCATGCATAGTAAATTCCCAGGGGACCGTTTCTGTATTAATATTGGACATGCATGATGACTACTTTAGACCCCATCCAGCATATTAGTTAACCCTGGTGGATTACCAGTTTCTACAGCATACTGTAGCTCCAGGAGATTTGACGTCAGCGCCAGACTCGCTGAATAGCAATTCAAGGGGTTTTAACTAAAAAATTTGACTTAAAAAGCC
>ERZ1740056.85-NODE-85-length-12563-cov-6.877279_pt1 | contig 12563 bp, 3 predicted proteins | sample MGYA00581746_ERZ1740056 | MGnify/ENA primary metagenome ERZ1740056 (study PRJEB43018, sample SAMN04849745) | marine metagenome | isolation source: floating plastic debris | place: Pacific Ocean | collected 2008-09-01 | study: EMG produced TPA metagenomics assembly of...
TCACAGATTCAGCATGTGATTCATCAATCTGTAGACCCTGATCCTCATCTGAATCCAGCTCCTCTATAACACACCCATCATCTGCAGGGATGTTATCATGACTTGGCTCGATGGACGTCTTATGGACACTGGTTGATGGTTGGTCTGGGATATCGTCATTTGATGCAGTAGGCTTGTCTTCAATAACTGTAACCTCATCATCAGTATTGGCGGCATCTTTCTGCTCTTTCTCAGGGTCAGGTTTTTTATGTGCTTCTTCACCTGCACTACCACTTCCCTGTACATGAGCTTTCTCTTTGTGTAGCTTATATCCTTTCTTGTATATGTACACATTGCCATTGACAGCAAACTTGACTGGGGCAATATCAGCTGCAACCATGTCAGAATGTACATCACTCAGCATAGAATGAGCAGGAGGTAAGGGCTGGCAGTGGTCACATTTCTCAACAACGTTGTATTGCGTCTTTTTGTTGCTCTTGGAGCTTTTGACAGCAAAGCAAGACATGCAGGCAGTGTAACACATATAACTCCATCTATTTTTGTGCCTGGTCGAGTGGAAGCGCAGTTGGTGATCGAATTCAAACTTTTGATAGCAGACATCACACTGATACTTGAATGATGCATGCTTTTCTTCACAATGTTCTCTCAGAGTTTTACCGTGGGTGAGTTCCTCAAAACAAACATTACATTTGTTCCATGAAGTTGCCAAGTTGCCATCATTGATCCATGCTGCGGCTGCCTTCGCTACTTTTGGGTGAACTGCAGAGGATGGTCCACACTGAGAACAGGAGAACTGCACAGGTGACATCAGGCAATTGACACAGACACTGTGATTATAAGTCAAGCAGTGTTCTATCAGTGCCCATGGTTCTAAAAAGAACCTGTCACACTCTAGGCACATGCTTTGGCTAGCCGGTAGTGTGTGTTCAAAGAAATGTTTAAATCTGGAAACCATAGTTTGAGGTAGGAGATCCAGACACACTACACATTTATTTATCTCCTGCTTGTCATGCTCTTCTAGATGCTCGACTATGGACTGCGGATGAATCTGTTTGTCTTTACAGTAAGCACACTTAAACAACCCAGTTGTTATATCAACGTGTTCAGAGAGTATGTGCGACTTGATCAATGCATCATCTGGGGCAGTGAAGTCACAGCCCAGGCAGATATGTTGACCGTGGTGTGCAGAAATATGCATGCTGCGAGTTTGACGATCATCAAAATAGTCTTTACACAATGTGCATTTCTTGTGCTCCTTCGTCATATGCTGCTCATGTTCCAGTTTTGTAGGAAACTTCTTCCTGCATTCTGTACAGTAATACATTTGGGCATAAGATACCATGGTTTCAATAAATTTCTTCATTGATGCTTTACTTTTTTGGACTTTGGCTTGATCCATACTTTGGAGTGGGACCCCTACTGAAGCTGCATCAAGAGCTGATTGCAACATTTCCAAACTATCAATAGCCTTTGTTTGAATTTTTGGCATAGTTTCCTTCACTGAGGTAGAATTTGATGGCACACATTTGAAAGAACTTTTCAGTAGAGATTGCTTGGATGAAGTAACTGGAAATGATGTAGAACTTGAAGCTAAGCTCTCAAAGGCAGTTGTTTGCGGGACAGCTGGAGACTTGGTTGGCAGGACAGCTTGAGAGTTTGTGGTATGAAGGACAGCTTGAGATTTGGTGGTTTGTGGGACAGCTTGAGATTTGGTAGTTTGTGGAACAGTTAGAGACATCGTGGTTTGCTGGAGAGCTTGAGATCCTGTCGTTTGTGGACCACCTTGATAATCTGTGGTTTGTGGTACTCTTTGGGCCGGAGCAATTGGACTTGAAGCTTTCTTCGGTGTCTGGATAAATGCTGGTTCACAATCAGAGCTAGCTGCAGCTAGATCATGGATACCAGTTGAAGGCTTTGCAGTGCTAGGAATTTGTGCGACAGATGGCTCTTGATTGTTTGGAGTAGTCGTCACCCTGGGCTGCTGCCTAGGTGGATTAGATTCCCTCTGCAGTAATTTGTATTGGTTACTATCCCACACCAATGTGATTGGTGATTTGTTTTTTGATGATGGAGTAGACATGTTTATGAACATGACCTTGGCAGAGCCACCAGAAGAGGCTTGGCAACTATGACCCTCAGCTTTTGGCTGGTGACAGTTTGTGCATGGGGCATGGTGCCTGTTAGCGTGAATGTGAATACCCTCAGTCTGATACACAACAACCCCGCACTGGCAGCAGATAGTAGAGAATCTTGGGGTATCATAACTTGTCACGATTGTTACTAAGGGCTGGACATCCCAATTGTTGCTCCCAATGTGAGGAACTTTATTTGGGCCATAAGGCAAAGATGGTATCTTGTGGGATATGCACCAATGAAGTAGCTTTTCCATCTGGTCCACAAAGCACACAGGATGGCAGAGCAAAGCCACAACCCTCCAGGTACAATCATTCCAGTTCTCAAACCAGTGAGTAAAGTACCACAGAATTGAAGTGTCTTTCAGTCTCAGAGTGATACGGCGGTAGGCAATAACATTTTCTACATTTTCTGAGAGACACGGAACTATTAGATCTGACCAGTTGACAAGAAAGATAGGATAGCATGGTAATTTGTTTGCATTTGTCCTTGTCTGCTCTGCTTGAGGTGATGGGATTATTGGCATATTGCTGACTGGTAGGGTAGTGATTTTCACTGGTTCACCCAATGCTCGGTCATCTGAAGACAACCGGGTTGCTTGGGCAATCGGTACCCTAACTTGCTGAGGATGCTGTTGTAATGTACCAACATTTAGAGGGTATGCTGACATTGTGGCAGGGACCACACCACCTGGAAGCTGAATCATATTCTGCATTGCAGGGAAATGTTGTACCGTGAGTGGTAGGACAGATGCTCCTGGTTGGAGGAATGGAACTATTGATTGCACAATATTTGGTGGAGCTAATGAAGAGGGAGCTGTAAGATGTGAAATGTTCACTGAGGACACAGAAGTATTTTGTAATGATGTGCCCAAAATTGAGTTTGAGGATGTCTGAAGAGTACCACTGAATGGCTTTAGGACAGCAACGGGAGCCTTTTTATGCTGTGAAGGTCTGTCAGACTTATGAGATTTTTGGTTTGATGTCAGAGGAGCCGGTTTCAGTTTGGACAGAGAAAAGTTTTTCTGCAAAATATCAGACTTGCTGATCTGTGGGGATGATCGTTTTGGTGATGTTACGGATGTACTTGAAGATGCATCCCTGTTATCATTGAGACGACTTTCTTTATTCTTGGGCCCTGTTTGTATTTCGCATTGGAGTGCTTCAACATTTAAGCCATCATGAGATTTTTCTTGTTTTGAGGTATCATTATTACTTTGTTGAGCTTCAGGAGGACTGACAGACATTGAATCGAATGATGAGTTGATATTGGTGTCTTTCTGCTCTGCTGACTTTTTAGCAGCGGCCGTTGATGTCAGTTCGGTAGTGAATGTGGATGGTTTGAGGATGCTAGTATCAACTCCACAGAGCAGCTCTGCCTCTGTATCAAATGGTTTTGGCGGTGAGTCAAAATCTAACATTGCTTCTGATCCACTTGCATGCTTTGGTATAAGCTCATAGTTAAATGGGTCATCATCCAACTTCTGCGTTGAATTTGGCTCCGGTGCACCAAGCAGTTGTAATTCATTTGTTTCATCAACATGTTGTGGGACTACATCCTCATCAGAACTGGATGAGCTCGATGAACTTAGTCGCCTGCTCCTTATACCCCGCTTGTTTGCTGAAGGAGGGTTGACCTCATCTGCTGAACTTTTGCTGCTTACACTATCATTATTGTCAACATCTGGTTCCCAATCAGTATCCATGGAATCATTGCTCAAAAGCTCGGAGTCAGAAGATTGCTGATCAGCAGTAAAGCTGCTTGATGTAACATTGCTTATAAACACATGAGGGGAAGTATCCACTTCTTCTTCAGGCTCAGCCTTTACCATTACACCTGGAGTAGTGCTACTGGAGTCCACAATGGGCTGATCTGTGTCATTTACAGCTGACAGTCCCCGTTCCGCCCTCAACTTGGCTCTCATCTCCTCTCTCCTACGATCAATCATACGGTGACTGCTTTTCAAGTGACTGAACCAAACATCCTCTGCAATAAACTCTCTGTCACACAAAATACATGTTATAGGCTTCTGTGCTGGTTGGTCAACTCGCTGCTTTTTATATATTTGAGCTGAATCACTGTGTTCTTGACTCCGTTTTTTGCTTCCATGGTGTTGTTGATGCTTACGTAATTCTTCATGATCTTGGAATGATATGCCACATGGTTGGCAGAAAAGGTCTGATTTTATGGGTGATTGTATTTTGCCACCTCCACTGCATTGTGTCTTCATGTGTTTGTAAAGGCTTGCCCATGTAGAGAATTCTTTGCGACAAGTTTTGCAGCATGGGGCGGATTCCTTGACTTCATGTCGAAGTACACCTTCAATGACAATATCTGCACCTTTCACCTGATGTATGGACTTCATGTGAGATTCCAGGTTATTGAGTTCAGACAGGATTCTTCCGCAAATCTTACAGGGGTATACATAGTCATCATTTCTTGAAACTTGCAAAGGCTTATCTGGGTGACTGATTTCAGAATGCCTTCGTAGTTGCTCTTCATTTTGAAAGATGATACAGCACTCATCACAGCGAGTAAACTTGTTCTTGGCAGTCTTTTTTCTTTTCGTCTTATCTGCATGTGCCTGGCGAAGATGTTTGTACACCTGCTTCCAATCTTTGAAGGATAATCCACAATGGATGCAGCATGGTTCAGCTGAAGGGCAATCAGATGCAGGAACAGGTACGATCGGGTCAGCTTTGAGCGTAGTTTTGTGAACCACTTTAAGATGATACTCGACCATGTTTTTTAATACTTTACCACATAGGTGACATGGGTACACCATGTCAACATCCTTAGAGGCAGCTACTGTTTCCTTTTTGTGATCATTTTTATGCTCAGTCCTCAAGTGGTGATAAAGCTGCCTCCATCTCTCGAATGTCTTGCGACACTTGTTGCAGGATGGCTTCTTCGGCTGAATCTGGTAAGCAAGTTTTGGCTTGATAGGATTGCGTGCCATATCAGTTTTGTGGATAGACAGATGTGCACTAGCTGCATGACGTGTCATAAGCACCTTACCACATATATGGCAGGGGAATAACTGATCTTCTGAAGTAGGAAGTTTCACGCCCTCATGTTCCAGATCCATGTGCTCATACAGATCTCTCCACTCGTCGAACGATGAGCTGCAGTGGAGGCAAATCGGATTTCTATGTTTCACTTCACTAGCTGGTCGTGGGAGTATCCTATTTTCAGCAGCAGTAGTTTTATGAACTGCAATCAAGTGCTTTGTTGCTGACTGTGAGTAGTTGAAAACCCGACCGCAAAGGTGACAGGGATAAACCAAGTCTCTCGACTGTCCACTTTGCCTGTGACCAATGCATGACATTGATTTTTGATGTTTGTATAGACTACTCCTATGCTCAAAAACCTTTGAACATGGTTTACATTCAAGCTTGAAAGCATGAGTAATTGGATTGCGTTTAACCTTATCTGGTAACTGGCAAGATTGGCTAGAGGGCTTTGTTGCAGAATTGCCAGCAAAGCTAGAAGCTTCGGAAAGACTGGAGTGTTTCTGACTTGGTGATCTAACTCGATTATCAGACATTGATGATTTTCTCTCTGGTTCCTCAGTGCATTGCTTTTGGTGTAGCCTTGCTCCGTCCCATCTTTCAAAGACTTTTCCACATCTATCACAAGTTGGGTCAACAACAGTGACCTCACTTGCCGCCCTGCCTTTTAGGTCAAACAATGAGGGCGTTTTGCTATGTATTGTGGCCATGTGCCTTGTCAAATAAGCAGGGTATTTCAACACTTGCTTGCAGTGTGGACAAGGGTACAGCAACTGCTGATCATCTTGATCATCAGAGTCAGTATCTCCTTCATTTGACTGGTCTTCATGAGCCTCACCTTCATTCGACTGGTCTTCATTAACATAACTTTTTTTTGACTGGTCTTCAACACCATCACACACATGGTGTCGATAGCTGTCCCACTTAGAAAATTCTCGACCACAATCATCACAAATCGGCCTTGATATGGGCACCTTTTCGCTAGGTTTACCCAGGAGTTGTATCTCTGTTGGCTCAGTTTGGTGAATTTGTCTCATGTGAGAGGTTAGACCCCAATGTTTCATTAATACTTGTTTGCACATGGAACACGGATAAAGTGTTGATCCTGGGGCATGAAATTCCCCCTCTTCTTCAGCACAACCCTTAGCTTTGCATATATGGTTTCGCAGAGCTGGCCATCTCTGAAAAGACTTGCCGCAATCATCACAAACAGGATCTGTCATGGGAACTGTTTCACTCGGCTTTCCAAGAAGGGCTTCTTCACTAGGGGACATCCCATGAATAGTATTCATGTGTGAAATGTAAAGGTGGGGAGCAGAAAGTACCTGCTTGCATTGAAGGCACGGATATAAAGTCCGCCCTGGTGGATGGCATTTGTTTGAAATGACGGCAACATTTACACTGGAAGTGTCACATTCTTTTTTTGCAATCCGACAGACATGATTCCTCCATCCCTCCCATCTAGCAAATAATGTCCCACATAGATCACATATAGGTTCAACGATTGGAACTTCACCACTGGGTTTTCCTTGCATTTCTTCCGCATTGCTGTCTATGACCTCAGCATGAATTTCTCTCATATGCTTTTTAAGAGAAAACTTGGCTCTCAGCACCATTTTGCAGCTAGGACAGGGATATAAGGTTTTACCAGGCGGATAGCACCCTGTCTTTGCTACTTCCGTTGTATCGGTTGGTTGTGAGCATGAAATCTGATGTTCCCTCCAGGAGCTCCACAGGGAGAATTTTTGGCCACAGTGGTCGCAAACTGGTTGCCTGTGAGATACAAATCTGGCATCAGTACCATTTAGCTCATTTTCAGTTGGTTCACGATGATGTATCTTCCGAGCATGATTTGTGACAGAGTACAGGGCCATGCAAACTTGCTTACAGGAATCACAAGGAAACACTCGTTGTAGCGGTTCATCGAGTTTGTTTTTCTGGCAGTTACTCTCATGGTCTCTCCAGCTTTTCCATGTTGTGAACATTTTACCACACTTATCACATGACGGCTGTCGATCTGCAACTAACCAACTTGCTGTGCCCCTCATTTCTTCCTTTGTGAGCCCACGTTGATGAATATCTCTAACGTGCCTTTGAAGGGAATGTGAGGCGTTACTGACTTGCTTACATGAGCTGCATGGAAATGCGAATTCTTGACCATGTTTGTCCTCACAAATACTTATGTGCTCTCTCCATGTAGACCACTTATTGAATTCCTTTCCACACATATCACATGTAGGACCTCTATCAGACACTAGTTTGTAGGCAACCCCATCCATCTCTTTCTTTGATGCTTGGCGCTGATGGATTGCCCCGCAGTGTTTGCCCAGAGCTTGGCGCATCTTGAATGTTTGTTTACAGCTTTCACATGCATACACAATGGAGTCTGAAAGAGCTTTTCTGTCCAAATCATCAGGATATCCACCATGACATAGGTTAACGTGTGAGTACACTCTTTGCCATTTAGTAAAACTAGCCCCACATATGTTGCATTTAGGTCCTAAGTCAATCACTTCGGATGCTCTCATAGGCACCATATACTCTTCCACATCTTGGATGTGATGCACATCAACTAAGTGGGTTCTGAAGTTTTTAGGGTGGATGTAGACGTGATCACAGACTCTGCATTGGTAGACAGTATCACCATCATCTTCATCATTTGACTCAGAATCTTCCTCATCCGATTCCGCCACCTCCGCCTCTTTCACCGCCTCCTCTTCCTCTAGAGCGCACACACATTGAGACAGATGTTTATGTAAGGTTGTTACATCACGTATACGCTTGCCACACACATCGCAAGCAGGTGAGATAATCATTTCTTCATCCTCGCTCAACGTTCTATTGTGAACTCTGGCACAATGGTAGATGATTGATGCAATGCTTGTATATCGTTTGTCGCATCCAGTTTCAGGGCAAAGGAATGGATGAGTAAAGTGATATAAGTCCTCTGCAGTCTGTGTCATTTCTTCCTCAGATACTTGGATCGGAGAAACCAAAACCTTTGGTAAGACAGCACAGCCATGCTTTTCCCTCATGGCTTGCTCTTCAGAGTTTTCTTTTGGCTCTTGATGTCCTGAAGACCGCAGTGCCCTGTGCCGAGCGGGGGCTAACACTATCACTGAATCATCCTGAACGTCTTCAGCATCAGAGAGTACTGATGCTTCTGGAGAGCCAGTGAGATGAATGTCTATATTCACTTCTAGTGATTGCTGGAGAGCATCCTCGCTCTCTGATGTTTGTCTCCGCTCACAAGGCTCCTGTTTAACTCGAGAAGGAGGGACAACACGTACAGGATCTGTTGCCTCTGGTTCTATGACTTCAGGCAGACAGTCTGTGGAGATTTGACGACACTCGGCACCCGAGTCACTATCTGTGGACAAAGATGATAGTTTGTTACCCATGTTGCTGTCTTCAGAAGTCAATGAACTCATTCTGAGAACCTGTAAACAAAACAATATTTCACATTTTATTGTTGTGTATAAAGGAGTCAAAAGATGTTCTCTGCAGATGGTGGCTTTGTTTTTGGTTCATTCATCAATGTCCAGCTGGATATTTCATTTCTCATATATGTTGACGAAATGAGAAGCAAAGCCGACCATCCACTGCATAACCTAACCAACTTACATAGCATATCTAGCCGCGGTGGTCGCAGATTATCTCTAAAATCAAGAAGAGCCTTGCTTACTAAAATTGTGTTCTACAGATTTTTGTAACTTGTTTCTACCTGATAAGCGCAATTAATATCACTTTTTATGTATTACTTATTGTACTAGTACTATGATCATGATCTTACTCAACTTATAATGTAAAGATCTTCTTAGTTTTTCATTTTATCATTTTTCTGCAACACATGGTCTCTATTTGCCTCCTTGGCTTTGATCAGTGAAATTAAAGTACTTACATAACATAGCATAATAGAAGAAGTCTACTTTTTTGTATGGTCTACACTGATCAAACAGTTTAACGGGAGGACCCACAAATGTGTCCAAGTTGAATGGTGAATACACTTCTATTACATTGCCCATTAATATTCTGCATAACCACTTTTTGAAAGCGGGCGATAATCCCAAACAACACTCAGCACATCACAGTAAGATACTCAGGGAACAGAGGGTTAAGGCACTTACCAGATAGCCTTTTGGCAAATTCCATCACCACATCATCTTGTAAAGCGTTGTTAGTTTATCAACTGACAGAGTTTCTACTCTAAAGAAAAAGCAACATTCACATGTATAACGTAAAGAGGCTATGTGAGCTGTAGGTATTTGCATCAACCAACGCCCCATCACTTTCTCTGATGCTTTAAAAATCAGCAACACATAACTGAAGGGTTGAAGTTTAGGTACACAAAACATTACAAAATAATGATGTTGAGATCTGCACCCACTGATGTGATGGGATTTCATTCTAATATGAACTTATAACACAGTAGCAAAAAAAGATCATACCTTGAAAGCAGTTCTTATGTTGGCTGGTTTGGAACAGCATTGCCATTTTATACAGCCAATTAAGTGTGTTATCACAGTTGTTAGCCATTGTCACAAGTGCATAACTGGCTAGTAAATGCAGACAACTTGACCTGAAAGATTTTCTTGAAATGTAGCATCATAAAGTATTGCACCAAATCCAATCACAGATACCTGAGCATAATATAGTGGTTTACTTACTTGTATATGAATAGAGAGGTCTAACAAATCTCCAGAGCCAGAGCCAGTGAAATTTGTACCCAACGTCTCTGAATGTCTATGTAGTCAACAGCATCATTCACAAAAGCTACTGTTATATTTATCACAGCTGTAAGCAATTCCACAACAATAAAACAAAAAAGTCTGGTTTTGAGGGTCTAGGACATCTATTCTGACTTACCAGGTATCTGGAATCTGCAGGGCTTTTTACCCCTGGTGTAAAATTTTCATTATTTACCATCAAGCCATAGCAGAGATATCACAGCATACAGACAGGCAGCAAAGTAGATACAGAAAACCTAAATTTAGGGAATCCCTCTCACCATAGGTACACGTCATTGGTAGTCATCTGAGAGTGTGTAATACAGAGTATCCCAGAATTCCCAGACAGGCTCAACCAATGATAACATCAATGAACTTAAATTTTTTATTGATAATTTCTGCGAATCCCAGTCAATTATTGTGATTCGAGTCGTGGAAATGTTTATATGGCACTACTCAACACACCCTATTATTGTTATAACGATGAATGCTTACCACAATCACACCGCAGTTGATATTCAGCATCCGACACCTCCGCTGATGAAAGAGCAGACCTGAAAACAGAACAACAAAACTCACACAAACCGTCATCCAATCCGTGTACAAAATAGTTGAACAAAAATGGGTGCCACGCACATTCGGTTTGATTGAGGCTTCACTTTGGTGCGAACTAAAGAATGACTGAAAAATTCTGGTGGGATACAGTATCTTGCATCCAGTGAATACTGATATGAGACTTGACAGACCACACTGACAATGTTACTGTTTTTCATCAGAAGGCTATTCTTTCAGAAAAGTGTGAGAAAATGACACACTACATATCAGTTGAATGATAGATCTTTGCTCATACCACAAATGTAAGGTGACTTGGGAGGCTCTAGGTACTCCTTGGTTTTACTCTGAGCACCACAATGAAGCCTTTTCTGCAATAGACATTGAAGTACGACTTCAGGGGTGCAGTAAAATACCAAAGCAGTTGTGCGGTTCACTAAGGTAGAATTGCCATACATATCATAATGTTCAGAAAAATCATCATGACCACTAAGTGCACCAAATGATTTAAGAGATTCTCTGTGTTACTAAAATAAGACGTGTCTGCAAAATGCAAACACATAATTATTAGAGCATTGTGGTTTTATTGTGTTCGAGGGTTTGAGGGTTTGGGGCGCATCTTAATTTATTTTTTGAAGTTGCCTGGGCAAGTTTCAGTTCCACAATACCCTTCATCAGTGTTCATGAGGTTTACAACTAGATGCAGGTTATCACGTTGTACCTACACATTACATTTGCTTTATTTAAAAACCTTACCGAAGTAGAAGTTAACAGTTTGGGTTAACTTGTCTCTATGGAGCTCATATCTTTGGCTGCAATCATCTAGAAAGAATATAGACATGCTGCAGGCCTACATTGCATTTAGAAGTTCCTTTTTTTACAGAGAGAGAGACCAAAACTATGTGCTAAAAGCCTCATACGGTGGCTCAAAACCACGCACAGTACATGAGGATGAATGCGATTAGAAAAGTGGAGAGATTTATGGGGCACACGCCTGACCACATCAGACCCTACCGAAGTTTTATGGATAGGCCACTGATGTCACTGTACAGTAGGCTCTAAATCCCAGCTAAAAGTTTTGCCATTTGAGAACGAAAGGAAAGTGAGTGAGTGAGTGAGTAACAGCAAACACTCTAGTAGGCCTACCGTACATGATAATCTAACATGATAATCTAAAACAGAAGTTTTATGCACATTACATAGAATAATCGCTAGTATGCGATAGTGATGGGCATAATGATGGAAACTGTGAGCCAACCAAAGTAAAGCCAAAAAATTAATGTCAAGTCGAGCTGGGTTGAGCTCCACAATCAGCACAAACATACATTGTCATTGTTCCTTATGTATTAGGAGTTCATGTTGCAGTATGTTTTGAAAACAAATTTGTCACAAGACTATTTTTGGAAGAACTATGGGAATTGAAACGTGATTATTGCAATAGTTATGGACAAAGTAGGCCTACTATATATAACACAGGAATCTAACCCATCAAGACAGCTTCAGAGCTTGGTGGTCAACAGACCTCAACATTGATCAACGAGTCAAGCCAAAATGGATTGAGTCGGTTTGAGTCCAGTTGGCCCGGTTGGTTCATCAAGAGAACACTATGACTGCGACTTTGCAATGGTAGACTACATTGAGCATGCCGGTACTGTATACTGATTGGTTAGTCTACACTATCAGTATGTAGGGTCTATGCCCAGCCTTGATTACCTAACTTGCTCTAAAACAAAAGTCCTGTGACTCCTGTGCAACCAACCAATTCTTAAAAGGTAGGCTTACATTCTCAAATTAATGCATAGCCTACTGATACTATTTAATTAGAGAGGTTGCAAAGTTTGTTTATAGGCCCTTACCGAAAACAGGGAACCTGGATGAATTTTATCTTTCTCATGAAAGTGACTTTAGGAAACGTGCAAAGTAAAACGTTATAGGGTCTATGCTTCGCATCAGTTCTCATTTACTGTAAAATTCTACCCTGACACATAAGAAAATAGATGTTTTGAATTGCACATTACCTGGCTACCTTAAGCAAGGAGTAATAGAGTTCTATTACTCCTTGCCTTAAGTCACCTTTACTAACTATGAAAAATTCCATCAGGTCTCTCACTTCTCGCCAAACACACTTGGTAACATATCT
>ERZ1740056.87-NODE-87-length-12559-cov-7.654910_pt1 | contig 12559 bp, 5 predicted proteins | sample MGYA00581746_ERZ1740056 | MGnify/ENA primary metagenome ERZ1740056 (study PRJEB43018, sample SAMN04849745) | marine metagenome | isolation source: floating plastic debris | place: Pacific Ocean | collected 2008-09-01 | study: EMG produced TPA metagenomics assembly of...
ATAAATCTTTGAATGAATCTGACCAAAAATATGGAAATGCCAGATGTTTTAAAAAAGGGTGTCTGAAAATTCAATATCGTACTTTGATTAAAGCTAAATAACTACAGTAAATGTTTAATAAGTTCCTCAAATGCTTTACAGACAAGCCTCAAACGCACTTTCTCTGAAAAAGATCATAAGCACATCTCCCTTTAGCCTGTGAGCTTTAGCCAATATTGCTGGTATCTACAATTTTGGATTTTCCCCAATTTTAAAGCAACTGTCATTTCTACATCTGTTGTCCATTTGATTTAAAAATTCACAAAGTGATTGAAGACATGTTGGAAAAATGCTGTGTGTAGTTTTGTGGAATTCTTGCGTGCAGTTTTGAAATTATGTCCCACTAAAAATTGTGCCACTTTTTTTGGACCACCCGATATATTACCTATCATTGAGGGGTTTGCGAAGGAAAGTGAAATTGCAACAACTAAATTCCAGTCATAGTTTGTTTGCAGGATAATAATATCCTACAATCCTGTTCAGCGACACGCTCAGACTGGTCCTATGTGTGTGTGTTTTAGAGTAAATATTTGGTGTATTTTCATTGAAGACTACTTTCAGACCTCGCGGAACAAATTTTGATCAGCAAGTATTTGGTCCGTAAACAATATAAAGTGAAGTCAAAAACTTCACGAGCATTTGTAAATGCCAAAATTCGATAGTATTATGAGTTGCCTCCTTTCCCAGATTATGATAAACTTGTGGGATAGTCCATTTTGAAGGGCCAATAAAAACAGGTTTTGTAAGCACTGGTAGTTATATTGGAATTGTCACATCGGATGGCTATATCTTATCCTTCCCAACAATTTGGAACTATTTCATTCTGGAGATATGGATTATTCTAGGAATTGGCACTTGGCCGTACACGCGAGTGTGTCAAAATTACATATGGGAACAACTCCTAATTTTCTGGCATTTCTAGGCGCCTATGAATTTTCTGACTGTGGCTAATGTTTACAGACCAAGTCCTTGCTGATGACAATTTGGTTTCCGAGGTCTGCGTGTAGCCTTTTAGCGAGCTACCATGGAAAAAAAAATTTAATTAAAAGAATGTATAACCACATTGACGTGGGTGTACTAACGAAACTAAAGGTCTATAAAGATATGTATTTGTTTCTCTTGGACCAGTATTAATAAACCTGTATTTGAATATTGCTATGGGTTTACATGAATTGTAGGTGTTGGTTTGTATAAATAAGCTTCTATTAGCAGTCGGTGCAGACTATACCTCTATATCTGAATTTGAGATTCTTACTTCTGTAGATGAGTGGAGATGTAATACATGTATGCTGTCAAACCCTTCTGATAAGACAACATGTGTGGCTTGTCAGTCTGCAAAGCCGGCGTCAGCCACTGCCAAGAAATCTACTGCCGATGTCACAGGTAAGACAGTTCTCACAATTATATACACACGTATGTGCAAGGATGTCGTAAGACCGGAGACTTTGTACACAACCAATTTGTTCATACACTGTAGCTCAGTTGCTATTTGTCTGACCAACACAAAACGCTCACATACTACCATTGTGGGTGTCACATATATCTCTGTGAATTTACAGGGATGAGCGTAGAACCTGTCAAGATTTAGGAAGATAATAAATGTTCCTCAAGGTCCAGATAGAGCCAATCTGCTCGCTTTTATGCACCTCTCCTGATCACCTCACCTGTGATGTGGTAGCTGTGTGCCATAGTAGGCCTTTCATGAATTTCTTGCTATGGAGCCTGACTTTAGGTCATTTCTCATGTGTAAAACATACCCGGGGCCGGCACTAGTGTAGTACTTACTTACCATGCCAGTGGTATGATAGGTATGATTATATTCAATGGACAAGCAATGCATATAATATGGTTGTTGTTGTGTGGATTCTGTTTAGCAGATGGCATCCCATAAATCTCAGGACCTCATGATTGTATGCCTGCATCATATTTTGGTCACAAACAGTACATGTATATTTTGATCGGGAAAAATGGTACCGGATAAATCCAATCTAGATAACAAATGAAATCCCTAACCACCGGAACTCGTCAAAATGACAAGCCCCAATATGATATCAATAATTCAGTAGGGTGGTATATTGATCATTCAAAACCTGGATAAAAGTCAACATTCATGAGGGTTTTTTTGTGGAAAAGAGTTTATTTATGAATACACTACGGTCTTGTAGTATGATTCACAATCAAGATACATGCTGAGTTTATGCCTGGAAACATAATATTATAGGCTAAACTGAATTCCATTTTCAGTTTTTTGTTGTGTATGACTGTTTGACCTTCATTTTGAAAACAGAAATTGTTATTTGATGCAACTTTCAGTATAAAAAAATGTTCACCGATGAATTTTTACCGGTAGTTGTTTTGGTATATTCCACTTCAAAAATAAATATCATTATTACTCCAAAATAGCCATCATATATCCCATTGCATTTGTAGGCCTAAGTGATTGAAAAATTCAATAATTCAAATTTGGAACAGAAACTGGAATATCAGCAGAAGACTTAAGGTTGTTGCCAGCAGGCAGTTTTCAAGAGACGATTGTGTCCTTATCATACATAGCATTCAGGACTCAAACCATAGACAAACCACTACGACTTGAGCAATCAACCCAACCTCCTGAATCAAAATGTGGACCCTTTTATTTGTTGATAACTCTTGGAAACACGGTATCGGAGGGTCAAGGTTTTGATGTCACACCCGGTGAGCTGGTGTCCAAAGCATAGGTCTTTATTACCAAGTGAGGAAATCTATGGCTGCTTATGGACTGAAAAAAAGGTGTTTGTGTGAAACCAGTCTAGTCCACCCAACCAAAGTGAGCACATAGCTGCCTCTGTACTTAGACTTCAAACAGTGGAGCAGTGGCCCAAGTGATTTGGCAGCCATCTACTGTAGTTATAGTAGCAATAGCCTGTCTGTGCCCTTTGCCTAGGGAGATACACAATGGTTTTGTGCGGGTAATTTTTGTTCATCTCATTGCAGGTACAGCTATAGCAGGATGGTCTGGTTTGTCATCATCTAAATCGACCTCTGGCTGGGGACCTTCCCTTACCAAGACTACGACGTGGCAATGTACTACGTGCCTCATCAACAACCAGCCTAATATATCTACATGTGTAGCCTGTGGATCCTACAAACCTGGTACTCAGTCATCTCTTGGTGATCTGACCAAGGGCAAACAACTTCCCATATATAAGGAGGCTAAGAAGCCAGATGCCTCACTTATATTTGGTACCAGTAAGCCAGCTACTCCAAGCAGCACCACTAAAACAGTTAACTCAACACTGGCTATGTTCGGAGCTAAATCAACCACTCCAACTACCAATGCTACTCCTGGCCAGCCGCTTGCTTCAACTGTTTTTCCTGCCTCAAAACCATCAGGACCATCGGAGACGAAAGATAAATCAGCTGCCATCTCATCAGCTAATCTAATATTTCCTTCTAAACCTGCTGTGACAAGTTCTACAACTCAGTCGACGAGTGATGCCACATTTCCAGTGTCTAAACCGGTAACTGCTGACAAACCTGCTCCATCCACAGCGTCATCAAATCTCATATTTGGCGCTTTTGGAGTGCAAAAGCCTGAAGAAAGCAAAAAAGTTGATGGTAGCAAAACAACACACAACCATGCAGCAGATGGTGGTGATCCTTGTTTTTGTAAGCCAGCCACAGATCATCCTGCTGTCAAACCTATATTTGAGTTTGGATCTCGAGTCAAAGCTGCTGACGTTTCTTCCATTGGTATTCAAAATAAAGATTTGGCCCCAAAGCCAGTTTTTGCATTTGGTGCGAAACCAGATCATAGTAAGCCTGCCTCTGGTGATGTTCCATTGTTTGGAGGCAATACTGATAACAAAGACTCCGCTCCCAATCCAGTGGTTTTTCCATTTGGTACAAAACCAGTAGACTCGATCAATAATAAACCAGCTTCTGGTGCTGTTCCTTTATTTGGAGGACAAATAACTGATAACAAAGAACCAGCATCAAAACCTGCATTATTTGCATTTGGTGCACAGTCAGCTAAATCTGGAGATAAGAAGCCTGTGTCTGGCTCAGCATCTTTGTTTGGAGGTTCAGTTGCTGTTACTGCTCCCGCCTCTAGTAGCCTATTTGCTTTCAAGCCGTCTGTTCCCTCAGCTCTAAGCTCCGTCGCCCCTGTCCAGGCTGCTCCCACTAGTCTGTTTGGATCTCCTTCTACAACGAAGCGAAGCGCTGATTCTAATGAAGGACATGCCGCTAAGAAATCCTCAACCCCTGCAGCTCCCGGTGATGTATTAGCGACAAAAGCCCCAGTATTTGGTGCCACCCCTGGCCAATCATCTAGCATTGGCTTCAATTTCACTGCTTCATCAACGGCCAAGCCTACTTTTCAGTTTGGTAATGGTTCTGCCTCATCAGGGGGATTATTTGGGGGAAATTCTCAGCCAAGTGGCCCTACATCTGGAGGCCTGTTTGGTAGTGCACAGCCAACCAGTACTGCAGCTACTCCTGTATTTGGCAGTGGCAGCTCTACAGTCAGTGTGTTTGGAGGAGCGTCTACAGCAGTTTTTGGTAGTAGTCAGCCAGCCAGCTCTGCCAGCAGTACTCCCGTGTTTGGTAGTAGTGTACAGGCCAACACATCTATGTTTGGCAGCGGCGCCGCCCCTAGTGGACTGTTTGGATCTACTCAGCCCTCAGCTGGCCTTACTCAACCAGCATCCGCTTCACCCTTTGGAGTTCAGACAAGTGGAGGTCTATTCCAGTCTCCTGCCCCCACAGCAGGAGGGTTATTCGGAGGTCAGCAAGCGACAGGACAAACAGAAGGACAGGGAGCTGCAGCATCAGCTGGGGGATTCAGTGTAGGTGCCAATGTGAGTGCTAGAACTGTGAAACGAGCTGTAAGAAGGATAAAAAAACCATGATGAGATGGTGCTAGGATTATCAGCTCGGAGTCCGGTAGGAGTGACACTGTTGGTATCGGGGTGAGTCTCTCAATATGAACGATGCCAATGACAATAAATTTCCCATAACGAGTTCATGATTTTCTATACCATTTGTTGATGGTAGTGATATGACTTTCATGTATATTTGATTATTCATTCCATTATGAAACATGCTTAAAAGTACAAGCACGTTATCTTAGAACTAACTGTCTGTGCTGTTGAATGTAATAGTGCTAATAAAATGATTGGACTTCATCTCTGAATATTTTGTAGTAATAGTTATTGGCTATATCATTCTAGCCTTTATAAGTCAAAATTAAAGGGCAGGCATCAATGTCATATTCTTCTGATTTCTGATCACATTAGCCAATACGGCAACAACACCAGACACTGCTTTAGTGATATTTACAGCAAATCAAATAGTCATTACAAAAGAAAATAGACAGTGTCAATAATGCTGTTACAATAGAATTGTAACTGTTTTTTTTGGATTTTCTCTTTTGATGAAACTGAAATAATAACACCCAGCACGCTAATAATCAGCTTCCTGACTCTGGGTTGATCCTCAGGCTAAAGTTGTGGGCAAAGAAATGATCTAAGCAGGTGCCAGTCAATATTGTAATTGGGCTAATGTTTTATGTAAAGTAATGAAAATAGTTGGAGTGATTATAGACTCATGCTAGTTTTTATCGCGATGACAACATCAATCTGTGCTCATGTAATAATCTCAGTTGAGTGTCATTATATCTTCAATCAAGTAGCCAACTCAAATTTACTCAGAACTGGATTACATTGTTGGCATTATGTCTTTGGTACTGTACACAGTCGGCACTTGGAGTTTACTTCTTGCAGTCCGTCGATCAGCAGCTAAACTGGCTCTGCTGTCTTATGTCTGATTTTTGGTCTTATGTTCACTTTTGATATTTCTATAATAATGAGACATGAGGGTGAGTATATTTTATATAAAATAGTTTACTGTTTGAGAAAAGAAATGCATCATTCATTTATGATGTGTACATATTGTAAGCATTTTTTTGCAAAATAATGCCTCATTGAGAAAAGAACACTGCAATAATTGTGGTTGATCGTTGTAAATTTAATTTGGCCCCATAAGTGCCGTCCCTAACTTTTTCTCCTCATACAATAACTCTCTTTGTTGATCAGCCAATGTGGTATAATGTCGGGAGCTTGGGTTGTTTGTTCATTATTACCTGCAAATTGGTCGGTGAAAGCTTTTGACTTTGGCTGGCATTGTTGAATTACTCATACTTGAGCTGTTTTATTGTTTCTTAGATATGACTTGGGCGCTTATATACTGACAGGCTGCAGTCGTCGATGACTCAGTCTTTGAATAGGAACAGCTTGAGCGACATAGTAAATGACATCAGACTGAGAGGCAATCTTGTATTACTAGTATTAGTTACAACCATTTCTGCGAAATAACATAGGTGAGTGCCAGAACACTGCTCTAATTTTCTTGCACCAGCTGCTTGAAATCGACTTTTGACTTGGACTGTCTCCTCGTCCAAGTTTGTGCTCAGTTTTAGCATACTTCTCCGATTCAATTTCTGATTAGTTGTATAATGTGAGCAATGCATTTACAGTAGGTAGATGTTTATTACAACATGGCTTGTTAAGATTTGAGATCATGAAATTTGTATACAGGCCTATATGCATGTGTTCCCTCGAGTGAATTTTGTAAAAATGCATCTCAAAGATGGAAAACACATGCTAAAGACTAGCTTAAACCTATACAATTTTAGGGTTACCCGGTATTTGTTGTTGCAGACCAAAACAAAGCGACTGTTAACAGATGGAGCTTCGGTTACCAACAACCGTTTGCCAACAGCGATTTCAGGTACGTAGGATTTGTGTGCTCTCTATTATTATCGCGTGGTAGTATCGTCACTGCTCTGTTCCCTTCTGTTGCTGTGTATCATCTATACCTATAAAACGCTAACGTATGTATGTGTTAATGCGGATAACCCGTGCTTCATGTGACAAACCACTCGACAGAGAAACGGGAGGCGCAAGCTCAGAAGTGCACAATTTTCTGGATCGCGCAGTAGGCGGGTTAAAATTCTTGCATTGTCGAGAGGGGCAACCCAAGGACCGGAAATGCTGGCTTAAGGCCCAAGTTATTGGCTTGAGTCTAAGTAAGCCATAACTAGCTATGATGCTTACCAATTTTTAGTAAACTGCTACGCTGTGCCCGGCATTGAAAAAAAGTTGACAATTCACTTCGTATCCCAATGTCAAACTTGCTATTGTTCTCAATAAGCCTGAACATTCAAGACCTATGTTTTTGATAACTAAAATGTGTTCCTAGCATACATACATACATACATAATTATTTTATAGATTATTTCACAAATGGTGTACCGATCATAAGAATGGGTCTTGTGAGCGAAGCAAGCACACCCAAGCTTGTAGCTCAGCAAGAGTAGCGCTATCAGTACATAATACATCTTAAAATAGATTAGCATATGGTGTAATACATTATAACATTTTTCTATGTCATCGACGGCAATCAGTGTTTGAGTCCCTGTGCAATAATTGTTTGATGCCCCCCTCCTCACCCCACCCAGGGATTGATCCCATGGTGCAGTTTGCGCCCATTAAAAATTTCTCATCAAATCAATCCAAGCCTAGTAGATTGTTATATATAGATATAAAAACATATATGCATGCATGAGCTCGTTCAAAATGCATACACAAGGTTTTAACTCTACTGCCAGGCTGTTATTTTGAAATGATGTTGATGATCAATATCATTGCTAAAAACAGTTATTACAGTCATATCATATTCAATTTTTGCGTCTGACAATTTTGCATTAGAAATTATAAGTTTTTCAACTTAATTAGGCTACCATAACCTTACATACGTTTGTAGTGTATTTATTGGAGAATGGTCAATGTTATTGTGCATACTTGCTGTTGAAAAATTTAATCTTTGAACGTAGTGTCACTTACAATTCCATTCATGCTCAAGTGTCAATCTAGGAATTTGATTTTCACTCCAATTTCAAATGCCTGGGCTGAATTTCTATAACAGCACTTGGAATAATAAAATTTATTTATATCGAGGTAGAGCGTCATGGCACACAGGGTCATGAGCGATCTGTTCGTGCATACTGTATGCCTGGCTGAATGTAGCTGCTGTTGCTGTATAGGTAAGCTTGGTGTAATCCGCAGCTTCTCACAGATGTCAAGCTCGCTGTTGCTCTTATCCTCAAACTTGAAAAATATGTATTAACATTATCAATATGTTCCTGGAGATGTTTGTTTGAGTTGAATGCTGTCTGTGTGGCAGACATTTATCTGTCTAAAAATTAGCAGTGCTTTTGTCGCTGATTTTGTTAGATTTGGTTTGTACAACTGATGATAAGTATCCTTCATAGCTTAACTATAGAGCAAATATCGTGTATAGTGCATAGTGGCAATCAACATTCTTAAATGCATATACCAAATAGTATTCTATTCTATTCCTAATACCATGTATTATAAATGATAAATTATTCTGTCTCATTTCTGATTCAGGCTAGTCCACTGCAGTTGTCACCCCATAATGTTATTAGAATATGACTTGATCCCGTAACCCTAGAAGCTTAGGACCCCTCCTGTGAAGAATTCTATGGCTTCACAACAACTTACTGCATTTTTGCCTCTTATCCACTGCCAATCGTTTTCATACAGTCTGCATATTCAATGGTCTGACTGATCGTAGCTGTTTGTAGAACCTAAAGTATTTGAGTAGAGCAAATCTCTATTCTTTCATCTGTATGGGATAGAAATAGTACGTCATAAAGAGCTGTAAACCATTTAACAAGTTGCTGTCTTTACTAGGATCGTAACTCATAATCTTCGCTAAAATGATCTGATCAAAGTACGCCGCAAATTAAATTCATTATAAAATGCAGACCATAATAATGGGCGTTAAGGTTTTTGGCACATAAATGTTATTCATGACCAACTTAGATGGTGAAAGCAGAGGAAAAGTACGATAAAGATTAATATCATATTGAAGTTGTGCTCAGAATGTTGTCGTTACTGCTTGTTCACTTTGGATTTGTTGGCAATGTGATTTTGCTGAGACCGGGTCTGTCTCAAAGGGTAAAAACTAAATGGATGCTTACATTGAAGGGTATTGTTATTGTCTTTTATTTACTTCTAGTTTATATACAAAACTATTTTATGATTAGAGACTCCAGCAAATCAGATGCTTTCTGAATGAGTAGCCAGCCATTGAAGATAGAGTGCCAGAGAGGCCAAACTTGTTGTCGGAGTTACGAATAGCTCAATATTATGAAAGATAATATCAAGCGGTATTAGCTTTCAGCGCTTCAAAATTGGGCACAATGAGTGTGAAAACTTAAACGTTACTGGTATGATTATAGTGTGTTGCCAGGGATCCCTCAGTTCATGTCATTGTGTCCCTTGTTACCCACATATCTCTGTCTACCTGTATAACAGCATTGTGAACACAATAAAGAAAATCATGAAGTAGCAGATGTTGAAATTCTGTAAGCCTGAAAACCTTTTGCATCCATTACAAGGTATTGGATGTATTTTGAATATTTCCCCTTGCCTTTGGATCATGTTATGGCGTAGGCTCAACTGTTTTACAAAGGGCGGTGGCAACCTCAAAAGTTTCTCACAAAACACTCAAAGTTGACATACAAGTTTAAAAAATAAAAACTGCTCTGGATTCTTACTTCAATGGCTGTGACACCTGCTTTGAATGCATCAATTTTCACAGTTGCAATGTTTTGTTTACTCGGTCGTGTTAATTGCCTCCCATGAGTCGATTCACGATTCACGCAAGTTGACTTTAGTAATCAGTGTTAAATGTTTAGAGTAGCTGCTGCTATGAAATCTTATTGCTAGTCTAAATACCAGTTTGGTTTTGAACTGTACAGCTTCATTTTGATGTGCATGACTGATTGTTGTATATTTAGTACTCGAAATCAAATATGGTGGCAAAAATGAACCTTTAGGTCATTTCTGGCCACAATACACCAAAGTAGGCCTATATTTTTTCCACAATTTTTATTGATGTAAATGAATTATATATATGTGTGTCCTTTGTTTCACCAATGAAATTCCTTTCACTGGTTTCAATATTGCACTTTTTGAATCTTGAGAGCTTTTTCTTCCTGGAAATATTCGGATCTAACAATTAATTTACATGTATGTAAACAACAGTAGGTTTATAATGCAATAATGCATTGTATCACTTGCTCATGGCTTTTCAATGTTCTGGAAAGACCTCACAAAATTTTGATAAAATCCCATGGTCAAAATAACTGCACCTACAATACTCTAGCGCATACCACCATTATAACCCTTTCAGTCTGAGAGCTAGAATTTACCCTACAGGAAAGAATTGTTCATTGGAGTTTATTTTTAACTTTTTATTTTCCACTATTTCGCTAATGACAAATTTTCTAAACTTAAATTCTGCTTATTATTATATTTTTAGAAATCTGTCAATGTGAGCTTATAACATTGAAATTCAAACCTCAAAATTCGCTAAATAATTCCATGAATCTGACCAATCTGAGTCAGGTCGCTAAATTAATTTCCATGTATATTTCCATCCTGTAGGATAAGTAGGCTTTGTAGGCCACAAACTGCAGCAGATGTTGGGTTTTACTTTATTATTTTACACATAGCTGCTGTTGCATCACCACATATCGATATTCTCCGATTCAACATACAACTCCATTGTTTCAGTACCTGTCTATAAACTGTAATATTTTGCTTATATCAACATTAGGCTGGATCAAAATCATTTATGAGTATTTATTACCATTAGAGGTAATAGTAATACGGCGAGGCCCTGTTGTTGGAGCCTTTCACAGGCTTAGTAACCGTACTGGTAGCAGTTTGAGCTTTGTGTAGCTGAGAATTGGATTAAATTCACATATCGGTACATTGCATTAGGCCCACATGGTCAAAATGGTCTGAGATTTGGGAGTTTGATGCAGATGCCGTGGCAAAGTGATAATTCTGTAGAGTGTTGTAATTACGTCTAGCACTACTTACTGGTGTAATACTTATTGGAACTATTACACCTATGGTCGGACATAATTATTTTGTTATTATCTAAACAGAGGAAAAGACGTGGATTAAATTCAGCTCAAGAGTGGAAGAAGTAAGTTTTGTGTGGTTGTATTACAGCTGTTTCGATATCATTGATATCTTGTTGATAATAGTATTGTCTTTGGTGGATAGGAATACTGTGTCATATACTGTTAGTATTTGGTCCATTTGGTGTATTATTTGCCTGTAATTTTGCGCTGTCAGTTGCTGGCTGGCTGCTTATCTGTTTGGTATAAGTATCTACTCGCATCTTGTTCTCCTTGATTGCTTACCGTGTACATGAACAAACGTAAATTTGGAAAAAGTTTTTTTACATTATTCTTAGAGTACATACATGTATAGTCAGTCCTCATTGACAACGACTGCATGGACCGGGTGTTTGTTGAAATTTGGATGAATGCTGAGTAAAGATTAGTGGTGGACCCCACAAAATATGACTAGTTACGCTTATCGCTGATAACAATAGTGTTGCATGCATATTGTCATCTCTGAGCTGAATCAGAGCACATCTTTCTTTAGATCATCAAATTTAGTTGTACCCAGTTATATTTTAGACTTGTTGTGATTGGCAGGTCTGTTTTAGCCAAGAATGACCATTCAATACATCAAGTGTCATTAACAGCTACTTCAGACCCCTACTTGAGATCATAGGAATGTTGTTAAAACGGCCCTTAAATAATGCCATTTTCCAATTTTCTCAAGTTATACAAAGCTTGAAAATTGGTGTTGTAATGTGAATCCTGCTAGGTGTATTTATTTTCAGTAATAGCGCTTTTATGGTACACCCTGTGGTGCACTTGGCCTATGGCACCATATCCATATCCTTCTGAGGACACTTTTGAGTTTTAATGGTCTCTTATAGATTTTTTGGTTGGATAGGTATCACATCACATTGTCACTCCTGCTACTAGTTGTCTCTGGTGTCATTGGGTACAACTAGATAAATCAGCGGATGGGGGTGAGATTTAGCCATCCGTATCACTTGTTTCTCCTATTGCTTTGACGTAGTGCCGAGACTGAATTCGATGTTGTGACAGGACCCACTACTATCAGCTTTAAGGTCCTTCGTTTCCGAATATTTTGCCACTAGTCTGTATTGAGGAAAATAAAGTGTAAAGTTCCGGCATTTTTCGCTACAAGTAGGCTAGGATTCTTACAACATACCGCCACCATCACTCTCCCGGGTGTGTTTTGTTTTTTACCTCAACATCGGAGCGTCTCTTTGATTTTTAGAATTTTATATCATCTGTGAATGATAAGGTCCACGACACACGGAACATCCCATGCAGTGGTTTTGTTGATGATGTCAAAGGTCTCATAACACCGTCCATTAAATTTAGGACAACAACAAATGACTTAAAATGTACATAAATATAAATGGTATTGGATTTGGTATAGCAACCTCGAAAATGATTTTATCTACCAAATATTACCCAGCTGCGTTGTATTCAGCAAAACAAAGTGCCTCTGAGTTGAGTTGAGGTGTATTGTTTTAAGCCATA
>ERZ1740056.88-NODE-88-length-12449-cov-6.843311_pt1 | contig 12449 bp, 4 predicted proteins | sample MGYA00581746_ERZ1740056 | MGnify/ENA primary metagenome ERZ1740056 (study PRJEB43018, sample SAMN04849745) | marine metagenome | isolation source: floating plastic debris | place: Pacific Ocean | collected 2008-09-01 | study: EMG produced TPA metagenomics assembly of...
TCTGTAGCCTCATTGTACTGATGTCTTTATAGGGCGTTCCTGAACAAATATAGTCATCATTTTTTTTATTTTCAATCTTGGCTGGGGTTCCTTCTCTGGTATAGGGGGCTTTACTGGTAAAGTAGGCCATCGACAGGTACACGAACTTGTATGTAATACTGTTTAGGCAGCTAAATTACTGTGCACTGGGAACTCTTATCCATCTTAGCTGATAACTTACTCTTATCTACAATATATCAAGAACATGCATCATTTAATCTCAGGTGCATTTACCTCGCTAAAAATGTAATTTTTGATTCAAAGAATGTACCACCTGCACCAAGTCAATGACCATATTTCAAATCCTTGTGAGAATGTGGGCATGACAATGGTGTGATCGTAAATATGCTATTAGCACTGGCTAGCCGCTGGTATTTGTGCCAAATTGATTATTAGAATCTGGCAATGTATATGACTATTAGCAAAATCATGAGCTGATGTGCCAAGGGGGGATACACATTCTTGTCACACTAGAAAAAACTCAAAATAATCATTAGTATGTGTAACATGCTTCTGTGGTAGAAAATTTCTCTAATCACTGTCAAAAATGAGATGTACATCCATGTTCATGAATGTATATCTTGTTTATTGTTGTGAAAGGTGAAATTTGTGCTAATTCATTGCACATACTGTAATACAACAAAATTGTTCCATAGCCAAAAGAATACCAGACCACTCCTCGTTGGTACCATAAGTCAGAACCTTTGTCTGCTCGCCAGCTCTTGCTTGATGGCTTTGATTCATGCCCAATCATAATACTGATGCCGAGAATTCTTTTGACTATTTTCCCAGGACCCTCATGGATTCTTTAATACTGAATGGTCAAAATTGTCAAATGGAAAATCCACCAATTTTTTTTATATAATTGCGTTGAAGCATTACTATCCCGGAATCGTCAATCCTTATTTCTCCTGTTTGCAGATATGTGAAGAACTGAGAGTTAGTGAGAAGAGGGAAGCTGAACTATTATTTGAAGATCAGCTTGCTCAGCGTGAGAGTGATTGGAGAGCCCGCATGGAGCAACTAGAGTCTGAGGCTCTAGCTCATCAGCTACGAGTAACCTCCCTCAACAAAGAAACTGAGAAACTGCGTGAGGACCGTACTGTCAAATCTCAGATAGTGGAGAGCTCTGAAGCAGCGCAGCGGCGTCTTGAGAATGAATTGAAGCAATGTAAATGGGAGTTGGAGGACTATAGAGCCATGTGTACACGTAGAATCCAGGACCTGGAGTCAACCATCGCAACTTCTCAGCAATCCCAGAAGGCGCTGGTTGAGAAATATGAGCGTAAAGTAGTGCAGGCCGAGTCTCGCCTTCATGAAATGACTGATAGGCAGGGAAAGATAGAAATAGCTCATAACGACCATGTAAATGAGCTCAACAACGCAGTTCAAAATCTGAAAGAAAAGTTGTCTCAGTGTGACACTGAAAAGGCTCGTCTTGAATGGAAGATGGAGGACATCACCAACGAGAAAAGCAAAGCTATAGGGTTACATGCTGTTGAGAGAAACAAGCTAGAAGAGCGAATACAGAAATTGGAGAATGACGTTAGCAGCAGTGTCATGCAAGAAGAGATCAACCACCTCAAAAGTTCTCTGCTATCAGTGAAAGACGAGCTGGCTCTGAAAACAAAGGATGTTGAGAAATATCAAATGGAAATGGTGCAGGCAGTCGATAAAGTCGCTGAAGCTGAGCGACAGCATGCCAAACTGGAGCTAGATTGTCAGAAAAAGTGTGAGGCTATAGAGCGTGACGGATATCAGAAGTCTGAGAGACTCATTGCAAGCCTAACCCAGGCTAGAGACCGGTCCGAGGCTACTATAAAGCGTTTGGAAAAAGAGGCTGGCATTCACCAACAGGCTATACATCAACTCAAACAAGACCGGGATGATGCACTGAATACACTCCATAACCATGGCATCACGATGCAGTTTTCCCAAAGACCCTCGAACTCCAATACCACAAGTTTTCCTCCTATGCCACCTGACAGCCCTCAACTGAGAAAACTTCAAGCCCAAAATGACAGTTTGAAGCAGGTTATTGCACAAATGAGGCTAGAAATGGAAGGAGTTGTAAACCAAGGCACTGCACATTCTCCTATTTCCAGAGATAGGGCTTATGTCAGATCCCTTGAAGACGAAGTCAATCAGTTGAAACAAGATTTGAGAACAAAACAAAGGAAAGAGGACACAGTCCTTGAAACACCTGAGGCTGCTGAGCACATTGCTGATGGAAATCCTGCAGTACAAAAGGTGGTCAAGTCTCTGAATGCGACAATAAATTCCCTGAGATCAGAAAAGATAGAGCTTACTGCAGCTGGAAGAAAGCAGCAGATTGAGATTGAGCGTCTGAAAGCTGAAAATAACAAGCTGAAAATGGGCCCGAGGAATGCTGAAGTTGAGTTGGAACAAGCGAAGTATGAGCTGAACTCAGCTAATCGCAAGTTGGCTACAGAGACCTCATCGCTCAGACAAAGGGTGTCAGAACTTGAGACACAGCTGGAAATTACAAGAGAAGAGGCTGCTGAATACCATAGAAGTGTACTCACTATCGGTGCAGAAAATCAGACATTGTCTACTGAGCTCTCCCAGCTCAAAATAAGCCAAGCTAGGAGCGGTGAGGTGATCAATTACGGAGCACAAGAACTAGTCATACAAAACCTGCAAGATGAGGTAAGGATGGAAAAAGTTTACAAAAAACGCTGAAATTGTAATTCCAATATTCAATGAACACAAGGCAAAATCATATTGAAACTTGAAGAAGCTACCGGACACCCGCTCAATATAGAGAGTGATAGACAAAGATATGTTTTATGTAAAATGTACACATGTCACATTTAATTCATTTTGAGCGTTAATATGGTAACAACCAGCTTGAAAGTTTTGTACTGGTTATTGTAGCAACACCTTCTCAGTTTTTTGTCACATGTTGCTGGTATGTTGTAGAATGAGAGGTTAAGGCAGATCATACAGAGGTCTGGCGCAGGTCAAACGGCTACGTCGGAGCTGAGCAAAGCACTAGCCAGAGTAAGTCAGCTTACCAAAGAAAAGGCCATACTAACTGAGCTAAGCAACAAGCTGAGAGCTGAACTTCATAAAGCCGGAATCAACATGAAGAGGCCACCTGGTTCTGGGAGCTCATCAAGAGCACAGACTGTTAATCCATCAAATTATGGGAAATCGGATGAGGACAAAGTGTCGGAGGGTGTAAGGGGAAAGCTTGATCAGCTAGAGAGACTTCAGTATCAGCTCACCAAAGCTGATATAAACCAGACGAGAGAACCACTGCTTCAGACTGATGATAAAGAAAACCAGTTGCCAAAACCATTATCTAGTTTTCCGCGCCCACACAGGAATTCAAGACCAGCATCACCACCAGTAAAATTGCAGAGTACTACTGGATCCAAAACAAGAGTTACTTCAAATGTGAAACCAAAGGTTCCCGCTTATGTTGAACAAAGTTCCACTTCCTCCAGCTCCTTTAAAGTACAGGGTCACCCTGCTGGTCGTCAGCGCGAACAATCAACTACTCAGAAATATATAGCTCCTGCTCCCAAAAGAAAACAAAAATCAAACTTGGCCTGGATTAAAAAAGGTGCAAGTGGGTTTGGCAGTCAAACAAGAGTTCCTGATGATATTGATGTACAGGAAGCATCCAGATTAGGGCAGCTTGATGAGAACTCACTAAGACAGTCCCTTAACTCGAGTGGTCGTCATAAGTCACCTTCGCAACATTTAAGAGGCAGTGCTTTCATCGATTCTATGGACCTTGGCTCATCTATACAAGATGTGTGGAAAATGCTAGACAATCAGCCTCCTAGCTTGGACTCATCTGCTCCTGATCAATGATGTTTTTGTAGTGATCCTTGTTGGAGGCCCCCATTTTTTATAGTTTTGAATGTGTTTGCCGTAATCACTTAAAGCATCAGCGTTAAGCGATTGTGAATGTGTAGTGTGTCCAGGTCATGTTTTGAGCTGCATTTTCAATTTTCATTGTAGTTTTATTACCATACATGTATTGAAAGTGTTTCCAGCCTTTAGATCTGTTGAGGACGTATTTACTATTGCTACATTTAAGTAATGGTTGAATTTTTGCTATGGTGAGTTTTATTTAATTTTCATATATCTTGGTTTCATATTAAACCTGATGAAAAGTACTACTCCATACAGAAACAGAAATGTCTTACAATTACCTCTGCCTTGCAGACCGTGAAATTGTGCAGTAAGTGAGACAAAGAATGTTTTTTCTTTAATCACCTACGTTTCTGGTAATGGATTAAAAATTTTTTATCAAGATGCTCATTGATGATATTATCAGTCGATAATAACCCCTCATTAAGCTTAATGGTGGATTACTGCCTCCTCATAAAACACTTCTTAAGTCCTTGGCTAACTTCGGTGCTTTTATCCTGTTACTATCTCACACCTGTGCCATCCACGTTATAATAATTCTCCAACCTCTCTGCTCAGAAATTTTATCTTAGATTGCCAGTGTCCTACTACAATCCCGAAATGCTTGTGTTATACACATACATTACAAATTTTACAATTTGAAATTCTGTAAAAAAATTTGAGCTCGTCAAAGAATTAGGCTCAAAAGTTTTCCTCGGAAGATAGATAGTTCTCAAACTTTTGCTTTTAATTTCAGCAGCGCATAATGGTGAAGATCCAAAACGAAACTGGTTCTCCTTAACTACCGGTAGTTAACTACTGTTGGAAAAACACAGGCTTTCTAGAAATGTATACAAATATATTCACAAGTATTGTGTTTTGTGCAGCGGGCTCAGTTCTTCCCGTGCTGGAGGGCTGAACTCCACACGCCTTAGGTTGTCAATCCTGATGTTATTCCAAATTGAGATTACTCTAAGATGTTTTATTGGCGAATAAATATCTTCATCTGATTGAGAGTGATAAATGGTTGGCTAGTTTTAAATAGCAAATGGTAAAGGGATAGGTATGCTATTTTGAGAATAATTCTCAAAGTGTTTATGGCTTGTCTTCTACCCATAAAAATGTTGTAATACATAGCATTATGTCCTTGGCTCGCTGTAATTTCAAGTCAATGTTTGGATTTTGGCCATGGGGAAACAACCAGGTAGCTTATTTCACCACTCATTCTTGAAGATGATGAGCCCTGATTATCATAGGGGTAAAATTTGTGGGATGAAAACACACACATTTGTATAAACCAAGGATTTGATCAGGTTGCAGTAGACTGTCCAATCTATTCCTGGCAAAAAATGTACTGACAGCTAGGGCGCGCAAGTACATCTTTGCCAGGAACAGACTGATTTGTCAGCATAGGGTTACAGCATGCTTCTTCCTCTGTAGCAGTATTCATCGAAAGATTGTATTGCTTCTTACAGAAGCTGCTTAAATTGGTTCTCTGTGGTTTTGACTGTTGACCCTGAACTTCTTTGCCCTTCTGCTGACGCTAAACACCATCACCATCTGTATATTGTCCTGGAGAAATATCTCTGCAGAGTAACTGTAGCGTTCAGAGATAGCTGTGTATTTGCATACTCCGTCTTGTGGCAGATAAATTAGTGTTTAATTACAATAAAATTTATAGCTATAATATAACATGATAATACCTCAATATTATCAGCTAGCCAGCATTTAGGTGTGCAACACACCATAACTACGGTAATCCTATGATATCCTCCGTTTATTCTGCACATGCGCCAGCACACCCTACTACCAGGAAAGGGGTGTTCCCGCTATCAGCTTACATTTGATCGGTTCATTTTAGCTGCTTGAAAGTTTCCCAATAATAACAGAACTGTAAAATTGAAAGTAATTCAAGTATGTATGCTTCGATTGGCTTTCATCGTCATCTCACTGGAAATTTTGTTCACAAAGTGCCTGAAAAATATAGTTACCTGGTGGAGCAAAAATGCTCACATTTCCTACCGCTTATATTTTATGTATACTCCTATGTAATCACTAAAATCTATTCCTGTTCAGTAAACATATGACAATTTGTCGTGTTTTGCAGTGTTTAGAAATTCAGACATTTCTCTACGGAACAAAGAGTAGAAAAGTAAAAGAGACACAGAAAACGATCGATGTACTCATGTCTGACCCTCAGCTCGCATCTAAAGTCGCTCAGCAGAAGAACAAGGAGAGACCCCGATTCAACACCATCGTCAAGGGTGAACAAAACATGGGCGGATTTAAGGCTTGCTTTTAATATTGTCATGAAGGCCTGAGTGGATTTTTGCTGTAACATATAGGTAAAGTAAATATTATCTGAATAAATCAAAAATTTGATCATACATGAAGCGTTTGTGTTGTGCGTTCGATTATCAGATTTTTCTTTTCTTCTACAAAATTCTTTATGTGGCTGACTCAATGCCAGTGCATATTCGTTCTGATTTTCTGTCCTTTTTTTATATTGGTCTGTTCTCTTGCATATTTTTAGTACTTTTTACGATTCCAGGTAAACTAAATAAAACGGTATATAAATCAAATTCACAACATGACAATCTTTTAAATAATAATCTTGTTTTAAGGTGTATAGCCAAGCAAGATTGTGCCCTTTGGCATGATCATCAATTTTCTGCCAAATTTGGTTGAATACATGGTCTTTAGTTGGTAATCGGCATGCTGTGCCAAGGGATAGCCTTATTATAACTGTGCAGGACTTAGGAGTATTATTTTGTTGTATATAGTTTCTGCATGACCCTCCACAGTCGTAAAGTATAAATCGCAATAATGCTGAAGCAGAACTATAATGAAGTAGAAGTCAAAGCAGTGCACTAACAGGTTGAGCTTGGGGGTCGACCGGCTTTTTGTGAGGATTGGTGGACTGAGGACTGCACATGACTGCACCCTTCCGAATCTGTCGATATGAAAATGACAGCCACCACTGAAATAACTTAGTTTCTCTAAGTTTCTTTTTTCTGTGTATTTATTTTCGATGACCCATGGCTATCATAAAAATAAAAAACAGATCTGGCATCGTAGATTATTTTTATGAGAGGACTGCAAGCCAGTTATAAAATAGGATTTATAATTTGTCAATGAGGATTGAGAGGTCAGATTTGGCTGGTATGACATAGCGTAGCCGATTCTGGTAGATGAAGCCTTGTGTATCTATGGGAACGTAATTGGATGATATGCCCTTTGCCAAAGATATGGATAATATGGTATGACCCCATAGTCATAGCACAGCAGATGAAGCCATGTAAATCTATGGGGACGTATTAGGTTAATCTGACCTTCAGTAATGGCGTGAGCATAGCTGATTCCGTAATTTATGTGGTAAAAAAGCTGCGATGAAGCCTGGTATGTGTGTGTCATTGTTGCTAATTGATGAGAGACTTGTGTCTGTAGTATATAGATTATAAGTAATAGGGATTATAGAGATGGATTAAGGTGATAATCTGAGGATAACTCACTCTGCAGATCTGATATATCAGTAGTCATAGGGGAGATAATGTTGTGATGCCACCATTAGCTGCAGTGCTGCTCAATGAGGGATGAAGATCTCTAACTCAGAGAGCAGGCTCACCAGCTTTGCTCTCTCATTCTGTGATGTCGTTACCATGGTTACCGTTACCATACTACCTACACCCTCCTCCCTCTATCAGAAGGAGTATATAAGCAGCAGAACAGATGAGTAACATCACACTGCACTCTCAGTTTGTCTACAGCCTCTACACCCACAAACAGGTATGTATGCCGACTCAAAAACGGTACAAATACCAGTGTCTTATTGACAAATGTTAAAAAGCAGCGGATAAATATTATATTGCATCGGTGACTGTTGCTACTTGGATTTCCTTGTATATAAGCCACTGATTTTTTTTCAGAAAGATGGCAGCTACAGTGGAGGCCTCTTATACCTAGCTCGTCGTAATGGGAATGAAATTATGTGTGACAAAATTGTGAGAGTTTGCCGTTATTCTCTGTGTTACTGAAACCGATTTTTAAACAAAGTTTTTCCATAATTATGTCTTTTATTTGCAGGTTTTCACCACAAAGGCAAGGATGTATAAGTTATACGCAGTGTGCGCGCTTGTTGGGGCTGTATTGGCTGTGGGACCAACCACGCCAGACAGCAGAGGTAATTCATCCATAATGCTCTATAATTTGAACATTATAAAATTAATGTATCATAAAATTGTACCGTAGAAATTAAAATTTTGTGGATGAAACACAATACCGGGTATTGTAATTTTTTTGCAGTTATGGCCTCAAAGCACGGAGTTGTATGTCAAATGTATGATATTAACTCCTTGCATGTGCTCAAAATTCAGTGTTTTATTATTAATTGAGAATGTATTAAATGTAAAGATGAATTTCACAGCACTGCTCATTCTATTTTTGCCTAACATCATTACATAAAACTTTTTATCTGTTTCAGCTGTGTGCTCATCTGAGGGTAACAAGGCTGTTGATACCAGTAACATGTGCTGGTATCATGAATGTGTTCTCAGTGATACTGGCCTGCAATGGATGAAAAGGAAATGCGCCGGACACTCTAGAGTCAGCTATAACTTTGTACAAGGAGAGATCAATCCATGCACGGTACACTTCGATGAAATTGATACTGGTAAGTGAAACAAATATCATTAGTAGTCCACATTTTATCATCATTCATCAGGGTACCTTTGGGAGGGGGTCGTGGAGGTTGGGGGTACCTTATTACAAAGAGACAGCGTTTTAGGAGATATTGCCAACAATCATCAAACTCATATAATATATACCGCTGCCAATTTTCATTTTGGAATAAGGTTTAAATATTGAATCATTTTATTTTTGAGAACCCTGTAAAGAAAAAGGAAGTTCCCCAGAAACAACCGGCATTGATGTCAGAACTCAAAAGGCCCTGCAATCATCGTAGCGGCCATCCCTTTATTTGGAGACACCCAAATGGAAATCCTGCATTTGTAAACTGCTATATCATTGTTTTTTTCTCCAGTGATTGGCAATCCATGTGAAAGGAGTCAGCCATCAGTAGATGGACCCCCACCATGTGCAGCTGAAGGTGTCGCAATTGTTTGCCAGAACGGTGGAACCTTCCGATATGAGGCTGAACATTGCTGGTGTGATTGCCCTGCTTCATGGCTCGGACATCACGACTGCAGTCTTCCCACACAGGACGTCACAGGCTTGGCTCCAAACAGCAATATCTGTAAGTTAAAACATCTCTGGTACAACTCACCAGGTAGTTCTAGACTCAAAGCAGTGACTTTATTATTCATCCCATTTCTGACAATTCCTAAAGATGTGTTAAAAAATTGTGATGCGTTATTTTTCTTCTAAAATCCCCAGCTAAAGTACGACAAAAAGGGCAATTTCCACATCAGTAATTCCGTATTCTCAGTACATCAAGTTTAACCGACGAATGCGCTCCATCATCGTTATTTATTCAATGCCAAAGTGTTCTAAGGTATATAATGTTTATAATAAATTCTAGCTGCACCATTGAATTGAGTGGTGTCTAATTACCCAAATTCTGAATACATACCCGCAGCAAACTCATGGTGCACAGCATAATTATTGTATGAGAATTATATTATTTGATTTTAATATTTAAGGTGTTGATGGTGAGCCACAGGCTGACTGGTGTGAGCTCGCTGGCGGTTGTCTGAACAACGGTGTTTGCTTTAACCAGTGTGACACATTCTGGTGTGACTGTGACGACATGCTTGCTATGAGCCAGGACATCGTCGGCAAGAGATGTGAAACTTATCAACCATAAGTCTCCTGTCTATGCCAATGATGTGACTTCTATGAAAAAAGTGCTCAATTGTTATTTACTCAAGACGTATTCATTGGCTATGTTTTTGAGCCACACTGTTGGTAGGCTCACAAATGGAAGATGGCCAGTTGATGTCGGTTCACAAGTATTTTTCTATGTTTTACAATCAAACCTGAACATTTTTTTTGTTACGTTCAAACAATTAAATTATTGCACTCATTCCTGGTGAGGTTCATAATAATATTATTCAAGATACCCGCTAGAGGGAGGTTTTATTTTGTAAGAAAAATACAATGTTACTTCATCACAAAAGGTTAGAACTCACATCGCAAGATGGAGAAACGTGGTTGAAGTACAAACTGTCCCTCTAAATATTTGTCCAATAAGGCATATTAAAGTAATAAGTTGCCTTCTCAATACAATAACCAGTATCAACCAATCATCTTACAGTTGTTTTGGCCTAGTGATAGACATCCGATCAGAATTTCATCTCGGTTAGCTGTAGCTGAGCAGATCATCATATTGCAAGTAAACATCATCGTACTCGCAATCCACCTATCCCCTGTCCATAGCATTATGGTCATTCCCTTCCTATGAAAAAAATACAATATTCAATTCATTTTTGTAGCCGAAATCTTGAGCTATGTTTCTGCAAGCGTTTTCTCCTTGCAGGTCAACCTGAATGACAAATGTGGCTTAATGAGCAATGCACAAACCTACCCATCACTTTAATATATATTCCCTAACAGCGGTAGCCTCAAAATGAAGCATGAATGAGAGAAGAACACAAACAGACCAGATAAGAGGGATCACATAACTTTATTGTGGTCATCTCAGTTTCACCACATGTAATGGCACCAAACAACGTAGTGGACAAAAGACTATTTGAGCATCCTACGAATCATGTTTGCAAAGAATTCTCAGATGTGTTAATAAAATGGTAAATTTGTTTGACATTAACACAACAAGGAATGTGTAGATACCTCACCTCATTAATTAAGGACATTAGTAGAGCAATTAAAAATTTAACGGTCATAGCAAACTTCATAAAATCTTTTTATGTAATACGCTTTATGCTGCGTTGATGACCAAAAAAACTCGAAATGTTAAAACCCGCAATTCAGATAATGGTTGAGAGCCGTTTACTGTTAGTATGTGAGCCACATAACTCCGAATTGATGTAGACAGAATATAGAAGCTGTAAAAGAATCTAATTGGAGACAGTTTGAAGAATGATCCAGTTCCATTTGACGATATTGATCCTGAATTCCACAGCAAAAAATAATCAACATCATTATAGAGTGTAATATTGTGTATGATGACTTACTCCTAGGAGCTATGGCATAGTAGATAGTCAATGTAGATATGTTATGGTAAATGTCGCTCAGGAAATATATCAATAGTAATGCGATTTCCGCTCAGGCTTTTTTTGGGGTAAATAAAACATGTTAAGCATTTGTCTGGGTGTGTCAGATATTCCTATGTGCGTATGATACAGAATCGGATATATGTTCTCGTTAGTTTACATGTAAGTGTATGCGTAAGACCACACAGAAACAACAGGTATTGTTCTGCTGCTGCCAATGAATCCTCACAAAACTTAAGCAAACAAAAGACTGTTTAACCCTCCATCGTAACATTGTGAGCTCCATACCAAGATAGGCCTATTCATCACAGGTTTATGGTACCTATGCTATTTCACTCTTTTTCTTTGAAACATCAATGCACTACTAATAGCAAAGAAATATTCCCCTAATTCCCTCCTCGAGCTAGTCAGTGGTCAGTGATCTGAGACACTAGCCCACGGCTTTTTAGCCCAATCTAAGTGTTTACATATGCCACGGCAGAGTTTTCCGTGAAAATTTTGGCTCTGTTCATGTGGTGAAGGGTGTATGAAGCTTGCTCACAGATCTGTTTTTAAACAGATGGTTGAAGTCTGAAATAGAACTCACATTGTGATGCCCATGTAGGCAGATGCCTAATGTTAATTTGGATAGATGTGATGTCAAGTTTAGTGTCTTGTACTCATGGTCTATAGATAAATAAATAAATATCATCTGCCCTGTTTAGAGGATGGAGTGCTCCAAGGAAATGGGAGGCTGTCAACCTTTTTCCCTTATCTTCCACTTAGGCAGTCATTAATTGCTATATAGGATCTTTCTTTCATCTATGTAAGTTCAGAAGTTTAGTCTGATCCGTCAGTTTACAGTAAACTCCCTGGTCTAATTGTCATTTTAGGTGTTATAAAAGTAGAAGTAGTTATCCATTCGACCACGTTGGGAGGATAACTCCGACATTATAACTCTAAGTTTATACGGAAGTCGAAAAAAAGGTGGAGTGTGTGTGTTTTTGTCAGTTCCAGGTTGTTAGGGGTTGGGAGAGTTCCTGCATACCTTATGCTAACAATAAGGTCTTCCTAAGAGGTGTGGCGCTCCCCTTGCCCCGTCACTGCGGTATCAACACCATTCTACTGTTATTGCAAATTTATGACGGTAGTCTTGCTCTATGGATAATTAGTTACAACAATTAACAACAATTTATAAAGCTGGCACAATGGCCTACTGGCTAAGATAGGGCACTGAGCGAACCATGAGTCTCGCTTGAGTATATTTCGGGGTCAACAGGCCCCCAACCCCCTGAGGATATTCCGGAGCCTAGCCATGGCAGAGTTTTCCGTGAAAAGTTTCGCTCTGTTTATGTG
>ERZ1740056.89-NODE-89-length-12401-cov-6.402155_pt1 | contig 12401 bp, 8 predicted proteins | sample MGYA00581746_ERZ1740056 | MGnify/ENA primary metagenome ERZ1740056 (study PRJEB43018, sample SAMN04849745) | marine metagenome | isolation source: floating plastic debris | place: Pacific Ocean | collected 2008-09-01 | study: EMG produced TPA metagenomics assembly of...
TTTGGAACTCTAACAGCCTCGTAAAAACAAGCTCATGATGTTTCTGCCAGTTTGTCTTCTTCAGACATCAATTACTGGAAATTGTGTCATGACTTGTGTCAGTGTTGCCGAGTTCTATCCACAATTTTTGGGGATCTCTTGTGGCATTTTGTTGAGTTTTATTTAATATTGGTGTTTTCTATAGGTGGCTACGAGGGCTATAAATGTCCTGGCGATCAATCCTCAAACTATGACTGTTTAATAAACGTTGGCACGTTGGAGTGGCGACGAGACATGGGAGGAGAGTTTGCGTGCTCAGCATGGCAAGACGAGCGATTCCTTGTCATGTGGTATGAGCCAGGTAACGAGTTTATCTTTGTTTTATTTTCGCGGGTGCCAGTCAGGGTAACATAATCATTGGATTCAGCCATTTTATGATCTGTAGCGACAGTGTATTATACTGCCACCTCAGACCCAAATATAGCTATTATTAAGACATACGGTAATATAATTATGGTCACTGAATACTGTAACCCCAAAACTTTCATCTGAAACAGTTTAAAAAGGGATTTCAAATTACATTTCCTCTGGCCCTTGGTGAATAAAACACTAGCTAAATTAAGTTCAGTCAGTTAGTAATGTGGCGCACACCTCACAGAATAAATTTGGTTGTGTCAATATGATGATCATTCTAGATGTCATTGTGCCCGGAGATAGACATCTTGAGACGAGTAGCTATGAGCGACCTCTGGAGTTTTATTGTGGTATGCCTATCACTCCAACTACTGCAAACTACAAAAATATTATGTCAGTCAGCTGGTAAGTAGTTGTTTTTTGCATCATTGAGGATCTTCTATCATGACCTTCGTCTTAAGTGTAGTACACAGGTAGTCTCTTACCTTTACAGATGTATATCCTACAACTAGGGTGCTCATTTTATTTTGGTAGTCAATAATGGGCATGTCTTGGATATTGTTTGGGTGTGTCCCCAAAAAAGAGGAAAACTCCAAAATTGAAAACTTAAAAATCAGTGAGTCATTGGTCAAAATTTATAGACTTTGTCAAACAGTCCAAATCTGGCTTTCTTTTTGAGCTAAGCCTACGCCTTCATAGTATTTTTTTGCTACTTTTGTAGAAAACTTAAAAAAAATTCCCCAAAACTTATGAGTCAGATTATCAGCTAAATACATTGTAGACTTCTTCCTGGCTAAATGCAATTTTTGTGCAAAGATTCCCCACCTCCAATCCATTATTGTATCATGTGCTTGTTTTGTATCTTTGTATGTCCAGTCCACAAAAACACTAGTATTATATAGCTTTCATAGCAATAGTCATATAATTGTATTTTGCAGGCAATGGACAAATAGATACAATGGCGGGATCTGGATACCGCTTCAACGATCATCGGATTTTGAATTTATCACCCCGAACACCGGATCCAACTATACGCTGCGCATACCTAGCTACAACCCTATCAAACACGGCGGTAAATATAGGTGTGAAATTCAGCTATACGGAGGCAATCCAAGACAAAGCCCGGAGTTCGAGATAACAAGTGAGTCAACTTATATTTTATAGAGAAGGGGACTACATGTTATCATTGTGTGAAACCAATCACTTGCTCATATATCCTATAACTCATATAACCGTCTCCTTGCTCAATATTCCATATGCAAAACGTGTTCACCAGCAGAAAATTAAGTCCATTTAGCTATGCTTCTACTTTTGCCAACTAGATAAATTAGTTTTTTAAGTCTATTCAGTGAAGCTAAAAACCAAATAATGACTGCTCGGCTAAACTTTTCAACTAGCTAATATTTCTGTGTATATGGTAACTAGCTAATCCTAATGCTAATTATGATAATATCAACTGTACTATAACTCTATTGTTATATTTTAACTGTACCATAACTATTATCATAATTATTTATCATTATGAGTATTATTGTGTAAATGATTAATATAACTAGCAATAACAAATTATTTCATGTGAGCATTAATCATTTTTATAAACGGACCCAGACTGTGGTTCAATATAGTTAAACATGAGAATAGATTGCCAAAATTTAGTATATGTACATCAGTGTACAAAACACATCATCACTCTCACAGTATCCACATGTTTGCTGTGGAATGCTTGTGTACCATTATTTTAGGCCAATCTCATGTTCCACAGTGTGTAATCTACATATTTGTTATATTATATGACAGCCTGCTAACTATTTCCTCAAATTCCAAAATGATAGCAACGTCTCATTGATACTTTGAAAACAAGCCTCAAAGTCCTCAATGATATAGAAACTCCCTTGTATTCCACACTTGATACGATAAATTAGAAGCTCCTGATTTGCGTTGTTCCAGGAAATGGAAGTTATACCAGTAGTACACGCTATTATTCAACCAGTATTGACTAGAATGTTGATGTGACTTTGATTTTTGTTTGTCATCAATCAGTCAGTGTGAATTTCATCATCAATCAACACATACTTGAATGTGAACAAGATGGCTATGGTGTGTTTGTCATAAGTTTACAGCAAGTGATGTTGTAATTTGGAGAAAATCACAAATAGGCTTACTCACCAAGCAGAGAGGCAGTCTTAAACGTTATTTATGGTCTTTGACAGCAACATCGCTCACAAGACTGCTCTCTACAATCTACAATTTCTTTTACATAGCTTTTACATAAGTTATAAAGCGGAGAAATTTCAAAGTTAGATAGGGAAATTGCATTGAGTATTTCTCAAAATATCCAATCCTGCACCTACCTCAGCCTTTTATATGCAGTATCGGTTTTTTGCTCCCTCCAAAACGAAAGCCAGTAGATTTTAATAGAAAAAAATGTTGAATTGACTGACATTGGCCTGAATTTGATCTACAGTAAATCGCCACTCACCAGCATTATCATTGAGTTAAGTTCCCCCCCAATTTTATTTCAAGATTGTCAAAAGCAAAGCCTTTCCAAATGTGACATAGATAATCAAATTGATTGCAAACCTAAGGTAAGAAAGTTCCAATTCCAAATAACTGATTTCGACATACGAGTTGGCCATCTATTTATTTAATTCCAAACTCTTGAGTCATTTTATGGCTGGTTGACAACTTGAATATGAAGTCAGGTGTAAATTATGATTGCTAGAAAGTCACAAAATAACTACTCGTACAATTCTGCTCCATGTTGAGCAGTCTTACTGCTTTTCTCATGTTTTACTGGTTGTTGGGTACTTTTGAGCCTACATGTATATTTGTTGGATAATGCATCGTAGTTATATTTCAATTTAAACCGTTTTTCATTTTAGGTGAGCCAAAAGTTCGACTTAGGAACGACAAAAGACCATTTATCAGAGGCTTTGGAGTGAACGAGGCTGTAGAGTTTAAGTGTGATGTATGGGCTTATCCTTACGCGGAGAGACTTGAGATCTATATAGATCATAAGAAAATATCCAGTACCACAGAGGGAATAGTGCCGGGAACGTTCCAAATCGATACACTCACCAGAGATTCCACACAGATCAAAAATCACTTTGCAAAGTTTGAAGTGGCGAATATGTCGGGTAAGTAGCCCATAGCCATTTATCTGTAGTTTAACTGCTCAACTGTTGTTAGTACGGTGGAACCATTTCGTTTGCCCGGATCAAAAATGAGCCAACTACATTATTATGAATTGGCCACTTCTGAAATCGCTGTCTGCTGCTTAATTGAGCAAGATTGGACAACTACGCTGAAAACCTTCCAACAATCCTAAACAAGGCTTGGGTAATCAAGCCTTACCCGGGTACTTAAGCTATGCTCTGCTAGTTTACTCAAGCCTCGTTTTGGATTGTTGAATGTGTCTGCATAGTTGTCCAATCTTGCTCACGGTGAGCTGTAGAGATGCATGGGTGGAATTAGTGGTTCTCAATATGACTATCATCGTGATAGTAAGCACCACGGTAGATTCAAGCATCAGACTGTTTGTTGCACTCCTAGTATCGGGGCAGTCCTGATATTATGAGTTCATCAAAAGGTTTAATGCCTTAAACTAGCACCACAAATTTCCCTATACTAACACTTTGACCACTTAGACTACATGATCGTCTGCCTCTTGCTTGGTGGTTGATAAAAATGAGTCAATCTTTTATGGATTGTGGTATCCATGTGTAGGCCTATGAATGTATGCTCACTATGCGATGGGGAGTAACAGTTGTTGTGCAGTTTGTGACAGGGAATGAGTGTCCTAAGTGAAGGTAGATCCATGTAAAACAAGAGATTTTGTGAATGTTTCTGTATGGTCACATCTCTTTATGATCGTCATAGCCGCAAACCCCTTCATGTTAAATCCATATTCTGTACCTTGCCCTGGATACCAGTTATCCAACCAAAAGAACCTGAAGTCTCTAAACGGACAGTACACAGAAATGGACAATACCTGTACATCAAGCATCGATCACACTACGATAAACTTTGATAATGAGGTGAAAAAATGATTGATACGAAACAAGAATTACTATTGGCATATAAAATTGACCTTTTTATTTCTACTGGTTGGTAGCTTGACTTCATCATCCGACCAATGATCTTAGCTGGATTCATGCTAGGTAAAAAGTTGCAGTTTTGGTGATGCTTCAGCCTTCTTTTGGAAAAATTGGGGATATTGAGTATATAGGATTCGCTGACATGATTAAGTTGCCTGAAATGTTTTCAAAATGAGGTCATACCTGGGGAGTCAAATGGGCACAACACAAAATACTGGTAAACCAACAGAGGCTTCATATCTGAACTCGCCTCTCGAATACTACATTGGAATCTTAAATATGCCATCGAGCTAAAATTTCAGTGATTCTGTATAAATTGTGCTTAATCATACGAAACACTATTTGAAAATGGAAGGCATTTACATAAGTGTCACCATAATCACAGTGTCATCTCTCACTATTCATCATCTAAACAACCTCAGCTATGAGTAATGTATACCTCAATCAGTCAATATGTCAGATAATCCAGCTTGGTTGTTGTTGCCATGGCCTTTTTCTGTCAACAATCTACGTGTCTTCAGAAGTACTAAACCCTCTCTTCAGAGTCCAAAAAGATGAGAGGTGACCAATCTTTTTAGTGGGCTAGACAACTGAAGACTGCGCCTTATCGTGCATTATTGAATGCAAACTTACTAGATTAAATTATGATCAGGCATTTGAATTTGTATTGAATCATTAGCAGCTGTTGCTGGGGTCAGCGAGGGTTAATGCTGCGCATTGATTGATTAGATCTGCAGAGGTACTATATTATGCGTAGGGCCTATTCAGTAAGTGTGAGAGTTAGTTCTCTAACTCCTTGGACTATCAGTTTGCATTTAGCATTCAGGCAAGAAAAATTCATGCTATAAAATTCTTCTAATCTTAGGGATTGTCTGCTCAATGTCAAGGGACAGACAACTCCATATTTACATAAAGAGACATTAACATATATCCCGTTATTTTGTTTGTGGATTGTTTTTCTTCTATGATTAGACTTTCTCCATTATGATGGTGCCAAATTTTGAAGGCTACACTTAACTCAATCCTTGATAAGTCTAACTGATGCTGTGTCTAGACTCTGGAAACTGTTGGACCAAATATGTTGTTGGACCAAATATGTTGTTGGACCAAATATGTTGCTAGATTACATATATTATATGATTCAGTTGCAAATTTTCAGCACGGTGGAAAATTTTTTTGCATCATGTTATATCCAGGGCAGAATTAATGGACATAACTGCATTATATATTGTAGTTGTTTTTGCCAACGGGTCAGTTTTGGAATGTCGAGCCCGTCAGCAGGGTGACAAATTTGTGTCAATCCATGAACAAATAATGTTAGAAGACGAAGCGCCACCTATCGAAGTGACGACGGGAGTGTCAAACCCTGATGCTCAACCGCGAGGTAGGTGTAAAAGTAGCCAGTAATAGTCTAATTACAAGATTACTTCACTATTTTCATTGATTGGCGAAGAGAGCTCTTGAAACTGCCCACCGGCCCGCACTCATCTAGCCTGCCTTGACATCATCAAGCCTCTTTTCGGCTTCAGCCATACATTGTATTGTCAAGTCACAACAAGTGCCCAGGACAAAGCCATGCTTTTAGTCCAGGGTTTGCCAAGTCCCATTTATTATAAATCAATTTGATTCAATTATCTATAGAGTTGTCTGCACAATTTCAGGGCAATGTACTTCAAATAAATGCGGTAATGAAGACGTCATGTCCATTTATTGTGTATAATGATAGTTACGCCTGCTTCATATAAAGTCGTAGGTCCTTTTCCAACCACTGTGAGCGCTATCAGAGGTTTACATGCTTTTCCTCCGTCATGTGTAGTGGAATTCGTGTAATTTTCGACGAAAGAATAACTGTTTGTGTAGATAGTAATGAATATGATCTGGAAAGTTAGAGGATACGTTTGTTGGCAGTATAACTGATTCCCGCTGAAATATTACAGTATTATCAACTTTAGTAGGCACTACAAATGCAGCAATTATTCACTGTAAAAAGTGAACCTAAATTCCTTTATCACCATTAGAGCTATTTAGGTTTGCGACATTTTTTGAAAACAGGCATTTTTTAAACGCTTATAACTCATTAACTGTTAATGCTAGAAACATGAAAATTTCGCTGTTGTGTAGCACAGGCCCATGAGCAGGTGCATTTCCTGTGGGACAATTCCTAGCATGAATAAACTTGTGACAAAAATAGTTTGGAATCTGGTCGCCTCCATATACAATTACAATGGTGACATAACGTCACCAGCTTAAAAATAGTTGCTGCTGGCCAAAGTCTCATTTTGAATTTCCCATGATGATTTTGTCCCGGAACTTTCGCTCTTATTTTCTCAAAAAACCTTTCCCCAGATGCAGCTGGGAAGAAAATGAAAACTGAATTTCAAACAAATTGATATCAAAATTTTGAAGTAGTAAAATTCATTAGTAATGCATACCCTTAGAATCCAGTTGCAGCATTTAATCTTAGCGATTTTTATAGCTTGTAGGCCAGTAATTGCCAAGATGTTACTAGGTATGTCTACCCTTGCCTGAATTTATATACAAATGTAGATGCAATTTATCCAGCATGAAAACTGTTAAATGATGACGATACATTTTCAGAACTGGTGTCTACATTAGTCGTTGTGAATGATCGTAACTTGTTTACTGTTTACTTAGTCCTACTGAATATACTACAAAGATGTAAATAATAATTATATCAGCCTCATCATTGGTAACTGGCTGTAATTGATCAGAATTGTCTTCACCCGGTTAAGTTTCGACCCTTTTTATGCTGACTCTACGAGTCAGAATATTCAGCTCAGTTGTTTAACGCTTTGTAAAACTTGTCTTTCATTTTGTAGTCGAGAAGACAAAGCCGTGGGTGGTAGCCATAGCTGTGATTATACCAATAGTTATAATACTCATCATTATAGTGCTAATCGTGCTTATGAAGTACAGAAAAGAAGACGGAGGTATGGACGATTATTCTCCAGACAGCAGTGTTCATAGCAACCCTGTAGGGGGCAACAATAATCATGTGTACTCGCACAGCAGGCCTAATACCCTGCCCAGAAACCAATCCTACACATCGGGCAGTCAGGGGCCTGTACCCCCCACCCGTAACCAATCTATAGTATACAAGACACCGGGGTCAGTCAAGCGTAACCAGTCATTTAACAGTAGTCAGTATGGTGGTCCTCAGTCTATGAGTAGACAGCAATCATTTAATGACGGTCCGCTGACCTCCGTTAGCCGGCAGCAATCTTTTAGTAATGGTCGGCCTTATGGCGATGAGCTAAGTCAAAAGTATTACTCCCCTCAACCTAGTGATAGTGAAAGTGAGAACTCGAGAAGGCCTATTTATAATAACGCTAGGCCTGCCAATTCCAGCGATTATATGCCTATGTATGCAAGAATGCACCCTAACAATAACCAAGAACGATATTAGACACTGTCCGTTTGTGTGTGTCACAAAATGATAAGTAATGAATGATTGCAGCGTGTCCTCTAAACTTATTTATGGACCCCCCAGTCAATGCGCTGCTGGCCTCTCAACTGCTGTTTATTGATAGTTCACATGTTTCTGGATGCGACTGCTCAGTTCATCCTTGGTTTATTTAAACTAATTAATTAAATTTCAGTACGATGGAGTGGCACTTATCGTGTTTATGGACGCAAGTAACTAGTAGAAAAGATCTAGGTTAGGTGAATTAGAATTGTCGGTACATGTTTTTTGTCACCCCCCACTTGCATTGAGAAGTCAATTCTAATAGCAATGCAAGATAGGGTGTAGCCTTTGTCATCTCACTGTTCGATATACATGTATTTGTTGCTCTATAGCATTATTGTTGCGCAAGATTGTAGTTAGGAGGTTGTATTTTGAATCCTTGCCAGCAGTTTCAGCGCCAAATCTCTTTAGCTAGGGTGGCTCTAACTTTATGGTGGCATGTTTGTCACATTAGCTAAGTACTGGCAGGTCTGTTCTCTAGAAATCACGAGTTGTGTCCTCAATTGCAAGCTTGAGACAATTTCTACAGTAATGTTGGATATTTCTGCATGTATGATTGTGCCTATCAGTTTTAATGCTGTCTTGTGCTTGCTATATTGCTATGAATTGTGCTAGCTCTAGAGCCAAAACAGGGTTTTGACATACAGTCTTTTACTACCTAGTCACCAACCATCCAGCATGGCAGTTTTATCACTGATATTATTTGCAATTTTTGTATTTTTGGTTGTGGAAGTTTGCAGATCAGTAAGCACAGTTCCACAGTCGACAGTTTAAGGCCCTATCCTTTCGCTGCCAACGATATGCATGTCACTATTTATTATTTCACTACATAGAAAGTCCACTAACAAATACGGCATGTTTTAGAGTATCCCACAATGCATTATTTTGGAATTCCCAGACATGCTCCGTCAAAGTCATGATAATATTTCATCGTTGAATGAGTGTGCTGGGAAAAACTGAAAATACCCTTTGACATACCGTATTGTGGTAGTAGAAGTTGCTAGGATAGCTGAGTCCCAGTACTAACATTGCATGAACCTTAGTATGTGCTCTCTGTATGTTTGTAGATTATTATACTACAGAAACGGAGGACCCTGATAAAAGATGAGCAACGGCAAAACAACTTAAAAATCAAGCTAAACCAAAATACGCTCAACAATACAGCCATGACTTATACTATTGTAGAGCACCTGTAATGAAATGCCAGCATTAGACGGACAGCAGTATTTGCTACGTAGCAAACCTTTGACAGCGCTGTCATTGTTCATGGCACTGCAGCAAGGTCTAAAGGATGTCGACCAATCACTCAAACAGATCTGCAATGCATGGCTTACTCCCCTCCCCATTTTCCCCTCTATATCTGCAGTCTCCCAGTCTGTCTGTATGTTAGCAGCATGTAAATATTCTACCAAAATATTTATGTTACGCGTCTTCAGTATGGGATGAACTGATCTGATTGTTGAATAAGTAGTCTGAGAAACAAGATTGCATGTAACCTACAGTCTTATTATTGCTAGAGACAATCAAAGACTACCTTCTAAACCATCAACTCAGCCTATTATGCAAAACTGCATCAGCAAAACCACCCAAGGTGCTTGCCTTATATCTATAGCTACCCATAATTCACCTGTCTTGTGAAAGTACACCAGAAGTAATCTCCCTTGTTTTTAAGTTTATCATTGTGTTGTTATGTTGGGCCTTCAAGTAATTCAATGAAGCCAAAATTTTCAGCCTCCAGTCGTTTCTTGGTGGGTACCGTTGGTTTCTTCCATTTCAAATCAGCCTTGCACTTCATTGTCTGCGCTTCAAAAGAGATGCCGATAAACCAGGGGTGTATGACTCTCAAAAGGCCAACATACGATCAACAATGCACTGCTTTACTTGAAATGTTGACTCCAGCTTGACATTGATGCCATAGAGTGAACTTTTTGAGCTACTTACTTCAATTGATAAGCTAATCTCTGCAAGATTTATTGTCTATAGTTTTATTTCATAGATCATAGTATTTGTTACAAATTTATCAAAAATATTCAGTAAGGCGTTTTAATGTAAGGTTACTTCTCACAGCTCATTTAATCTTCTACTAGGCCATATATGTTATGTAAACTATGAGCACTAAATAGTTTTGAGCACTCTTTCTAGTCTGAACAAAATATAAATATTTTCAAAATTATTTTTGTTTCTATGTTATGTATATATCATAATATAATACTGTTTAGATGAAATGCTTAGCAATGCTTTTTCTCATACGTTATGTTCGCATAATAACTCAACGCTATCCAAACCAATTTTTTAGATATTTTCTTGTCATCAGGTAACATAATCTCATCACTTTTTTTGTTCTTGTGAAAACACACTTGATAGTGGCTGTACATTAAACTATGTGCAAAATGATCTGTTGGTTATTTTACCAAAATCAGGATGTTTTTGAGGCAATATGTAAACCTCACACCAAAAACCAAAAAGACCGTACTTACAGTTCTGCATCATTAAGAAGCAAAACAGTAGCTATAACTTGCATGCCCAGGATAAAATCCTGCCTAACACCCTTTTTGGTTTGGACTACAATCCAAAAATGTTCTAGTACTCTGTGAGACTTATGATCCTACCAACAAAACAAAATATTAGTTAGCTGATTAGGTCTTGTATGAGCTGTTTTGCAACTGCATTGGCAATCAATGCTGAAAACCGAAAATTATGGCGGAAGCGCATAAATATTATTTCCGTTTGATTATTGGTCTCAACTAGGGAGTAAACTACCTCAAGAATAATTTTGGAGTTGTTTGCTTATGCCAAAAGAGGGCACAAATCCCTTTGCGAGCATTCAAATTTGAAGACAATCTACGACTCTACATCATCTATCTATATCTTCGCGAAATGTGTCTAGGATAGAATATTATTATCATCTTAGTCAGGGTAACAGCGAGTGACGATATATAACATGCATGAGACAGATACCATCTGGAAGGTAATAGAACTGTTGGGGTGTCTCCAGACTCATTTGATACCGCTTAGTTTTAGAAATACAAAAATTTATAATGCAACACATGATTTTCAGCGGCCATTGGAATGAGGACTGTGTTGCCAACAACACGCATATCTTCTACTGGAGCACTTGATCGTTTATTGTAGATAGGCAAGTTCATCTCTCTCACAATCTCCCCTACAAAATAGTGTATACGACATACGTGTAAGCTAAGGTATACAGCTTTTGCGACCAGTACTACAATCCCTAAATCTCAAGGTACTGATCGCTCGTCGTTTCATGTTCAATGTTAAAACTAGGTTGCTAGGTGGTAGACTGCCCTGTATGCCATGCCAAACGTCTGGAGGCCTCTGAGCAAACACAAATCGGATACAGCGTTTTACATGGCGGGCCAGCAATGTGCTACTGGCTTCTTTCTATTTGCAGTAAGAGATATTGCACAAATGAAGTTGCTAGCACTTGGCTGCATAGAGAACAGCTCTATGTATTATTTATCGGAATTGTACACGTAATCGAGCAGGTTAGGCAGTATGCCACAATGCATTATTTTGGAATACCTGGGCATGCTCAGTCGATTAAAGTCTATATGATTTTGACTGAGTAATTCTAAGATATTCGGAGTGGCAATGCCCCACTTTCAAATGAATGGAGATATAATTTCAGTATTTTTAAAAATATATTCAGAGTGTCACCAATAACAGAACATGTGAGCATAACCCGCCGGTATCAAACATATAGTAACTGCAAAGCAGAAGGACAACACTAGTTGACACACCAAGCAGCAAGGTTTTCTCAATGTTGATAATACTAACAATAATTCAGTCCCAATCCGAATCCATGAGAATACACTAGACAGTAGTGCGGAATCGAATAAGTTTGCATTTGTTCGGAGTCTGTATGAAGTAAATATTATAGTCCTCACTAGGCGTAGGGTCCTATGCTTACCAGAACTTGTGTTCATTATGAATAGTTTTGTTTGTCGAAGACCTTGTTCCCAACCGGCAACAAGAACTCTTTCATCAGTAAGTTTGGTTATTGCAGTAGGGTTGACAATCTTATCAGAGGTCCACTCTACATATCCAGACTTACAGTTTAGTTTGATTATCTCTGCGTATGGAGCCTCTTTTGAACTTAAGTTTGCCTTAGCCTTGTTGTATAAACCCTTTAGGCCAGCGGCCGTATAAACTGGTGAATCAACGCAGGTAATAACAAAGTTGTCTCTTCTTTCATCTGGTTGATGATTAAATGCTTTCCTCACATTTGCCAAAATGATTGATTTGGAATCAGCCTGACATATGACCTGCTTATCTCCACACACATGAGCACACTCAATTGAGCCAAGGAGTTCCCCTGATTTTGTGTACCTGTAGATACTTGCCTCCCTCTTGTTCACAATAATGAGTTCTTTGTTTACAATTGCCAGAATTTTTCCTGCAGG
>ERZ1740056.90-NODE-90-length-12397-cov-8.896127_pt1 | contig 12397 bp, 9 predicted proteins | sample MGYA00581746_ERZ1740056 | MGnify/ENA primary metagenome ERZ1740056 (study PRJEB43018, sample SAMN04849745) | marine metagenome | isolation source: floating plastic debris | place: Pacific Ocean | collected 2008-09-01 | study: EMG produced TPA metagenomics assembly of...
GTGCCCAGTGGTTGACTGCATCAATGTACTCATTTAGATCCTCTGTTGTCCATTAATGCAATTCGATCGATGCTGGTCGATTATGCGATCCCTTCCACGTGTGGCATTCATGTTACGTAAGATGTTATCTTGCTGAACCACAAACGCTTGATGATGGTTGAGAAGTTGCTGTCGGACTCCTTAGGGCAAGTGCTGAGACCAGTCAGTGAAGTTGATGTACATTGGTGTTAATGGCCAAAGAAGGTCATCATTGTTGAATGCTGGTATTCCAAATCGGCTTCTTTCCATCTTTGCAACACCGTGTTCTCCTTGAAATAGAAAAAAAACACAACATTCTTGTACAGTGGCTACTTTGTTTGCTCCGCTAGCTGGGGCAAGCAAAGACCGAGTGCTCAGGCTAAGTGACTACTTGCAATCGAAACAAACATTTTTTTCAGTCATTGACTTATGATGTCGGATATTTTTGATATGGATATTTCAATGTTAGATTATATTATGCAGATATTCTCATTAAATTTTGATACAGGGTGTAGGAGCCATTATGTTGGAAATTGTAATACAAAACCTAGAAAATAGTGAGAACATTTCTAATATTCAACAGTAGTTTGATTGACATTCAATAACTCTAGTGAACCGGTCAATAATCACAGTATGGGAAGCAAAAGTGGGTAAACTGCAAATAAATTTGATTGTCCTGGTATTGAAGCAGCACTGTCCAACTGATGGTAAGTTTTCAGAAACCTTCATTAATAATACACCTAAAAATTCAACTTCACAAATTTGCCGCTATCTAGAAAAGCTTCGAAACTTACAGCAAAGATTGACTTCTAAAAAGTAACAACAAAGAACTTTTTTTGCAAACCTTCCTCAAAAATCAAAATTTATTACAAAAATAAGACCAGATGATGGTAGCAGATTTGTGAAGTCTTAGGTATGTCGTTGTAGGTATAAAAAATATTACAAAAGTATTTTGCTTTGATTGAGTAATTGAATAATTATAACTTTATCAAAATTAACAAAATAAAGGCTTACCTGTGGTCAAATCAGACCAAAAAGGCTCTCAAAAACTTTTCCAGATCTTATCAATCTTCTGCTGTAGGCAGGACCAAATACTGGTGCTAGTTCGCAGTGTATGCGTTCCGGCTGTCACTTTTAGGGGTGCTCACAAAAATGTAATCCCAAAACATATAACATGGCTTTTATATCTTTTGATTAAATTATTGTTTAAATAATGGATGAATATCTGTGTTTTTTCAAGAAACAGTGCGGCAGAAAAACTTTCGATGCCAATTTGTAGTATTTAATAAGCCGTCATTATTTTTGTGAATTCATTCATTAGCCCACGCTGTGTTGCAAAAGTTTTGTCCAAATTCTAACCAACTTGTAGAAACAAATTCTTGCTACACAGGAAACTTCCCCTGTCACTAGGCAGCACACTGACCAAATAAAAGTGGGTTTGTATTAATAATCGACACTTTATCTGTTGTATTGTTTGTTTGTGGGCATGGCAACCCTGTGAGTTCAAACTGTGGGTTTAAAATCAGTTTGGGTGGAGGGAAGTGGATTGAGGGCTTATCAAATGTCAGTCTGTAAATCAACAATGTTGTGCTAGATTTCATAGCTTTTAAAGGTGACATTGAAAAACAGGACTGCATGCTTCTCGTCGCCTTGACTTTTAAATTAGAAACTTTTGTTATCCATACTTGCGTGGCTGCGCCTGTGGTAATCTGTAGTTCTATGGTGGTTAATCATGGTTCTAATGTGGTCCTGGCTCTCATTAATTCCTCAAATCCTAAAATATCTGACCAATGTCAGTCATATCACTAACCGTAGAAAAATTTACCATGCACCGGTATATCTGAAATGGTTTAGGTGGCAAAATATAGCAGCAGGCAGGGTACTCGCTTGTTAAAGAAGCAGTACCGCTAGCTAGCAATATTTTAATTACATACATTTATATATAATACAACAAAAACAGCTAATTTTTATTTTCCTTTTCACATGTGCTGCTGTGCAAAAAGTCAAATAAAATGCAATAAAATTAGCGAAATCGACCGTGTATAGACTAATGTTTTTGCATTCTTTTAAGATCAAATGGCCAACTGGTGAACCTTTCATTTTGTTTCTGTCTGTTGGCTTGTCCAAAGTCAACAAAACAAAATAAAAAAAAACACCAGAAACAAGTTGTTGTAGAACAGGCAAGCAAAATTTGCTTTGAAGGTACACAAACTGAATTCTGCAATTCTGCAATCTTTGCCATCTTTTGTCTCAACTCAACATTGGCCCACATTACCTGTAATAAATTATTGATAACCTTTAGTTGTTGCGTGTTTGTATTTGTCACATGTACATCATTTTGCACTGGATCTTGTTGTGAGTTTGATACCATGAAAGCAACATCGATACACAATAGTTATTGTAGTATTTTGGAAAAGTATGATTGAGCAATGAAGCTGCACTATTGTATCAGTCTTAAATTTACATGTAAGCTCATACCCAGTGACTATAATAATTCCGGGAATTGTATGCCCAGCATGCTCTGTGTGGATGGCGTAAATGGTAAAAACCAGTTAGGCTGCTTTTTGCTGTTGGAAAATAGTTCCATACAGTAGTTTTCAAACATGTTTGAGTCAACAGCAAAATATGTATATCATTTTGTTTACGATAAACATACAATGTACCTTTTAAAAAAAGAAACAGACGCCGTAAGTTTAGCTCAGCTCAGTGACATCATTCAATCTAAATTTATAATCGTGTTCAAATAATTAAGAAATTGCTACCAACAGGGTGGAAAATATGAGTGCTGTAACTGAGTTAGGGGTCAAGTCAAAAGTGTAATAAAATTATACTAAACCTTCTGGAGTAGCCAAAAGGGATTGTTGCTAATTGCTATATATTCTGAATAGGTGGCACAATGAGCTGCGTGTTCACTGTGAAAAAGTGAATAGAATATGCAACTTCGCAGGCATTTTTTATGATTTACTCTTTTTCTAGCATTTTGTTAGAATACAGAGAAGTTTCTACATAAGCATCAGTACATTTACAGTTTTATTGTGGGTAAGACAGCGTAGCAACATTATTATCATTGTGTGCACTGCACACATTTTTCTCAATCAATGACGACTGGTAGAAAAAAGGTGCGTCAATTTCTGAAAAGGCCTGTTAGCCATGACTTTTCATCATATAACACAAACAAAACAATTTTCACGTTAAAACTATCAGCTTGCTTCCAAAGGCTAGACACTTTAATCTTATGGCAATAATAGCAGGTCTGATGATAATTGTGGATTGCAACACGCAAGTCATGAAATTTTACATACTTGTCTTTCCGTGTTCCAAACTCTCGGTTGGATGAAAAATTAGCTTAAATTTTTTATCTACACCACCGGACTCCTGGGAAATCCTGGCTAAGGTGGCATATGCAAATATCTGTTGGTGTGAACACAGTATGGAGTAGGTATTTGTAACTGCTGTCGCTATCCAACATATTCATGAAAAAAGAACATGAAAAGTTTCACAAAGATATTGGTTCAAGTTGAAGCCTAAATGTAGTATTGTTCCGAGAGCTCTGATAAAACTTTGCAGCTATTTTTCAGAGTGGTGGTCGGTGGATATGTAATATGAGCTGTATTTTACAGCGATCAATGCGAGAAGCAACAAATAAGACAATGTGTTTTAAAAAAAACAACCAATAAGAAACAATAACAACGCAGATGTATTTATAAAAATATCATTTAATTGTCCACAAAATAAAATATGGCAATGTAGTGAGGACGTATGATGACGCCAGCAATAACCGCACCCTCAGAAATCTACACAGCCACCGCTGAGACGGTATAATGCTAAAGCTTATGACTACTTCTACTGTATGTTCTCAGCTAAACATGGTAATTACCCAAAATAACAACTGATGCTTAGACGGGACACCTCTGTACAAAAATATAGAAGTTCAGTTTCAACAGAATTCAGCAAAAAATAGTTTGTAATCTGTTATGACAAGAACTCCAGCTGTTAGTAAATATTATTGTGATGTCACGCTAGTACCCATCAGCACCACCTTGACGCCTCCGGTCTCCGTAAGCATAAACAATACCATTTTCTCTTGAGACAGAGTCACTAACAGGCACAAATGTGTTTGGCTTGACCTCATGACCTTTGGCTCTGAGCATGTCCAGATATTTTTCAGGAAATCCCTCTTCATAAAAAACATATGGCGGTAAGAGCTGATGATGCAACCTTGGCTCCGATGTGGCTCGATTAAGATCCCATCCCAGCCACAGGTTGTTGATCATTGTCTGTGAACACAAAACCAGTGAAAATCAATAAAACATATTTCTTCAAAAGTCGCAGATAATAATAAGATGTGTTTGAGCTTAATTGAAGTGGATGTTGCTAGTGGTTTGCAGTGGTTTCCCATAAACAAGCAAGGGTAGTAGAGATGAAAGGATCTGCATGAGGTAGTTGGCTAGATATTGACAGCCACTTTTGAACTTGACATAAAATTTTATCTTTAGGTGTCACATGCTCTTGATGACTATGACTGCATCTTTAACTTTTCAACAATTCCTCTAGGCACATAGGCTAAAAATTGCTGCATAGTTTGCAAATTTTGATATCTTGCTACGCAGATTTCCTCTTGCATGAGCTTTGCATGTTATAACTCACCATTGCTGTTGCAGTTATAATTTTTGAGCCACCAGATCCGCCAGTCACCAGTCTTACATTGCCCTCTTTATCCAACACTATCGTTGGGCTCATTGATGATAGAGGTCGCTTCTTTGGCTCAATCCAATTATGTTTATTGGACGGTGCGGTCCAGGCATCATCTGTCCAAGACGGCTTGTTTGGCAACGAGAAATCTCCCATGAGATCATTAAATATGATTCCAGTTTTTGATCCCATTCTCTTCGAGCCCCAACTGTAATGAGAACAAAACTCAAATTATTCGGTTAAGACTGCTGGTTGAAAGCCTGGTTCAAAATGATATATGTTATGCAATGTACTTACATGAAATAAACTAGTATCCCACTCAGCTAAAAACCATTATTTTGCAAAATAGGGAAATTTTAACGGCAAGGAAGATCATGTTTCTAATATACTAGTACTTACAGGTAATTGATTGATGTAGTGAATGCAGCTGCATCTCCATTTGCAGCGATGACAGAAGCTTGTGATGTACCAGTAGTAAGCCTGCTGTCTGTAGTCAGCCCGTAATACTCCATATCTTCATGTGTTCTGTCATCTGTTATCAATGCTCTGATTGTGTCAGCAAACTGTGTGCTGGTGATGTTTGCTAACGTCTACGGGTAAATTGTAATAGGGCAGCATTAAGACATAATTTATGTGTAACTCGAGCTCCTAGGAAGACTTAGTTGAAGTCTTGTAGGCTATGACCAAAACTGAGTAGGCCTGAGAAATCCTAAATGAAGTGCCATGGGATACCCTGCAACATGCCTGTAACTAAGTGAGCTATCACGCGACTCGGCACATGCAATGGTATGATGCTTCAGTTGTAGTTAAACGTCGAGTGGCTCCTTAGGTTATGGTCTTGGATACTGTGGGAGTTACTTCTTATGCCTTTATAAGAAGGCAATCCCATGTTAGCGGCATGTTGTACAATAAAAAAAATCCTCATGTTCGTGCGATGTGAAAGTATTATCAGTCCTGATCCTTACAGTGAAAACAAACCTGTGAATTGTCAACAAATTCTCCATCACCAAGTTGTGATCTGGAAGCATAAGCAAATTTCCAGGCCTCCACTATTCTATGGTGCAGTAAACCTATATCCTCATCGTCAGCTGAACAATCAGCGGTATGCTTGGTTAAATTGTAACCTGAAAGAGACAAATTTTGTGACAACATCATATTTTTATGCTGTTGTTTGGTTATTGTCTTCCTCCCCTATGAGTATAGACGTGCAGAACTCTCCGGGATATTGGTGGAGTGGACAAATATTATACTCCATAATTGGTCAATGTAATTTTTGCTAATTTGTTTTCACTGCTTTGCTGGTCATATCATTTAGTTTCTCCTAAGACCTGATTATTGCAAGCCACCTCCTGCTAGCAACATACCATCAAGAATCTTCATGATATACTGAAGTACGACACCACCAGAAGGAGGTGGAGGTGATATCATTGTGTATTCTCCGTTTCTGAGCTCTCCTATTAGAGGTTCTCTCTCAGTTACTTCATACTGCTGTAAATCTTCACGTGTTATAACCTGATCACCTGTACAAATATGATTATTAATAAATAAGTTATGGAATTAATATATCAATTATAAATACATAATTGTTTTTACAATTATCAATAATGCTTGTCCGTGAAAATATCCTCATGTATTCCAATACATCAATGGCCATCGATATAGCCAATATAAGTCTTGAAAGTATACGAGGTTCAAGAATATGCAATGTTTATTGTAGAAGTTGTCCTCTTACGAATATTAGGAGAGCAACTCCCAGATATACCAAATTGGTTTTATTTTACAAGAATTCAAGGCGTTTTTGTAGGTTTGACGAGAAGCCTGTAGCTAAAACAGATCACTAATCAGGTCAGCTGATGAGTGACAAGCTATTCAATGAGGAGAAACTTACCAATTTCCTGTAAGTCATCTACAATGTCATCCAACAAGGTTCCATTGTAGTAGATGTCTCTGCCACCCTCTGCTATTCTTCTGTAGGTCTCTGCAAGTTTTGGAATCTTAATAGTGTCTCCCGATTTCTTCATTGTGCCATTTTCATGAAAGAATATAGCCCTACAATTACATTAGGGAGCAAATCTCTGATTAAAGGTCATAAATAGGTGTGATTTTGATTCTGTGTCTAACATTTTGTGACTGGAAGTATGGTTGGCTTGTCACCATGATATGCGTATCTTTGGCTTTTCGCAGTAGTAGGAATTTCAATTCTCAATATGTCCAAACAACAAGTTTTAGATTGACGTCCATTCTTAAAGGGGGACCGATTTTAATAATATGATTGTTTATCTGGTTGATGCCCATTGTGTGGCCGCTGAAAGTTTTTCTGTGGTTTCGATCAGTTTATATACCAGTTTCCTCTTCCCTGAATCATATCATACATGTAAATGCATACCAGTATTTATGGCAATCACAGCTTTTAAGGCATACTACGCCCTGCTTTTGAAGATTCCGATCATCAGAAAATAAAAAAAACTTACTTAAGGTTGTCATCCATTAGAGCTCCTCCTCGTTGGAGTAAACCACCGACATAATCATTGATGATGACTCCCTCCTCCAGCATTTTGATTGATGGCTCAAAGAGCCGACTCCAGGGAAGCTTACCAAATCTCTGATGAGCTGTCCATAAACCAGCTACTTCTCCTGGTGTAGCTATTGAACCTCCTCCTATAAAGATCAAAAGTTAAAGAGACTCATGGCCCAAAAACACACTGCTGTGCTTAGTCAAATTGTATGTCACAATGTTAATGTATACACACCGTTGCGGCCCCTCTGGAAAAGATAAAGCACCATACTATGTGAGCTGTCAGGTCGCAGTTTGAACTGTAGCGGTGTGTTAAGATCCGTACACACATGTCCTACTTATGTGGTTTTGATAAACGAAGGATCCTAATTAAAATCAATAAATGACAGGAAAGTTTTTATGGCCCAAGTACCCGGGTTGCATACATGTACTGTACTTTATGTGCCAGGCATGATGATGTCCCCAAGCATGTGCCAGTGATCTTTGCTCTAGACTAAGTAACTGAGTAGTCCATGATCTAACTCTAGCACCATGAACATTCAAAAATTTCAATGGTCATCATTAGTCTATGGGTTGGTTGTTTTAAAGTCAACAGGCACAAATAATTTGACCCGCAGTCTTCTTCATCATCACTACCTAGTAGCTGGTCCAGAGTGGAGTTCTCATACATGGTAGCATTAGCTCTGATACCAGCTCTTTCTCTGTAATCCAGTATATAGGGTTTTTTCTCTGCTCTGTAAAGTATAAATAATGAACCTTATTAAGTCGATGGTATCATATGCACCAGCACCACGATGGCTGTCCAAAGCGTGGCTCTAGAGAAGATTCGGCTCTTCGGCACATTTTTCTTCAGCGCTTTGCATGGTCTAGATATTTGCTAGGCGTGAAATTTTCAAATGGTCTTTGCTCAATTACAATAATCAGACTACTGCATCATGGAGGTCATGAAAACAAAGCAGCTCTCCTACATTTCCATTTGACGACTGTGTTTTATAATAATGTATTCCCCAATTTCAAATAACAAAGTTAAAGTTTTCCCATCTCCAAGGCCAGTCATTTCAGCCCTGTTATTAGTGAAGACTAAGAGTCACACTTTGTTACCTTGACTCTTGATCTCGCTAACATCTCACAAAAAATTCAAACAGATATCTCTTGCTAAAGAAGAGTTACGTCATAGGCATAAAATACTATATGCCTATTATATGCCTATATGCCTATATGAATTATGTACAATATTGTATTTTCAGATATCTTCTTTAGAAATCATATTAAAAATTCAACTGTTTTACTTGCAGCTAGTTAGTGTTCTTGCAGTGTTTAGTTTTTACACTGGTTTCTTACACAAAATTGCAAAAAATAGGAATAGGACATTCACTATGATTTACCCATTGAGAATATGATTTAAATTCTGTAGTGCCAATGTTGAAATAGTTTCATCTACCTCATAGACATATGAACCCATAGGCATATAACAAAATTATATAATCAAATAGTTATTATATGCCTATGAATGAACCTTATTTTATGTACCAGACTTGTTAGCATTACGATGCTTTATTAGACCAGGGAGTTTACATGATTAGACAGGGCTAGTTGTATTGCCATATTGTTTCTTACTTGATATATATGGTCATAAATCCGCCACCACCAATGCCGCTGCTAGTTGTTCTGTACACTCCGAGACAGAGAGACATTGCTATGAGTGCATCTATTGCTGAACCTCCCTCCGCTAGCATCTGTCTAATAGAAGGTGGAAATAAAGTGTTATCAACTATCAATGTGGTAACCGTTTTTGAATGCATAAGACTGCCAATCAGGAAATGTACCTTGACCTGATGAAATCAAAAACACTTTTTTCCATAGGCATATAATATTATTATATGCCTATGCTTTTTTCATTTGTTTCTACCCTTTTGCTGATAAACTTTATACAAGGAAATTTTTTATCAGACAAGGTTAACTTTTTGCAAGTAGTATCTAGAGGGAGTAATGCCCCTTTTACACAAGAGTACATAACTCTAACATAAAAGTAAACAAGAAAAGCAACATTTTGGGACCAAAATTTTTTCTTGTCTACATGCAACTCTAAATTAGGTTTGAAAAGTTGATATTTTCCCAATTGCATCTGTGGCCATGAAACAAACCTTTTCATTTTAACCCAATACATAGAGACTTTCCGAGCTATGGTTTTAGGTAAGAATGAAAGAAATATTTATAAGGTTGTTAATTGTTTTGATGAATATTTTGACAAGTGGACTACCCATCCAACAAAAACACCAAAACCAACTCCAGCTCAGTGCTAACCATTAATCCTTTTCTTTTTGGGTTGCAAAAGCAACAGGAAAACAATAATTATTCACGCACACATACGTATGGTAACTCTAGAAATACGAACTAACGAAAATTTAACCAGACCACCTGATGGCTGAATAATAACATTGGCATCAGACACAAAGTAGTGTGTCTTCCTTGCTGTTTATCTAGCTAATTTAACCTGCTGCTGACCCAATGCAGATATGCACAAAATCAGCATTTTTATTTGTTTGTCCTCACATGGTGCATGGACAACAATATCTGCCTGTGTGAAGAGGAAGTTTTTGATGGCTGGAATTAGTAAACAAGCACCCACTAATTGTATAAGGTAAGTCTGGACTGGGCATAGATAATCATAACTGCCTGTCTTTCCTAGATAGTAGTAGAGTGCAATCTTAACAATATGGTTTGTCAACCAACTGGATTGAAAACAATAAAGAATGTGGTCAGCAGTAGACTGAATTTTAGCGGACTGCTGGCAAACTCATCCACATGATCCCAATTTTTGGGCATGACGTCATGTTGGTCAATGCCTTGTTGGTCAATCATAATACTTCATTTGGAGTCGGCAGCTATTATAGACACTGTTCACACTACTCACGTTCCAACGGTGGAGCAAGGTTTTTCAGCACAGGCAGCACCAGCGAATCGATATGCATAGTCATAGAAATATTTGTAGAAATTAACAGATGAGGGTCGATAGGTTGGGTCCCATGTTCCATCCCTCCGTGCTGACCCTGTCTCTCCCTTCTCTCCGTCTACATATATGTAAAATTTGGTTTCTAGAATACAAACGATAATGCCTAATCCTGAATCTTGAATCCTTGCCTTATACCATGATGATTTGCTATAATTACAGATTCCATGTCTGTATTTATTAAACGTTAGATCAATGAACTTCCCCTTGGGCTGTAAAGCCAGCAGTCAACAAAGATTTACACTCTTGGTGAATGTAATGGGCATGTGATAAAGTATCCAACAATGCGCAATGTTGGAATTCCAAGAAATATACTCAGTCAATTAAATAAAGAAAGTATGTTATTGACTAGCTATTTCTTGGAATTCCATTTCAGAGTTGTTTTGAGGGAAAGTTGTAGGCATGTCACATAGTTGGAAAACGGGCAAATGGCCCCAAATGATAATGGCCCCAAAAATACAGGTTGTCTGTATTTTAGTTATTTAGATATAAGCTTCTTGCATAAACTAATCTGATAACAGAGAAATGCAGTTTAAAAGCCAGCCAGCCCTTGTCAGTTTGATGTCAAAATAACGCTGTGGAGTGTTCAGGTCATAAATTGACAGACTGAAAGAAAGCAGAAACATTATTTGCAACATACATAGATGGGGTAAACTGTTTCTGTAGATTTTGCCCGACCCGGGGCAAGAATGATTATAAACAAGATCATAGCAATGAATTTTTACGACAGCAAAAATCAAAATTCTGTTGAATGGAGTTTTGCTAGGTGTCTTTGAACTAACGCTGGCCTGTAATCTGTTAATGTCGTTTGAGAGTGAGCTGGCTCACCAAGTGCATTGTTGAATATATACATCAGTTGGTTCTCCATCTCAATTTTTCCTCAACTTAATTTAAATTAAATTAATACTGTGTAAATTAACTCGGACCTTGTGGACGACAATATGAAGTCAAAAATGCTATTATAATGCTTGAAGTTGAAGAATGTTGAAAACAACTCAGAAGTAAAATAATCCAATTAAGGATAGATGTTGTCGTCTGTTGTCTTCAATGCGGAGAGAGTTATCCTCTCTAGAGTACAGCGTTAGCCATAGTACTCAAGCCGCGCCTTATACCCATGCCCGCCAAAATTGGCTACTCTTTTGCAAAGAGGCAGAGGGCGATCTTCAGACTGCATGTGGGGTGTGCAAACACATAGTGGACCTCTGGTATTTTTAGCCCCGTTCCGCAAGGACCTGGCTAGGATGAATAGCAGAAATGACTGCCATCACTGGGAATCGAACCCGGATCAGTCTCAACCGTTAACCTTTGGACCACTCCTGACTCCTAATAGAGTATTTCAATTACAAATATTTGAAGATTTTGCCAGATTTATTTGTGAGATTTGTTTCTAACAAATAGGCCTACACATTGCAGTTGAAAAAACAGCATTTGAACAGTGAAAAAATTAGTTTTAATAGCCTTACCTTGAAGTTTCCCCTTACTGGACGACGCGCTTACAGCAACAGCGATACAAATAACAATAATCGTCACACATATCACAACAGCTAAAACAAATAACGCTGCATGTAGTTTAGTGCGAAAACATCCAAATATTCTTCTCCTGCTGCTGCCCGAGCCCTGGTCAGCACCAGATCCATGAGCTCTCTGTAACTCCATCGCAATGAACGTATCACTCACTTATATTATGAAACCTTCACTAATATGTGTAATGGTAGCTAGAATTGATGAGAAATTGACGCTCCCACTGGCATGTGACATGTGAAATGTGTGGTATCTATATGGGGACTGTTTAGGGAACAATGATATCCCAGGGTTGTGCAAGTGTGAGGGCATGTAAGATGTCACCTCTTGCATCTATGCACTTATGCTCTGGTTGAAATGACTGGCACAGATTTTATTGCTATTCATTATTGAGGAAATATATTACAGCTGACAAGAGGCTATTTTGATCCTTACAATGATTGTATCTGTATAGTTTTTGTTATTGCTATGACCTTTGACCCGCTGACCTGCGTAGTATTTTGGTATGGTAGTAATTCTGCCCAAAATGTGATCATTCATGTATAAATAAAAGAGAGTGAAAATAATGAGTGCAAACGAATACGTCGATGTAAGGCCATTAACCCAATTATTTTGAAGAATCAAAGTCTAACGTATACTGG
>ERZ1740056.91-NODE-91-length-12384-cov-7.374158_pt1 | contig 12384 bp, 6 predicted proteins | sample MGYA00581746_ERZ1740056 | MGnify/ENA primary metagenome ERZ1740056 (study PRJEB43018, sample SAMN04849745) | marine metagenome | isolation source: floating plastic debris | place: Pacific Ocean | collected 2008-09-01 | study: EMG produced TPA metagenomics assembly of...
CATCAATCTTGAGCTACAACATGATGTGTATGACCAATAGCTAAAAATAAAATCAAATTGAGATGCATTTTTAAAATTTAATGAATTTTTTAAAATTTTTGCTAAATGAATCATCCATGTAGAATAAAATGTAAGTGGAACAGTATCATAGCTTAGCTACATCCGTACTCTGCGAACATTATACCTTTTACTCATCATACTGCTGGTTCATTGGACATTGAGTTGTCCCCCCAGTGGGTATGTTTGGATAACTCCCATGCATTTGGTGAAACCTTACAATGAGATAAATTTATCTCGTTGAACATTAAGCCAGCAATAGTTATATATTAGATCTGTTCCCTAGTCAGACTTTCTGGGACCATAAAATGAAAACTCCTCATGCCTCACATGGAATTTCGGAAATAAATTATAAATCACCTCCCTGTCTGATATGAATTTCACCAAATAAACTGAGAAACAACTCCCTGCCTATCATCATGACTGAGTATTTACCCTATTTATTGTAAAATTTAAAATTAAGTGCCTCCCTGCCTCATGGCTTAGCATTGCCTTTTCTGACACATATCTAATGCTTCAGTTTTGCTTGCCTTATAAACGCAAGTGTAGAATCGATTTAGAGGGGAGGGAAGGGGTAGTTTTCTTACATATTATTTGGCCTTGCAGTAGATGGTGTCTGCCTTAAAAGATAAGGCTGCTTTGGAATTTGTCTTTGCACATAAGTGGTATCCCAGTAATAACAGTTTGACTTCATAGTGGTCTTAAAAGGGCTTAGATATAACAGAGTTGAGCATGGTGTAAATTTATTTGAGAGTTCCGACCAAGGAATTAAGCATGAATGTAAAATTGAAACAAGTAACTTCTATATACATATGTACAAAACTTAATATAAGGATATACCGAGTTGAAATACTAACTGAGAAGTTACACTGCTACTCCCTCCCCCATCTAAAGCAAGTATAGTAATGACATCATGCATTAACATGAACACTAACCTTGTCATTCTTATCAAAGTATGTCTGAATGTCAGCAAACTGTGCTTCTATCTCAGCTTTCTGAGGCATCAACACCGTCTCCACATACTTCCTTACTGTGTCCACAACTTCTACTGAGTTGTCCTCCAGTTGTTTCTGTAACGCTTTATACTTCTGTGTTATAGCTTCTATCTATGATATATGAATGATTGTTTTAATGATACTGTGAGTTACCTGAATAAACAGTTTCACCATGCCGGCTCACAACTCTCATAGAAATGATTGAAAGATTGTCCAAGTTTTTTTTGAGCTTCTGACAATACAGGGCAAAAGTCTTCATAAGATGGGGATATCACTGCAATCTACTATTCAAGCGTTGGTTCATGAGAGAAAAACATCTCTTCGGTAAAGGCACTATATTATCAAACTGTAGTCTTTACAAAATAATAAGTAGCAATACCTGCTCATCTCGTTTTGCTTTGATTATGTCATTCCTGGCCGCAATCATTTTATCCAGCTTAGCTATTGCCTGGGTACACATGTTCATCACACTATTTATATCGGCCACTTTGCTTCCAAGCATATCAGCATACTTGTCCAAGTTTTTTCGAGCTCCATTTTCAAGCTTGTTCAGAGAAGCCATGTGATGGTTTGAGCCTAGCAAGTATAAAGCTTGTAAGACAATAGCAGCACTAGTCTTAGTATTCAGGTACAGAGGTTGAGCTTTGCAGGAGTAATGTCTGAATGAGTGCAATTGTTGATAGCGAAGTGTTGTGCCAATTAGAAGGCAAATGATTTATGTGTTATCAATTCGCCAAGATATTGAGACTCAAAAATTAGTTAAAAAATAATTTTTACTGTTGACAAAGCATGTTTTTAGAGCTGGATTCGAAAAGATTTATTGTGCACAGAGCATTTTTGAGTTGATAAGCGGTAACTTCATGGTTGATACCTTGGGAAGTCTAGAACAAGATAGTTTGCAAAGTAGCGGACCGAAGCGATAAAGTGTATGACCTAGTCACAATGAGCACGAAAAATCGCAACTTAATGATATTTATTTTAACCGCTTCAAATATTCATCCAATTAAGCCTTATCTTCTAATGTAAATGAATAGGACAACTCCACTTTACAGTGCATGGTCCGGATAAAATGCATCGGGGCAATGGTGTATTCACTGAGGTCGATAACTACATATTATAGATATCAATGGTTATATCAATAAAGTAGAGATGTTTGCAGCATTTAAAACTCAGCATCATGACATGACACTGATCTCATACAGTTAGTGCAGTTGATAGATGTCATCCAATTATTACTGCGGTATGCAGATGAATCGGTATTTACCTTCTTTACATGGCACAGTCAAGTTGTCTAAACATTCTGTGCATATAAGAAGCTTGCAGACTTTACATCCAAGTGAAATGCTATTCTTAGGATGCAGATGACAAGGTTTTTTGAATGAAGTTGATGATTTGCTGTGAGATGAATGTCGGCTTGAAGAAACAACTTGGTGATCATCATGCAACTCATCATGAAGCTGGAAAGTTAGAGCAAGGAGTTAGAGCAATGAAATAACCCTCCCTAGGGAGGGGTATTTCATTGGTTCGAGAGAGTGGATAGAGTAAGGGATGAATTATGATGACAGTTATGAGATTGCTTTTTTTGAAAATTTATCAATGCCTACAGAAGCTCCCAATCCAAGTCCAATCGAGTAGAAATGCTTTTATCAGTTTTCAAATCTGATATATTTTAGGTATCAGTAACTTATATAATAAATGAGTTCATTTATACACCACTTGATGAAATCTGCCAGCAGATAACTTCTAATTGTAGCGGTACCAATGCTCATATCACAAGCAAGCTGAAAAGTTGCCTAAAAGATACCCCAAACACTCCTGTCAGTCTCAATTTCAGGAGAAGAGAAGCATAAAATTTATTTAGTCACACATTTGGTCATTCTAGCAAGTACGTACGCTGGTCAGTGATAGATGATTTCACATAACAAACTTCATGGCTGGCAAATGTTTTTTTTTTCTGAAAAAGGGTGTTGTGGAAATTCCTCAAGAAAGATCCAGCAAACTTAACAACCTAGCACATATTGAGAGATTGGAGGGTAGCAAACGGAACCCAAGAACAGATAAGTATGTTGGAGTTGAACTATTAAGACTAGTAACAAAGTCTTAGTAACAAAATCCTGAAATTTGGCACCAACTCCAAAGTCCAAATCATTTAAGTGTGTGTTAACAACTTGTGGTAATTAGAAGAAAACAAAATTATTGTTTATTACTCCAAGGAGAGCATTAAAAATAGAAAAAGAAGCATACAGGAGTAAGAAGCCTTTATGTGAGGAAAATGAATACACCCAACTCACATAATGTTGATATTAAACTGCAAACAAAATTGACATTTGGATGGTAAAGGGATGACACAATATTGTGCTTTAGACCACGACATAGGCCCAGTAGAATAAAAAAACCAATAGAATATTTACAAGAACATCCGAATTAAATAAAGCTAGGATTAGCATACAGCATGAACTACTCACCTTTTTATGAACCCAGCAGTAGTACTTGTTACAGGTAATACAAAAGTCATCAGCTGACATGTTAACCTTTTTCCTCAAACATGGATCACAGGACTTCATACAACGATAGGCTTCTATGGGTAATTTATCTATGTTAATTGATGCATCCATTTCATTCCTATAACCATAACAATATCCACAAAAGTGGCATGTATTTACATGGATTCAGAAACGAATCTTGTCTGATCCGAACAAGTGGTCACACTGGCAGAAAGGAAGGAGCAGTCCGAAATTTGAGCCAGTGGTTGATTGTTTCTGCAGCCTCATTATTATCAGCCAATCAAAATGCTCACCCTAAGCACTGAGTTGTCTTCAGAGCTTTCAAAGTGGGTGTGGTTTTCACTTGATGCATTGTTTCAAGCAGTCAGCGATGATCATTCATTATTCTTATATAATATGCAATGTATTTTGGACTGTTTTCCAAGCAAGAAATTAAGCTAGCAGTGATGAACAGTTTGATGAGGGCTACTCAAATCCATATAAACTATGAATCAGTGATTCACAACTATATAATGAGTAACTACCTGTAGATAATCCCAACTACTGTACTCAGAACTTGTAATTCATAAATGTACATTTACATGAATATACATGTCTATTTTGGCCTACCTGCAGGTAGGACATTTAACCTCATTGTTCACTTTTTTCTGTTGCTTGATACAACCCAAGCAATGTACATGGCCACAAGGCAGCTCTCTGGGGTCTAAGCGTTTGTCGCCTCTCTCTAAGCAGAATGCACATTGAGGTAGCTGGGCATCATCATCCACAGAACCCATAATTTCTACTAAAACCATAGGATATATAACCATGATTAATTGTCTATATCATATTAACATTCATTGAGCCAAAATCCTATATTTAGGTAGCACATAATGACAATGATACAGTAAGTCTAGGGGGTACAATTGAATCCCCAGTACAAAATAACAAAATTTGTTTGAAATTCTAGCCTGTGCATCACTGGTTATTGCGTGCCTCTTTCAGCCGTGTTAGTAATTTGACACCAATCACATGTATACACATACACCATAGACTTAATAATAATATTATTAATAATAATAATTACTCCTTCAGGGCAGCAAAGGAAAACTATACATGCAGGCCCATGACTTCCACACCACTTGCATAAATATTATATTTGTATGTAAACATTTGACCTAGTTTTAACACAGGGAATCTCTGCAGTGACTTGTAGGTAAAGGACCCCCAGGCTAGGGGGTCAAATCCATAGGACTACTGCACTAACCAAGGAGTCTATTACTCCTTGCACTAACCAGTGCAATAATTGTGCAGTAGAGTAGTGCTATGGTCAAATCTCAACAAAACATACACCACCACCATGCATGCAAGCCACCTGATTTCAGGCAGATTTTGCAGTTATGTACTGCTTCTAGGCTTATCCTTAAAATTTAAGGAAAAAGGTTCAGTCAAAACTCACCATTGATTGGAGTGGGCAGATCAATCATTGGTCATGTGCATTTGAAACAATGGTTTCCCACTCTTTGTGTTCCCTGAGTGTGCCTCCTGACGGATGACAAGGAGTATATTATACTCTTTGGGATGAGAGCCCAACATAGAGCTGGTCCAGCTCTATGGAGCCCAATCAATGAATTTCGTTCAGCCTGCCAACTGCCTTCTCATTGGCGGGTTAATATTTTAATTTAGCCGTAAATTATCAATGAATGTTATTTGTTGGGAAATGAATGGGACCCTCTTCAGTGTGTTAAAAACCTGAACTATGCTAGTGCTCGCGAGCCAATTACAAATCAATTGTTAACCGGAAATGGGTCTTTTTCTCTTTTTACATGTGGTTAGCTTCAATTTTTTTCTTTTGGTTTGCTTGGGTTAACCATAGTCACACTCTGTCTTACCATACCCACTGTTGTAGTAAACAACACACACAGTTTAGTTTTGAGTTTGGGAAACAAGACTAGGTTAGGGAGGGACCTGGAGCACCTAGCATCTAACATTCTATTTATATTTTTGTGTTCAATTCAAATGGTGGCCTGGAATATTTTATTTTCTCAGTTCAACTGAGTCATGCAGTCTCAGCTCAAACATTTAACTTCTCCTTCATTGCTCAGCTCTCTGGAACCTTAATTTGGCTAAATAAAAATACACAACATCTGATACTTATTATAGGCTGTGAGTGTACTGTCACTTGGATCAAGGAGTAATAGATAGATACTGATAGATAGTTCCCTATTACTCCTTGCTTGGATCAAAGAGGTGGTACTCCTTGCTAGGAGTAAGAGTCACTTTTACTCCTAACTCCTTGCTTGGATACTGAGTGTATTTCAGCTAGGCTTCAGCATCCAAGTCACTCACCTATAGCCTATAGTTAGTATGGATGTGTATAAGCTATTGTTGTATGTATATATCAACCACAATTTTTTATCTCTTATCTAACAGAAATGATAATATCAGGTATTAGGAGAGCTGGTGTGAAAAAGCCATCTGCTTCTGCTTGTTCTACCTCCCCAAAGGTTTGTTACTTTCTATGGTTCTATCTATGGTGTGACTGTGTTGTTCATATACATTCATATTTGTTGTGCTATAGTCATAGTAGTGATTGTTGTCACAGGCCCCCTTGGGTTGGTGCAAGTCCAGTGGTCGAGGCGGTCCTGTTATCGAGGCCTCGATAACAGGACCGCCTCGACCACTGGACTTGCACCAACCCAAGGGGGCCTGTGACAACAATCACTACTATGACTATAGCACAACAAATATGAATGTATATGAACAACACAGTCACACCATAGATAGAACCATAGAAAGTAACAAACCTTTGGGGAGGTAGAACAAGCAGAAGCAGATGGCTTTTTCACACCAGCTCTCCTAATACCTGATATTATCATTTCTGTTAGATAAGAGATAAAAAATTGTGGTTGATATATACATACAACAATAGCTTATACACATCCATACTAACTATAGGCTATAGGTGAGTGACTTGGATGCTGAAGCCTAGCTGAAATACACTCAGTATCCAAGCAAGGAGTTAGGAGTAAAAGTGACTCTTACTCCTAGCAAGGAGTACCACCTCTTTGATCCAAGCAAGGAGTAATAGGGAACTATCTATCAGTATCTATCTATTACTCCTTGATCCAAGTGACAGTACACTCACAGCCTATAATAAGTATCAGATGTTGTGTATTTTTATTTAGCCAAATTAAGGTTCCAGAGAGCTGAGCAATGAAGGAGAAGTTAAATGTTTGAGCTGAGACTGCATGACTCAGTTGAACTGAGAAAATAAAATATTCCAGGCCACCATTTGAATTGAACACAAAAATATAAATAGAATGTTAGATGCTAGGTGCTCCAGGTCCCTCCCTAACCTAGTCTTGTTTCCCAAACTCAAAACTAAACTGTGTGTGTTGTTTACTACAACAGTGGGTATGGTAAGACAGAGTGTGACTATGGTTAACCCAAGCAAACCAAAAGAAAAAAATTGAAGCTAACCACATGTAAAAAGAGAAAAAGACCCATTTCCGGTTAACAATTGATTTGTAATTGGCTCGCGAGCACTAGCATAGTTCAGGTTTTTAACACACTGAAGAGGGTCCCATTCATTTCCCAACAAATAACATTCATTGATAATTTACGGCTAAATTAAAATATTAACCCGCCAATGAGAAGGCAGTTGGCAGGCTGAACGAAATTCATTGATTGGGCTCCATAGAGCTGGACCAGCTCTATGTTGGGCTCTCATCCCAAAGAGTATAATATACTCCTTGTCATCCGTCAGGAGGCACACTCAGGGAACACAAAGAGTGGGAAACCATTGTTTCAAATGCACATGACCAATGATTGATCTGCCCACTCCAATCAATGGTGAGTTTTGACTGAACCTTTTTCCTTAAATTTTAAGGATAAGCCTAGAAGCAGTACATAACTGCAAAATCTGCCTGAAATCAGGTGGCTTGCATGCATGGTGGTGGTGTATGTTTTGTTGAGATTTGACCATAGCACTACTCTACTGCACAATTATTGCACTGGTTAGTGCAAGGAGTAATAGACTCCTTGGTTAGTGCAGTAGTCCTATGGATTTGACCCCCTAGCCTGGGGGTCCTTTACCTACAAGTCACTGCAGAGATTCCCTGTGTTAAAACTAGGTCAAATGTTTACATACAAATATAATATTTATGCAAGTGGTGTGGAAGTCATGGGCCTGCATGTATAGTTTTCCTTTGCTGCCCTGAAGGAGTAATTATTATTATTAATAATATTATTATTAAGTCTATGGTGTATGTGTATACATGTGATTGGTGTCAAATTACTAACACGGCTGAAAGAGGCACGCAATAACCAGTGATGCACAGGCTAGAATTTCAAACAAATTTTGTTATTTTGTACTGGGGATTCAATTGTACCCCCTAGACTTACTGTATCATTGTCATTATGTGCTACCTAAATATAGGATTTTGGCTCAATGAATGTTAATATGATATAGACAATTAATCATGGTTATATATCCTATGGTTTTAGTAGAAATTATGGGTTCTGTGGATGATGATGCCCAGCTACCTCAATGTGCATTCTGCTTAGAGAGAGGCGACAAACGCTTAGACCCCAGAGAGCTGCCTTGTGGCCATGTACATTGCTTGGGTTGTATCAAGCAACAGAAAAAAGTGAACAATGAGGTTAAATGTCCTACCTGCAGGTAGGCCAAAATAGACATGTATATTCATGTAAATGTACATTTATGAATTACAAGTTCTGAGTACAGTAGTTGGGATTATCTACAGGTAGTTACTCATTATATAGTTGTGAATCACTGATTCATAGTTTATATGGATTTGAGTAGCCCTCATCAAACTGTTCATCACTGCTAGCTTAATTTCTTGCTTGGAAAACAGTCCAAAATACATTGCATATTATATAAGAATAATGAATGATCATCGCTGACTGCTTGAAACAATGCATCAAGTGAAAACCACACCCACTTTGAAAGCTCTGAAGACAACTCAGTGCTTAGGGTGAGCATTTTGATTGGCTGATAATAATGAGGCTGCAGAAACAATCAACCACTGGCTCAAATTTCGGACTGCTCCTTCCTTTCTGCCAGTGTGACCACTTGTTCGGATCAGACAAGATTCGTTTCTGAATCCATGTAAATACATGCCACTTTTGTGGATATTGTTATGGTTATAGGAATGAAATGGATGCATCAATTAACATAGATAAATTACCCATAGAAGCCTATCGTTGTATGAAGTCCTGTGATCCATGTTTGAGGAAAAAGGTTAACATGTCAGCTGATGACTTTTGTATTACCTGTAACAAGTACTACTGCTGGGTTCATAAAAAGGTGAGTAGTTCATGCTGTATGCTAATCCTAGCTTTATTTAATTCGGATGTTCTTGTAAATATTCTATTGGTTTTTTTATTCTACTGGGCCTATGTCGTGGTCTAAAGCACAATATTGTGTCATCCCTTTACCATCCAAATGTCAATTTTGTTTGCAGTTTAATATCAACATTATGTGAGTTGGGTGTATTCATTTTCCTCACATAAAGGCTTCTTACTCCTGTATGCTTCTTTTTCTATTTTTAATGCTCTCCTTGGAGTAATAAACAATAATTTTGTTTTCTTCTAATTACCACAAGTTGTTAACACACACTTAAATGATTTGGACTTTGGAGTTGGTGCCAAATTTCAGGATTTTGTTACTAAGACTTTGTTACTAGTCTTAATAGTTCAACTCCAACATACTTATCTGTTCTTGGGTTCCGTTTGCTACCCTCCAATCTCTCAATATGTGCTAGGTTGTTAAGTTTGCTGGATCTTTCTTGAGGAATTTCCACAACACCCTTTTTCAGAAAAAAAAAACATTTGCCAGCCATGAAGTTTGTTATGTGAAATCATCTATCACTGACCAGCGTACGTACTTGCTAGAATGACCAAATGTGTGACTAAATAAATTTTATGCTTCTCTTCTCCTGAAATTGAGACTGACAGGAGTGTTTGGGGTATCTTTTAGGCAACTTTTCAGCTTGCTTGTGATATGAGCATTGGTACCGCTACAATTAGAAGTTATCTGCTGGCAGATTTCATCAAGTGGTGTATAAATGAACTCATTTATTATATAAGTTACTGATACCTAAAATATATCAGATTTGAAAACTGATAAAAGCATTTCTACTCGATTGGACTTGGATTGGGAGCTTCTGTAGGCATTGATAAATTTTCAAAAAAAGCAATCTCATAACTGTCATCATAATTCATCCCTTACTCTATCCACTCTCTCGAACCAATGAAATACCCCTCCCTAGGGAGGGTTATTTCATTGCTCTAACTCCTTGCTCTAACTTTCCAGCTTCATGATGAGTTGCATGATGATCACCAAGTTGTTTCTTCAAGCCGACATTCATCTCACAGCAAATCATCAACTTCATTCAAAAAACCTTGTCATCTGCATCCTAAGAATAGCATTTCACTTGGATGTAAAGTCTGCAAGCTTCTTATATGCACAGAATGTTTAGACAACTTGACTGTGCCATGTAAAGAAGGTAAATACCGATTCATCTGCATACCGCAGTAATAATTGGATGACATCTATCAACTGCACTAACTGTATGAGATCAGTGTCATGTCATGATGCTGAGTTTTAAATGCTGCAAACATCTCTACTTTATTGATATAACCATTGATATCTATAATATGTAGTTATCGACCTCAGTGAATACACCATTGCCCCGATGCATTTTATCCGGACCATGCACTGTAAAGTGGAGTTGTCCTATTCATTTACATTAGAAGATAAGGCTTAATTGGATGAATATTTGAAGCGGTTAAAATAAATATCATTAAGTTGCGATTTTTCGTGCTCATTGTGACTAGGTCATACACTTTATCGCTTCGGTCCGCTACTTTGCAAACTATCTTGTTCTAGACTTCCCAAGGTATCAACCATGAAGTTACCGCTTATCAACTCAAAAATGCTCTGTGCACAATAAATCTTTTCGAATCCAGCTCTAAAAACATGCTTTGTCAACAGTAAAAATTATTTTTTAACTAATTTTTGAGTCTCAATATCTTGGCGAATTGATAACACATAAATCATTTGCCTTCTAATTGGCACAACACTTCGCTATCAACAATTGCACTCATTCAGACATTACTCCTGCAAAGCTCAACCTCTGTACCTGAATACTAAGACTAGTGCTGCTATTGTCTTACAAGCTTTATACTTGCTAGGCTCAAACCATCACATGGCTTCTCTGAACAAGCTTGAAAATGGAGCTCGAAAAAACTTGGACAAGTATGCTGATATGCTTGGAAGCAAAGTGGCCGATATAAATAGTGTGATGAACATGTGTACCCAGGCAATAGCTAAGCTGGATAAAATGATTGCGGCCAGGAATGACATAATCAAAGCAAAACGAGATGAGCAGGTATTGCTACTTATTATTTTGTAAAGACTACAGTTTGATAATATAGTGCCTTTACCGAAGAGATGTTTTTCTCTCATGAACCAACGCTTGAATAGTAGATTGCAGTGATATCCCCATCTTATGAAGACTTTTGCCCTGTATTGTCAGAAGCTCAAAAAAAACTTGGACAATCTTTCAATCATTTCTATGAGAGTTGTGAGCCGGCATGGTGAAACTGTTTATTCAGGTAACTCACAGTATCATTAAAACAATCATTCATATATCATAGATAGAAGCTATAACACAGAAGTATAAAGCGTTACAGAAACAACTGGAGGACAACTCAGTAGAAGTTGTGGACACAGTAAGGAAGTATGTGGAGACGGTGTTGATGCCTCAGAAAGCTGAGATAGAAGCACAGTTTGCTGACATTCAGACATACTTTGATAAGAATGACAAGGTTAGTGTTCATGTTAATGCATGATGTCATTACTATACTTGCTTTAGATGGGGGAGGGAGTAGCAGTGTAACTTCTCAGTTAGTATTTCAACTCGGTATATCCTTATATTAAGTTTTGTACATATGTATATAGAAGTTACTTGTTTCAATTTTACATTCATGCTTAATTCCTTGGTCGGAACTCTCAAATAAATTTACACCATGCTCAACTCTGTTATATCTAAGCCCTTTTAAGACCACTATGAAGTCAAACTGTTATTACTGGGATACCACTTATGTGCAAAGACAAATTCCAAAGCAGCCTTATCTTTTAAGGCAGACACCATCTACTGCAAGGCCAAATAATATGTAAGAAAACTACCCCTTCCCTCCCCTCTAAATCGATTCTACACTTGCGTTTATAAGGCAAGCAAAACTGAAGCATTAGATATGTGTCAGAAAAGGCAATGCTAAGCCATGAGGCAGGGAGGCACTTAATTTTAAATTTTACAATAAATAGGGTAAATACTCAGTCATGATGATAGGCAGGGAGTTGTTTCTCAGTTTATTTGGTGAAATTCATATCAGACAGGGAGGTGATTTATAATTTATTTCCGAAATTCCATGTGAGGCATGAGGAGTTTTCATTTTATGGTCCCAGAAAGTCTGACTAGGGAACAGATCTAATATATAACTATTGCTGGCTTAATGTTCAACGAGATAAATTTATCTCATTGTAAGGTTTCACCAAATGCATGGGAGTTATCCAAACATACCCACTGGGGGGACAACTCAATGTCCAATGAACCAGCAGTATGATGAGTAAAAGGTATAATGTTCGCAGAGTACGGATGTAGCTAAGCTATGATACTGTTCCACTTACATTTTATTCTACATGGATGATTCATTTAGCAAAAATTTTAAAAAATTCATTAAATTTTAAAAATGCATCTCAATTTGATTTTATTTTTAGCTATTGGTCATACACATCATGTTGTAGCTCAAGATTGATG